>ENA-OURZ01003558-OURZ01003558.1-human-gut-metagenome-genome-assembly--contig:-NODE-3558-length-12828-cov-5.181711_pt1 | contig 12828 bp, 9 predicted proteins | sample MGYA00242073_ERZ509195 | MGnify/ENA primary metagenome ERZ509195 (study PRJEB26280, sample SAMEA2338837) | human gut metagenome | biome: human gut; feature: human-associated habitat; material: faeces...
AACCCCTAACCAACTTTGTTAACCTTAAATCTAATACTATTATGAAAAAACCACAATGCAAAGATACATGCGCTAAGTCCGTTTGTCAAGCCTTTTACAGACAATATATGTTAAGCCCGGAAGAGCTTTGCGGTAAAAAGTGTTACAAAGGGCAAAACTTTATACAATGACATCAAATTCTGCTAAAATTAACATTTTAACCTCTCCTTTTTAAAGAGAAAGACGCTCTTTCAGGAGCTTATAACCGGCATTACTTGCCCGCAAACAAACTCCGCTTTTCAAACGGACCTGGTAATTCTCTTTCCCGAACAGCTCCACTCGTAAAATCTGTTCGGTATTGACAATGCAAGAACGGTGAATCCGCACAAACAGAGCAGGCGGAAGATGTGTCTCAAAATATTTCATCGTCTGTTCCTTCACATACTGGCCTCCCGGAGTAAAAAGCGTCACATAATCACCTCCGGCTTGCATGTATAAGAGTTCTTCGAGATGGATAATATGAATGCGAGAACCGTCTTTTACCGATACGCGATCCAGAAAAGTCTCATCTACGGGAATCGCCTCTTCTTGTCCCTTACCTAGCTCGGTCCCGAATATCTCTTCTAAATCCGGTTCATCGGCCCGGTTCATCCGATACCATTGCAACAGGATAATCCAGCATAATATACCCAATACCAGGCGGAGGGAAACACTATCCATAAAGTCACCGGCATTTCCCTGTTCCAAAAGAATTTGTAGCTCAAAGGCTCCTGCCAAACTGATCGCCTGAACCAATACCGCCAATGCAATTTGTATTTGCCATGTATGGATAGTTCCGTCAACATACCCGTACAGGAAACCGGCGACAGCCAATAATCCGACAGAAACCAGACCATCCAGACAGGCCATCCATATCCCCTCTCCTCCATAACAGAACAGGAGCCATGAATACATCATCCAGACCACAACCGCCAAGGAAATCCCCACCACGCGATTGATGACCGACTCTATAAATGGATGCGTCCGCATAAATCAACTTTTAAACTCGATACCTCCGAAAGAAACTTTTCCCCTCACGATCAAAGCGTGTTCCTTGTCTATCTCCACAGACGAATTATAGCGTTTATCGTCACATCCTCCGATAAGTGCATCGATCTGCGTCTGCAAATTCCAGTCCGACGGCAAATAAATCTCAACCCCTCCAAAAGAACAATCGATATCTATAAATGTCCGGGGAGCGGCCAGTTTGCTCCGCCGTAAATCCAGGACAGTTCCGCCAAACACATTTCTAATCCGTGCCCCTCTGAACACCGGGTCCAGGACAATCTGCTGAACCGATCCGAAAGTGTTGTCCGATACGACAAAACCGTCTTCAGAGCTATATACTTCCTTTACATACTCCGGCCTTCTACCATCCCAATGGCCATTAAAGCGGTGACGTTTCGGTTTAAAAAGAATCATGATTCCCACCAAAATAAGCAATACCGGCCAGAACATCCCGATCCATTCGTTCTCTACCCCGCTTATCTCCGGCAACAGAAAATAAGTTCCTATGGCAATCATTATCATTCCCCCGAAAAAATGCCGTTTAATCAGATTGACAACGCCGACCACGATCAGCAGCATCTGCCAGGAAACCAGGATATCGAACAGGTCAGAGTCTATTACCCCGAAATTCCGCCCAAGAAACAACAGACCTACTATGATAAACACAGCAGCCGTTACAACCGTATTCAGTTTACTGTGGCTGGGACAACCACCTCTGACAAAATCCCCTTGTTGATTCGTTCTCATACTCGTACATTTTTAATTTGTTGCAAAACTACCCTCACACAACCGCTTACACAACAGAAAAGCGGCCAGTAGCAGCTAAATCCCGGCGAATAGCGGAATACTCCCGATAAAAAAGCATTGATAGCCTCCCCAAAGATATTCATTCGACCTTTGTCAATGCTCCAAAATTCCATATATTTGCAATGTTCGGAGGAACTATTTGAGAAAAATTAAAAGTGCTTCACTTTGTCGAAATCGCCAGTTTTGACCACCACGAAGCACAAGCAATCGCTATATCAGTGGGTTTGCTTGTCTATGTGGTAGAGGTTTCTGGCGATACCTGACAAAGTATAGGCAACAGCCCACTGTTTTTTTGGCTGTCTACAAAAACTTTCATTCTCAATCCAACCGAAATAACGATCCATATAAAAAATATGAAATGAATACCGAATATGAAATCATCGAAGGCCTGAAAGCGGGCTACGAAGAAGCATACAAATACATATACGATCGGCAATACAAAATACTTTGTATCATCGCGAAAGAATATGTAGATGATACTTTCACCGCAGAGATGATTGTAAGCGATGTCATTTTTGCCCTATGGAAAAACCGGAAAGAAATAGACATCAACCTTTCGTTACGCAGTTATCTGATTAAAGCTGTCCGTAACCGGTGCCTGAATTATCTTGCCCAACTGAACAAAAGAGAAGATGTCCGTTCCCATATCGGGAATCTGTTGGAAAAGGAACAGATCCATTACGAGGAACAACATGGCTATCCGCTGTCCAACCTGATAGAAAAAGAACTCGACGTCAAAATAAATAACTGCATAAACAATTTACCCGCACTTACCCGGCGCATATTCTGCCTGAGCCGTTTCGAAAACCTCAAATATGAAGAGATCGCTCAAGAGGTCAACGTTTCCGTCAATGTAGTCAAATATCACATCAAGTCTGCCCTATCTCATTTACGGGAAGAATTAAAAGACTATTTACCCTTGTTTCTACTTATTTTTTTCCCTTTCGGAAAATAAATCCGTTTTTCATTTACCCTAAATCTTTTCCGGCTTGTCTTATTTATACAAGCAGAAAAGATGGACACACAAAATCAACATAAAGAGCATTGGTTAAATCTCATAATCGACCGGCTGACAGGGACGATATCGGAAGACTCCGACTTGTGCCTGCAGGAATGGATTGATGCTTCTGATGAGAACAGCCAATATTTCAGAAATATGGAACAGCTCTGGGATTCAATGGAGGTTGTCCGCGAAGGAGAACAATACGATTCAGACCGTGCTTTTTTGCTCTTTCAACAACGTGTCCGGGCAGAGAGCACGATAAACACACGGAAATCGTTCACCTTAAAGAAAGTGTTGTCATATGCAGCCATCCTGATCTCATTCATTGTCCTCAATTATCTGACCTATCAATATTACATTCATTCCTCAGATCAGAATATTATCCGATTGTCAGAAATCGCAGTTCCCAATGGTTCAAAAACAAAACTGACATTACAAGACGGGACGAAAGTTTGGCTGAATGCAGGTTCAAAAATCCAATATGACTCCGATTTTGGAAAGAAGAACCGCCTGCTCAAATTATCAGGTGAAGCCTACTTGGAAGTGGCAAAAGATGAAGACTGTCCTTTTATTGTCGACGCAGGAGAAGTCAAAGTGAAAGTATTGGGTACTTGCTTCAATGTAAGAGCCTATAAAGATAACGAAGAAATAAAAGTCGCTTTGCTAAGGGGCTCTGTCGCAATGGAAACAAATAATGGGGATATGTTGAAATTGGTTCCTAAAGATATCGCCCACTTCAATATACAGACAAAAGAAACCGGCATTTGCCATAACACCGGATACTCCCAAAATTGTATCGGATGGATTGATAACAAGTTTATATTCAACGGGGAAAGTTTCGAACAAATCACAAAAATATTGGAAAGGACCTTCAACGTAAAAATAAACATTCACAAAGAATCCATCAAAAAACGTTGTTTCATTGGCGACTTCGTTAATAACGAAACAATCGAACAAATATTTAAAGTCATGTCATCTAATGAGAAATTCACCTATACGATAAAAGGAAATATCATAGACGTCTATTAAATTCATATTTGTGTTTAATCTTAAATAATCATTTGCCTATGAAGTAGTACAACAAAAAAACAGAACCGGAGAATGCTGCAACACTCTCCGATCCCGAGAATAGATTTAAATTTCTGATTACTAACTTTAAATCCGATACAAATGTATAAAAAATATCAGGATATAGGAAAATTATACCCGCTTATATGCAAGAATAAGGTCTTGAATATCATGAAAATATCAATTCTGCTACTTCTGTTTGGAATATTTTCTGTCTCAGCTACAGGATATTCACAGGAAGCCCGAGTCTCCATTACAGTAAATAACACGACAATCAATGAAGTTTTCACTGAAATCAAAGCTCAGACAAACTATTCATTCTGGTTTGATGTAAAAGATGTCGACATCGACCGTAAAGTTTCTATTCATGTAGAAAACGAAACGGTCAAATCTGTCTTATCAACCATATTGAAAGGGCAAGGTCTTGGTTTTGAACTAAAAGGAAATCATATCATTATTGTTAAAAAAGAGGTATTAAACCAATCAGCAGGAACCGGGTTACCTCAACAAAACAAAAAAATATCCGGTGTCATTAAAGATGAACACGGAGAGCCCATAATAGGAGCAAATGTCGTCGTCAAAGGTTCTACCATCGGTAATATTTCCGACCACGAAGGTCGATTTACATTAGAAGTTCCGGAGAACTCTATCCTTACGGTATCCTATATCGGATATTTGTCGCAAGAGATCAAAGTCGGCAAAAAAAATATATTTAACATCATCTTGGCCGAAGACTCCGAAAACTTAGATGAAATCGTTGTAATCGGATACGGGACAATGAAAAAATCCGATTTGACAGGTGCTGTCTCCAGTGTAAAAGGAGATAAGATTTCGGCGATTGCCTCGACCGATATTACTGATATCCTACAAGGAAAAGTTGCCGGTATGAACATCACATCTTCCTCCAAAGTTGACGAATCCGGTTCTATCCGTATCCGTGGCAATCGTTCACTGAATGCGAGTAATGATCCGCTGGTTATCGTAGACGGAGTCCCCGGATGTATGGAAGCTGTTAACACCAATGACATAGAGTCGATAGAAGTATTAAAAGATGCAGCCAGTACAGCCATATACGGTTCGAGAGGGGCAAACGGGGTAATTCTGATCACGACGAAGAAAGCGAAAGAGCAGCAAACCCGTATTTCGTATAGCGGTTACATCGGTATCAGCGTACCTAATTTAGTAAAAATGCAAAGCGGAGACGAATATATTCAGTTCCGCCGCGACGGTTATAGGTACAGAAACGGATGGGATCAGCCATTTGCAGACGAAGATGTATTCGAACCGGCCGAATTAGCAGTCATCAAAAGCCGCGATTTTACAGACTGGATCGATTTGTTGTATCGAAACGGTCAGACACAAAGTCATTATATTGGTCTCAGTGCCGGAAATAAAACAACCAAATTACATCTTGGATTAAACTATACCAAAGATGAGGGTTATTCCAAAATAAATTTCAAAGACAAATATAATATCACATTGAATCTCGACCATGAAATCAATAAATACGTGTCAGTCGGATTATCCGCCCGCTTACAAAGAAATAATAACCAGGGTATGACGAAATTCGAGGAAAAGCTGCAATACATGACTCCACTCGCAAAACCTTACAACGAGGACGGAAGCCTGAATTATTATCCGGCACCACAGAATACATCCGGCTATAACGTATTAGCCAATTATGGCAAAGACAACTATACGAATGAATTTATTAAAAACGCGGCATACCTCACCGGTTATATCAATATCCGTTTTTCAAAATATTTGAATAACAGGGCGAATATCTCCTATAACATCATTGACCGAAAGAATGGTTATTTCTTTGGAGAAAATTCATATGAGCGGAAAGGCACAGTACCTCTCGCCGGGAAAAAATATCAGAATGAAGTGGAATATACTTTCAACGATATCATTTCCTACGATAAGAACTTCGGTAAGCATCATCTTGTTTTGGACGGAGTCTTTGAAGCAACCGGATATACGAAAGAGACAGGAGACATGAGTGGCGAAAACCAGCCGGTGGCTTCGACATCGTTCCACAACTTGGGGACTGCCGCTGAAAACCTGCAAATCGGAAGTTCATACCAACATTGGACTTTGGCATCTTTCCTGGCACGTGCACGTTGGGATTATCAAGGCAAGTACTATGCCAACATCGCTATGCGTACAGATGGTTCATCCCGGTTGGCAGCAGGGAACCAATGGGCCTTTTTCCCATCGGGAGGTGTTGCCTGGCGTATCTCGGAAGAAGAGTTCTTCGGAAAAAGAGAATGGCTGAATTCTCTGAAATTAAGAGCCTCCTACGGAGCTGTAGGAAACTCTGCCATCGATCCTTACCAGACGATTGCCGGATTAAGCAAATATGATTACCTGTTTGGAGAGGATGCCGGAAACAAATTTTTCGCTTATCGACCTTCTATGATTCCAAATAAAGATTTAGGATGGGAAATTTCGCGTACGGCAAACTTCGGAGTGGATTTTGGCTTGTGGAACAATCGTATATCCGGTTACATTGAGGGTTATATCACCAAAACAAGTGATTTGCTAATGGAACGTACGTTGCCATTTTTCACCGGCTTCTCCAAGGTTTGGCAGAATATCGGTAAAACCGAAAATAAAGGTATCGAACTAAATATCCAAGCAAATACGTTGAAGACTAAATCATTCTCTTGGGAAACAACTGTAACTTTTGCCCGCAATTGGAATAAAATCACGGAACTGCTGGGAGGTGGCGACATTCGCAACAATTCATGGTTTATAGGCAAACCTTTGCAAGTACATTACAACTATGAGATGATAGGAGTATGGCAGTTAGGCGAAGAAAAGGAAGCACAGAAATATGGTGCTATCCCTGGAGACATCAAAGTTAAAGATCAAAATAATGACGGTTCGATCGGAGAGCTGGACAAAGTAATATTAGGACAGAAAGATCCAAAAATCATTGCATCTTTACTGAACTCATTCCGTTTCGGTGCTTTTGATGCATCCATCAATCTGAACATGAATTTCGGAAGCCTGATCCATCCTAATACCTATGCCAGCTTAATCACACGTGACGGACTGCGATGGATGCCGTCCAACTTCAAATACTGGACACCCGACAATCCGACAAACGAATATACCCGTGCAGATAAACTAAGCGGATATGATCCATTTGCCGGTACAGGTGGCTACATGAAGGGAGATTACATCAAAATCCAAGATATAACACTGGGGTATGATTTCAGCAAAATAATGCCGAAAAACTGGAAGATTTTACGTGCACGGCTTTATGCGCAAGTCCGGAATCTCGGATATATCTATAAAGCATGTAAAAATGACGTAAGCCCGGAAGCTCCCGATTTTGACTATAATATTCCGACAACTTATACAATGGGAATAAATATTGACTTTTAAACTGTAATAAATTATGAAACTAAAATATTGGACCTTTATAATCGCATTATATGCAGGCAGCCTATGTTCCTGTTCCGATTTTCTTTCCGAAGACCCAAAAGGAAATATCACCACCAACTATTCGGAAACGGAAGAAGGTTGTGAACGGTTGGTTCTGAGTTTATATAATACGCACCGCGATTTCCTCGAAAGACTTTACCTGTTCGGCTCGATGGGAGCAGATGAGCAGTTAGTTGCCGTAAATGGAAATGACTGGCGTTATTTCGGAGAATATTTCGATACCCAGATGATAAACAATGGCTGGAACCGAGATTTCTGGAAACAATTGTATAATTCTCTCAATGTTGCGAACCTGGCAACCGAGATCATTGAAACAGCAGAGATCAAAGATGAAAGCAGACGGGCTGAACTTCGTGCAGAAGCACACGCACTACGCGCTTTTTATTTCTGGATCATCACAGAAACCTATGGAGATGGAGCACATTTCACGACAGAAAGTACCACCGGTGTCAAAACAATTGGATATCAACCCGGCGTTGCAACTTTCTACAAGCAAATGCTGGAAGATCTCAACATTGCCGCTACCGGATTGAAGCTGCCACAAAACAGCCAATGGGGACGCATGAATGAAGGAATACGCAAATTCATCTTAATGAAAGTATTGATGTCGCTGGCCGGTTATCCGGACGATGTGATTTCTGCTGCCGGATACACAAAAGAGCGTTGCTACACAGATGCTCTTGCTTTGACAAAATCGTTGCGGTCTGACTATAATTACAGATTGCTGGACGATTATACACAGATATTCGATGTTGACAATCAGGTTAATGACGAAATTATCTGGTCTGTACAATATTCGACTGACAAAACCTATAATGGCGGAGGTGAAAACGGACTTCACCGCTACGGTGTCGGTTGGTACAACAAATCTGCTGTCGACAACAAAGCAATCACAACCTTATGGAGCCATTCCCTATATTATGGGCGAGAATATCGCTGGACTATGCCATCCTTATTTATGATTCAAAATTTCAACGAATACGATAAGCGTCTTTATGGCTCATTACAAGAATACTGGTGCTGGATCCCGACAGATTGGAATCAAAAGCCTGTTTACTCCGACACAGTCCTAATCCGCCATTTCCGCTCTGTGACAGACGAAGAAGTAGCAGCCGGACGACGGAGAGGGGAGACTCATCCATTAGGGCATGAACTGTTTGTTGAAGGATTGAACCACATGTACAATCTACAAACAGGGGAGCCTACGATGAACGGACGCTCCTGCTACCATACCAATCTGAAACTATTGGATTCATCCCGAGAATTTGCAAAAGATGAAAAAGGTCACAAAGATTTTATCTGGTTTCGTTTAGGTGAAGTATATTTGTCCCAAGCAGAGCTATACATGTATATGGGACAAAAAGAGGAAGCTGCTAAAGTCATTACGGAATTGCGGAAAAGGGCATTGACCGAAGGGCACGAAGAGGCATTGAAAGTCACACCCGATATGATTACGCTCGATTTTATCCTTGATGAGTATATGCGCGAATTAAGTATGGAAGGTTTCAGGTGGTACACATTGAAACGCACCGGTAAATTGCTGGAACGCGCATTGAAATACAATCCGGATGTCAAAGATAAAATGAAGGCCTATCATGTCACCCGTCCGATTCCTCAGAATGAAGTGGATGTCGTCACGAATAAAGACGAATTCCACCAGCTACCGGAATATGATAAATAATTTTAAAACACTTAATATCATTTACTATGCATAACACAACAAACCAAATGTCAAGAAGACATTTTCTTGCAACAACAGGAGCGATTGCCGGAACGGCCTTGCTCAATCCCTTATCTGACATAAAAGCAGAAGCTGCCGGTATTGCAACACCGACAGGTAAAAAGCTTCGGATCGCACTCGTCGGGACAGGGGGCCGAGGGACATCTATGTGGGGAAGGGACATTCTGAAAAGTTATCCTGATTATCTTGAATTCGTAGGCCTTTGTGATAAAAACGAAGGACGTGTTGAAACTGGCAAACGCATCATCGGCACTTCCTGTCCGACATATACCGACTTTGAGAAAATGATGAACGAGACAAAGCCGGATGTATTGATTGTCACGACAATGGACAGCACACACCACCAATTCATTATCCGGGGAATGGAGTTGGGAGCCGATATTATCACAGAAAAGCCGATGACGACCGATGAAAAGAAAATCCAGGCGATTCTGGATGCTGAAAAGCGGACGGGGAAGACATGCCGGGTCACATTCAACTACCGTTATTCCCCTCACCGGGCAAAAATATGGGAACTGCTTCGCGCCGGAGAAATCGGTGATATCACTTCCGTCGACTTCCACTGGTACTTGGACACTTCACACGGAGCCGACTATTTCCGCCGCTGGCACAGACTTGTTGAATGCAGCGGTTCGTTATGGGTACACAAAGCCAGCCATCATTTCGACCTCCTAAACTGGTGGATCGACAGTGATCCCGAGAGTGTGTATGCGCTTGGAGATCTCAACCATTATGGGAAAAATGGAACCATACGGGCAGAAAACTGCCGTACATGCCCTCATACCGACAAATGCAAATTCTTCTTTGACATCACCAAAAACAAGAACTACATGGAATTGTATGTGGCCAATGAAAAATACGACGGTTATCTGCGCGATGGTTGTGTGTTCAAAAAGGATGTAAGCATCTTCGACAAGATGGCGGCAACAATCAAATATAAAAATGGTGTACAAGTAGCCTATTCATTGACAACCTATTCTCCATACGAAGGTTACCGGATTGCGTTCAACGGAACAAAAGGCCGCATGGAAGCTTGGATCCAGGAATCCAGACCGACATCGGATGCCAATTATGACGAAATCGTTTTATTCAAGAATTTCAATAAGCGGCAATATATCCAGATTCCGTTCGGGACATCCGGACATGGCGGCGGGGATGCATTATTAAAAGATCAGATATTCCTGCCTAATATCGACGATCCGTTCCAACAGTGTGCAAACACCCGAGACGGTGCTTTGGCTTGCCTGGTCGGAATTGCAGCCCGCAACAGCATAGCATCCGGACAACCTGTAAAAATCGCGGACTTAACTTCGATCCAACCACAGGAAAAGAAGCTGTATAAACGTATCTTATAAATATTCAAAGAAGATGTCAAACTGCCCTGTCCCCGTGTCACACGCGGGACAGGGCAATTTTGGTTCTTCCTTTTAACCCATTTTGATTCCTTTTACTCCATGAACAAACTGATTCTACTTATCCTCTTCTCTCTATCCTATTGCAGTTATGTAATAGGTCAGGATTCACACATACATTTTATAGAGAAGCCCGATTCACAAAAAATAAGCATATACATAGATCAAGTTCTCTTTACAGAATTTCTTTACTCCGACACTTTATATAAACAAGTCCTTTATCCTATCTATACTGCATCCGGTACCGAAATCACTCGCGGCTATCCCGCCCGCCCGAAAGCCGATGAACAGACAGACCATCCTCACCAGATGGGGTTATGGTTTAGCTTCGGAAATATCAATGGATTGGATTTCTGGAATAATTCGAATCGCATTCCCTATGATAAAAAAGAACAGTACGGCATTATCCGGTTTGCCGGCATCAAGAATATAAACGAGAAAGGAAACAAATTTACAGTTGAAGCAGATTGGACAAACCACGATGGATATATTCTACTAAAAGAAAAAACCACCTACGCATTCACCGGTAAGCCACACGAAAGAGGTATTCAGCGAACCACTACACTGACTGCTTTCAAAGATTCTATTTTCATTACGGAAAATAAAGAAGGCTTACTCGGTATGCGTTTAGACCGAAATCTTGAAGCCGACATTTCCGGGATCTATCAAAATAAAGAAGGAGACACCGGTGACGATGTTTGGGGAAAACGTTCGGCTTGGGTTGTTTTAAACGGGAAAATAAAAGACGAGAAAATATCGATAGCTCTCATAGACCATCCTGAAAATCCCAATTATCCGGGTTGGTCGCATGCACGTGGATACGGCCTGTTTGCGATTAATAACTTAGGAGGACAGTGTTTCGATAAACAAGCGGAAAAAGTTCAAATCCTGCTAAAAGAGGGGGATTCCATCACTTTTACCCACCAAATTATGATAAAGGACGGAGGTTATCTTTCCAATCAGGAAATAGAAAAGGTTCCTGCACCACAGAAACCCCTATAAACAATTAAAGGCTGTCTCACGACAACCCCTAACCAACTTTGTTAACCTTAAATCTAATACTATTATGAAAAAACCACATTACAAAGATACACTTGTCAAGAGCATTTGTCAAGCATTTTACCGCTAATACTTGTTAACCGGATAGATGTAAATAGCAAAAAGATTTTAATCGACTATAAAGAGTCTTTTAAGCCGTACTATTTTGTTAAGTCAAGTCCTTGGAACAGGTATGGATAGTCCGTTTCTATCACATCGGGACAAGTGCCGATCTCCGACTGATAACCGGCGATTTTCTCGGCTTCCGTTTTCGCGCGGTCGTGTGTCGGAGCAACGGAAATCATGCACATGACTCCATTTCGGTGTAGGGCATCATACAACGCTTGCTGTTCGGGCTTCATCTTCGGGCCGACATAAACCATCACCTGCCTCCAGGGAATGCCGGCTTTCTCATATTTATCGAATTCTTCCCGGTTCTTACACCAGCAGGAAAACATCGCATCCGGTTCTCGGTCGAGATAGTAGCGGGCCTGACCGGCGTTATGTACTGTGTACATGACGTTGACAGGTTTTTCCTTTTCTATAAAATCAGCCATGACTTCCAAAGGTACATCCTTGATATCCAAATTCAGGATTGTTTTGCCCTTGCTCCATTCCAGGCATTCTTTTAAAGTTGGAATCTTAAAAGCCGTCACGTTGCCATTCCGGTCTACCAGATTGAATTGTTGCAGTTCTGCATATGTGTAATCCGAAACCTTTCCTTTTCCGGTAGTTGTCCGGTCGATGGTTTCGTCATGCATCAGTACGATCACTCCGTCTTTTGTCAAACGCGGATCTATCTCGAAAAACGACTCCATATAGGACAGGGTCTTTTCGAATGATTCGATGCAGTTCTCTGGATAGCCGTCCAGCATTCCGCCACGATGTCCACTGATTACAATCGGACGGTCGGGAGAATATCGGAAATAGGCTTGCAGATCCCGGCTGTTTTTTACAGTAATATGATGAGGATTTTGTTTTTTGTCCGCAGCCGAAAGATTCCCGGCAGGTATAAAACCTCCTAAAAGGACCACTAAAATAAAAGATAGTATTTTCATGATATTCGTATTTACATAGATTACTTATCGATTACAAGGCTTAAAAGTAAGACTTTTTTACCAGTGTCATACTACAAAATGCGCTACAAAAACATGAAAATATGACCGGAAATTAAGAAATCAAGGGAAGAGGTAGGTATATAAAAAATTAAGGATTGTCATCCCGACAACCCCTAACCAACTTTGTTAACCTTAAATCTAATACTATTATGAAAAAAC
>ENA-OURZ01003559-OURZ01003559.1-human-gut-metagenome-genome-assembly--contig:-NODE-3559-length-12828-cov-3.623503_pt1 | contig 12828 bp, 7 predicted proteins | sample MGYA00242073_ERZ509195 | MGnify/ENA primary metagenome ERZ509195 (study PRJEB26280, sample SAMEA2338837) | human gut metagenome | biome: human gut; feature: human-associated habitat; material: faeces...
CTGCTTTCCGCGTCCGCTTCGCCATAAAGAAGTCTTTTGCTTTACAAGCGTATCATTCCAACAACTACAAATTTACATCCAATAAGATCTTCTCAAGAACATCCTCAACGGAAGATGTCACCGCATCAGCGTGATCTGCAACTCCGGGAGCGGCATTAGCCATGGCATAACCTGTGCCGACCAGTTCCAGCATTTCAATATCATTATACTGATCGCCAAAGGCAATACATTCCTCCGGGGTGATATCGAGAACTTTCAGAAGATGCTTCAGTGCAGCTCCCTTATTTGTACCCGGTGCAATAAAATCAATCCAGATAGTTCCGGAAGTTACGATCTTAATCTCAGAGCCAAAAATACTCTGAAGATGCTTTAAGTATGCATTCAGGACATCAGGTCCATCGATCATATTGCAGATAGCAATCTTGAGGAACGGACCATTGATCTGGCTGAGATCTTCGACAATCTCTGTTTTATTGTGCATAACATTGACAATGTGGTCTACAAATTCGGGATTCCGGTCTTCAATCAGGCAGGTATCTTCTCTGGAGACAATGATTTCAAAATGATCAGATTTCTTCACTTCCCGGATGATCCGGTAAGCAAGGTCATCTCTGATCGTTCCGCGGAAAATAAGTTTGCCCTGATGCATACAGATTGAGCCGTTCTCTCCAATATAAGAAATTTCATCTTTGATCTTATCAAATACGATTCGCTCATTAGTATACTGGCGACCACTTGCGGCTACGAAATAAATCCCTTTCTGTGTCAGTGAATGAATCAGGCTGATTGCACGGGGAGTAAGCTCCTGGGTACCATCCTGAAGAAGTGTTCCGTCAAGGTCACTTGCAATTAATTTGATCATTTATTAAAACCTCCATTTAAAACTGATTCAAGTATACATGAAAATGAGGATTTCGTAAAGAGTGTCAAATTAAGCAGAATAACAGAAAAAATTTGTATATATCGGAACTTTATGTAACAAAAAAGAAATACTTGTAAATGATTTGTAATGGTTATATAATGAAAACATCTAAGGTGTATCTGAAGTATTTCAGAAAAAGATCTGGGGGAATTGCAATCGCAGGTCGCGACAGAAAAAGACCTGAATATACATATTAAAAGAGATTGCAGGAAAGGAAATGTATTATGGGTAAGTATTTTGGAACAGACGGTTTTCGTGGAGAGGCAAATGTAGTTCTGACGGTTGAGCATGCTTTTAAAGTAGGACGTTATCTTGGCTGGTATTTCGGGCAGGAGCATAAGGCAAGGATCGTGATCGGCAAGGATACGAGAAGAAGCAGTTATATGTTTGAGTATGCACTGGCAGCAGGACTGACGGCTTCAGGAGCAGATGCATATCTTCTTCATGTTACGACAACACCGAGTGTGTCTTACGTGGTAAGAACAGAAGACTTTGATTGTGGGCTTATGATTTCCGCCAGCCATAACCCGTATTATGATAATGGTATCAAGGCGATCAACAGTGCCGGACATAAGATGGAGGCAGAGGTAGAAGAAAAAATTGAGGCTTATATTGATGGCAAAATTGGGGAAGTACCGCTGGCGACAAAAGAAAATATTGGACGTACTGTTGACTATGCAGCAGGAAGAAACCGTTATATCGGACACTTGATTGCCCTTGCTACACGCTCTTTTAAAGATATGAAGGTAGGACTTGACTGTGCGAATGGAAGTTCTTCCAGTATCGCAAAGAGTGTCTTTGATGCACTTGGAGCGAAGACTTATGTTATTAATAATGAACCAAATGGTGTGAATATCAATACGAACTGCGGATCGACCCACATCGAAGTACTTCAGGCATTTGTAAAGGAGAAGAAGCTGGATGTAGGATTTGCCTATGATGGAGATGCAGACAGATGTATCGCTGTAGATGAAAATGGAAATGTTGTAGATGGTGACCGTATTATGTATGTATGCGGAAAGTATCTGATGGAGCAGGGACGCCTGGCAGATAATACGATTGTTACAACGATCATGTCCAATCTCGGACTCTATAAAGCATGTGATAAGATCGGCATGAAGTATGAGCAGACTGCGGTTGGAGATAAGTATGTATATGAGAATATGCTTCAGAATGGATATGTTCTCGGTGGCGAGCAGTCCGGTCATATTATTTTCAGCAAGCATGCACGTACCGGTGACGGTATCCTGACTTCTCTGATGGTCATGGAAGCAATCCTTGAAAAGAAGCAGAGTCTTGGAACACTGGCAGATGAAGTGAAGATTTTCCCACAGCTTTTGAAAAATGTACGTGTAAAGGATAAAAGGACTGCCTTGGATAATGAAGCAGTACAGAAGGCAATCGAGCAGACTGCTGAAGAGCTTGGAAGTGACGGACGGATTCTGGTTCGTGAGAGTGGTACAGAACCGGTGATCCGTGTAATGGTCGAAGCCGCATCGGATGAGATCTGTGAAAAATATGTTGATGGTGTGGTTAAGATCTTTGAACAGGAAGGATTATGTGAATAACCGGGATGATGAGAGATAAGCTTAAAGATAAGATGACAGAAGTTTCAGATTATATTTTTCAGCATCCGGAATTATCGAAGCACGAGGAGCAGTCTTCTCGTGCTTTAGCTGATTTTCTGGAACAGGAAGGATTTACTGTAAAGTGGGAATTGGCAGGTTTCAGGACTGCTTTTGTAGCTGAGTGGGGATCGGGGCAGCCGATCATTGGTTTCCTTGCGGAGTATGATGCACTTCCGGGGCTTGCACAGGAGCCGGTGAGCCGGCATTGTCCAAAAGAAGGTCCAGGACATGGGTGTGGACATAATCTTTTAGGTACGGCGTGTGCCGGTGCGGCAGTGGCACTGAAGGAACGGATGGAAAGAGAACAGATTTCAGGAACGGTTCGTGTCTATGGCTGCCCTGCGGAAGAAATCGTCATCGGAAAGATCCGTATGAATGAGCAGGGGGTATTCGATGAGCTATCTGCGGCAGTTACATGGCATCCATTTGACAGAAACCGTGTCAGTTATGATATCTGGCAGGCCCAGGATATTAAAAATTATAAGTTTTACGGGATAGCGGCACATGCGGCAAGATTTCCTGAAAAAGGAAGAAGTGCTTTGGATGCGGCTGAACTGATGAATGTGGGAGTGAATTATCTGCGGGAACATGTGGCAGATGATGTAAGAATGCATTATACTTATACAAATACAGATGGTCCGGCTAATATTGTTCCACCTTTTGCCTCAACGAATTATTTTATCCGCTCATGTCTGTGGAAAAAGACGAAAGATGCGTCGGAGCGTGTGGATAACTGTGCAAAGGGAGCAGCACTGATGACCGGGACGCGAGTGGAGATTGAGCATGTCACCTGCAATAAAGAGATGAAGACGAACCGTGTGCTTGCGGAAACCTTTTATGAGGAAATGAAAAAGATCCCGACACCGGTTTATACGGAAGATGAGATTGCATTTGCGGCTGAAATATCAAAGGAAGCCGGATTTGAAAATCATGGGGAATATTTCACCGGCCTTGAACCACTGGAGGATCAGCCGGTTCCACTGGCAATCGGAACGGACGTGTCAGATGTGAGCCATACTGTTCCGACGATCATGCTCAGTGCGGCAGCCATGTGTAAAGGAACACCGCTTCACCACTGGGCAACTACTGCACAGGTGGGAATGAGTATCGGGCAGAAAGGTATGTTCTATGCGGCTGAATGTATGGCCGAGGGAGCATGGCAGCTTGTGACAAAGCCAGAGATTCTGAATGCGGCATGGGATGAGTTCCGAAAGACGGAATAGAAGATTGAAAAGAAGACGGAAAAGACTGAAAAAGCGGATACCTGATCTGTTGAGAACAGGTTATCCGCTTTTGGATTATACAGGTAATAAGATGGGGAGATTACTCTACATCTACGACTTTCAGCCATCCTTCAGGAGCTTCGATCTGTCCCATCTGGATGCCTCTGAGAGTATCATAAAGTTTCTGGGTAACTGGTCCCATTTTCTCCATTCCACTTGGGAAGCAGATCTCTTCACCGTGGTTTACAACTTTTCCTACAGGAGAGATTACGGCAGCAGTTCCGCAAAGTCCACATTCTGCGAAATCTTTTACTTCATCGAAGTAAACTTCTCTTTCTTCTACTTCCAGTCCCAGATATTCTTTTGCAACATAAACAAGAGAACGGCGTGTGATAGAAGGCAGAATACTGTCTGACTTCGGAGTTACGACCTTGTTGTCTTTTGTAACGAACAGGAAGTTTGCTCCGCCTGTCTCTTCTACTTTGGTTCTTGTAGCCGGATCCAGATACATGTTCTCGTCAAATCCCTGACGGTGTGCATCCATGATCGCATGCAGGCTCATGGCATAGTTCAGACCTGCTTTGATATGTCCGGTTCCTCTTGGTGCTGCACGGTCGAAATCGCTGACACGGATCGTGATCGGCTTTACGCCGCCCTTGAAGTACGGTCCGACCGGTGTACAAAATGCACGGAACTGGTATTCATCAGCCGGTTTTACACCGATAACTGCATTTGTTCCGAACATGTACGGGCGGATATATAAAGTAGCACCTGATCCGTATGGCGGTACATAATCTGCATTGGCTTCTACCAGTTTTACGATTGCATCTACGAAACGATCTTTCGGGAATACAGGCATTTCCAGTCTTTTTGCGGAATTCTCCATACGCTCTGCGTTGAGGTCCGGGCGGAATACAACGATGCGTCCGTCTTCTGTTGTATATGCTTTCATACCTTCGAATACCGTCTGTGCATACTGCAATACACAGGCACACTCACTGATTGTAACCATGTCATCGGTACTTAATGTACCCTCATCCCAGGCACCGTTTTTAAAATTTGATACATAGCGATAGTCTGTTTTTACATAGCCAAATCCAAGATTTGACCAGTCAATATTTTTTCCCATGTTATCCTCCTGACGCCTTACCTGCTGCTTTTTCAATCCATAAATACTGGTACAACAGTCTGACAAAATATTTTTGATATGTTTCTAAGTATAATACTTTTTTCTGTGATGCACAAGCATATTTCCTGCAATTTTTAGCAAATTCATGCAAAAACTGCAAGAATCAGGTCCGTTTGATAAATTTACTGCGGCAGGAAGGACAGGTGATCTCGATTTTTCCCTTCCCTCTCGGGACACGGATTTTCTGTCTGCAATGCGGACAGCGGTAGATTTTGTGTGTTTTGGAATCGCTGATCACACTTTTGTCCCCTTTGCAGAACCGGACAACCTTTTCTTTTGTATCCATATACATACGCTCTTCTTCGCATCGTTTCCGGATATTTTTGGAAAACATGCGGTAATACATCCAGATCAGCAGAATCCAGCTGACATAGTTCAGTGCCGATGCCCGCAGCAGACCGGAAAGCAGGATGCATACCAGTGCTCCCACCAGCAAAAACCTGGAAAAATGGTCGATCCCATATCTGCCCTGCATAAATTTTTCGAATTTCTGTCTCATACTATACCCTTTCTTCTGACCCGGCCTTTCTTTTGCCCTTATCTTTCTTTTACACCGCTCTGATCCGCCTGAGGCTATATCAGAAAACGCAATGGGTCATACGTGATTTTTGTCTCTTGACTCATCTTAATACTCCGCCCGCAGAAAATCAATAAACTGGCTATTAAATAATTCTAAAGTTGCATCCCTTTCTTAACATCGTAAAGCCGAGTGTATGTGAGACGTCTCACTGCTGCTCCAATATTTCTCCAAAGTTCCGCCGAAGTCTCTTGCCAGTGTCCGTATGTTTTGTTATAATGCAGTTAGTTTTGTCAAACTATGTCGCCCGATCGGGCGACGGAATGGAGTTTTGTATGAAAGTAAAACATATGACGTTTCTGGCAATGTACACGACCATTGCCCTGACGATTTTTGTGGTGGAGGCAATGCTGCCGCCGCTCGCCCCGATCCCCGGGATCAAGCTGGGACTTGCTAATGTCGTTACGCTGTGGCTTCTGTATTATGCTACCTGGAAGGATGCTCTGTGCGTACTTCTGATGCGTATCCTGATCGCCAGCATGGTGACCGGGCAGATGGTATCCTTCTCCTACAGCCTGTGCGGCGGTCTGTTCTGTTTCGTGGCCATGGCACTGCTCTTTCGGCTGCTCGGGAAAAAGCACATCCCTTTTATCAGTGTGATCGGTGCCCTTTTCCATAACCTCGGTCAGATCTGTATCGCCATGGTGATCCTTCGCTCGGTAAGTATTCTTGTTTATCTGCCGATGCTGACCATCAGTGGAATTCTCACCGGAGCATTCACCGGACTGTGTGCATGGTTTGCATCCAGAAGGCTTCGAAAAGACCAGGTGTGGTTTATCCGCTGATCCACGGCTTTCAGAGACATATATGCCTGGATATCCTGAACTGCTGTAACAAAAACAGAGTCCCGAAAACGGGACTCTGTTTTTGTTTTGCAGCTTTTCATCCTGGATGATGCCTGCGAATCGCCCTGACACAAAGGACAATTGCATCCTTATTTCGTTTTCTTATAAGATGCCTTCTTTACGCCTGCTTTTTTCAGAGCTTTTTTCAGCTTGTTCAGCTGTGATTTTTTCATCTTCTTCGGTACTTTCACCGTTACTTTTGATTTTCCGGACTTGAATGCATTCTTTCCAACGCCCGGTGCTTTGATTCCCTTGAAGGTGATCGTTGTCAGTTTCTTGCATTTGTAGAAGCTGCTCTTGCCAATGCTCTTGACATTTGCTCCGATCACAACGCTCTTCAGTCTGGATGCATTTTTGAATACATTGTTTGCAACTGCGGTTACTTTAAAGGTGTATCCGTCAATGGTCACCGTTGCCGGAATCGTTACAGTCTTGACCGTTTTCTTCAGAAGCTTGCTTACTGTTACCGTACCATTCTTAGCATCTGATTTTGTTACTTTGAATGCCAGTTTGCCGTCAGCACTCTTATGAACAGATCCTTTTGCCGGAACTTTCTTCGGTACATCTGGTTTTTCTGTCTCCGGAGCCTTTGTCTCGGTCTGCGGAGCTTTTGTTTCTGTTTCCGGTTCTTTGGTCTCTAGCTCGTTATCCTTTGCCTTTACGTTGATCTCAACCGTTGCTTTCACATCCGATCTTGCCGCACTGCTTACGGTAATCACTGCTTTTCCTGCTGCCTTTGCGGTTACCACACCTGCATCACTGACTTCTGCGACTGCTTTATCACTGGATTCATATTTCAGATCTTTGCTGTCTGTAGTATCTTCCGGAGTGATCACTGCGGTCAGTTTTGCAGTTTCGCCGACTTTCAGTTCGCTCTTGTCTGCTTTTACAGAAACTCCTGTGATTGGTTTTTCCACAACCGGTTTACCGTTTACTTTTACTGCGATTTCTGTATATACATCGCTGTCTTTTACAGAAACTTTGATCTTGGTCTCACCGGCTTTAACTGCTGTTACATTGCCTTTGTCATCTACCGTTGCTATGGTTTCATCTTCGGATGCAAAGGTAAGCTCGCCTTTTGCATAATATGGTGCGATTGCTGCACTTACCTGTGCACTTTCTGCCTCTTTCAGTTCCAGAGCATCTGTCGAAACATGTACACCCGTTGCAGACATATCGATGTTATTGTATTTATACTCATCGAAGTCATACCACAGTACCGTCTTTTCGTTGTCTGCTTTGTAAGTTCCGTTATCCAGATCATCTTTGCTCAGTGCTGCTGAGTAAACGCGGATGTTCTTCAGATATCCGGAAGAAAGACGTTGTGTCTCCGGACAATATCCGATACCAAGCGGATAGGTCGTTGTAGCTACGCTTCCCACATTCTGTGTGGTTACCATTTCTTTTCCTTCTACATAAACAGAAATATTGTTTCCATCGTAAACTGCTGCTACATGCAGCCACTGGTTCATTTCTTCTGAAGTAAGAGGAACCTGTACGATCTTCCAGCTTCCATTCGTATTCTTGATAAAGAAGTACACCGTCTGCTCAGAAACACGGAATGCCGCACTGCTGTCACCTTTTGATGCGATCATATTGTAGTCAGCACCATTGTATCCTACATTATTCGGATTAAATACAGCTTCAATTGTAAAGGCTTTATTTCCCCCGATCAGACTGTTGAAGGTTTCATCTGCTGTTTCTCCGGTTACATCTGCATACCCTTTCAGACTAATTTCGCCGTCTTTTTCTGCAATATTTGCTGTAGCTGCTGCACTGATATCCATATCATAATGATTTGCACTCTTGTCTTGTACAACAACCGCTGCATCTTCCGTCTCTGCAAGTTTCTTTGCCAGTGCGATTGCCTCCTGCAGTTTCTGATAACGGAGTTCACCTACCAGAGCCTTACCTTCTTCTGCCAGTGCATTGTAAGATACGAGCATGTTCTGAAGTTCTGTTGCATCACTGGCTCTCTGTACATAAAGTTCATCAATTTCATCAATCTTAGCATTCAGTTCTTCTGCTGCTGCTTTGATGATATCATCCTCAGAAACAGATGCTACGGTGCGGTATGCACGTGTTACATCCATCGGATCGCTGTCTTTTGTGGTATATGGTACCATGGTGTACTCATAAGTATAAGCTTTGTTATTTGGAAGCAGGTATGCGGAAAGTGTATCCTGACCGCAGCTCTTGTTTCCGGTTCCCTGTGAACGATAGTTTACTGTCAGGATCGTGGAATCCAGTTTGGTCAGTTCATATGGATGCTGTGCCTGATCCAGATCATCTACTGTGAAATGCAGTGCAGACGCTTCTACCGTATCGGTTGCTGCGATTGCCATTGCACTCTTTGCAGATGGGTTGGTTACGCTGATCCATTTTACTCCGGTTACGGTACCGGTATCCTGTGTATCCAGATACGGATAGAACATTCCGGATACGGTGTTGCTATATCTTCCAACCGTTGCGAAATCTTCTCTGTCCCACATAGCCTCTACCGGGCCGTTACCATACCATTCTACGTTTTCATATCCTTCCGGCAGTTCCATAACGGTACCGATACGGATATAACGTCCAAGGCTTGTTCCGGTTGCGTCTACGGTTGCATCTACCGTCACTGCACCGCTTCCGTCTACCTTATAAACCATGGTCTGTTTCAGGTTTGCCTGGCTTGCACTTGCCAGTGTCACACGGATCGTCTTCTGTCCTGCATCGTTTGTTCCGACCGCAATATCAGAAGCCGTTACATTTTTGTTGACATTCTTCCAGTTTCCATCATAATTACCGTTATCGTTGTTGAGAATACCTCTCCAGTAATTCGGAACCGGTCCGCTTGTCAGCAGAGTTTCACCTTTGTATACATAATTTTTCAGTGTTCCGGTTGCTTTTTCTACTTCAAAACTGAAATCGGTACCGGAAACTTTGATCACATCTTCTGCACTGTCATCTACGGTTACGTTTGTGTTGATCGTCGGTTCTACTTTTGTAACTTCTGCCGGGATCTGGAACTGCTCGTAAGCAACTTCGTGTCCTGCTTTTGCCCATTCGGTATCCTCTTTGAGCTGTACAGACAGGTTCAGATAATACTCTGCTCCTGCTTTCTTTTCTTCCGGCATAGATGCACGATACGGAACTTTGATGCTTCCGCTCTCTCTGCCTGCGATGTTGGTATCTTCCGCAGAAAGTTTACCGGAGCCAATCTCTTTTCCGTCTTCAGTCAGTGTCCATTTCACGTCAAAATCATTCAGATTCAGGAAGTTATTTTCATTGTAAACATCGATGGTCTCGCCGAGCAGCCTGCTGTCATCTGCGGTAAACCATACGCTCTGATACTGATATTTTACTTCATAAAGTTCCGGCTGGACATCCCTGTCCGGAGATACCAGACCGTTTACACAGAAGGAGTTGTCGTTCGGGCTTTCGCCGGAGTCTCCGCCGTATCCATAGAAGTTGCCTTTGATTTCATCGGAGTACAGATTTGTATGAGCATCGGTATCTGCATAGTAATCATACGGTTTGGAAGATTCATCAACGGTCAGGCCCGAAAAATCTGCCCACAGAAGTACATCATCAGATTTCTCTGTGATTGCCGGTGTCGTGCTGTTCTGAGCATTGATCTCCTCCAGGGACAGTGCTCTGCTGTAAACGCGGCCCATAGAAATTTCACCGTCAAAGGTTCTGCCGTTGTCAGCACTGCATCCTACTCCCAGTGCTACGCTGCTGGATGCAATGGTTGTATTTCCGTTTCCGCTTCCAACCAGCTCTCCATCACAGTAGATCTTGATCGCACCTTTATCGTAAGTTGCAACAACCTGATGCCAGTTTCCTACCCAGTTATCCGGTTTTTTCGCTGTCACAGAATTCCAGTTGTTGTTATAGTAAGCAAAGAACTCCAGCTGTTTACTGCTGTTTGTCTTTAATGCAAACTGATAGTCACCTTTTGCGATCAGGACTTTATCTGCTCCGTCCGATGCCGGTTTGCAGATAACTTCTACGGTAAAGCTCTTGCCGCTTCCGGAGAGTGCTTCGTTGTATTTATCGCTCTCAAACAGTGCATAACCATTTGCACTCTTGCCGGTCAGTGCTCCGCTGTCCGGATTTTCATCGACAGAAGAAATGCTTGCAGATCCTACCACGCCGTCTTTCTTTTCTGTTACAACGTAAGACTGTGGCAGATTGTCAAGGCTTAAGATTCTGGACTGGTCAACCCAATCCCAGATAAATCCGCCGAGCATATTGTCGGAAGAACGGATCGCATCCCAGTATTCTTTCAGGTTACCAACCGCATTACCCATCGCATGGTCATATTCACACAGAACATATGGCATATTTGCTGCTGCTCTGGAATACAGGGTATCAACACTTGGGTACATATTGCTTCGCATATCGGTTCCATTGTTTCCATCCGAAGATTCTGAATGAATCGGTCTTGTACTGTCGTTGTTCTTGAAGTACCAGATCAGATCATAGAACATGCCATTTGCATAAGAAGCACTGCTGCTGTAATAATTTTCGTTTCCGGTTGACCACATAACGATGGCAGTGCGGTTTTTCAGTCTGTTGAATGCGGTAACCGTACGATCCATTGCCAGGTTCTTGAAGTTTACCTGTTTTTCCCCCTGATTCATCAGTGCATGAGATTCCAGGTTGGTCTCACCCATCACGTAAATACCGTATTTATCACACAGATAATACAGATACTCGTCGTTGCTGTAGTGAGAGGTACGCAGTGCATTTAAGTTGTACTGTTTCATCAGTTTGATATCTTCTTCCTGTGTCTCATGCGGTACATATTTGCCGTATTCCGGATCGGTATCATGACGGTTTGTACCTTTGAGCAGAAGCTGTTTACCGTTGATCGTGATCGGTTTGTACTCAGAATCGGTTGTGATACGATTACCATTTGTATCTACTTCTGATTTTGTAAACTCGATCTCACGGAATCCAAGCTGCTGGGAAACGCTTCCCATGTAGGTGCCTGTCTTGGAATCGTACAGGGACAGAACCATCGTGTACAGATTCGGCGTCTCAGCAGACCACAGTTCCGGTGAAAGAACCAGTTTGCTGCCAGCTGTCGAAACGCTGCCGTCGGTATCACCGTCTGCTGCCGGAACGGTATCCAGATCCATCGTCATATCGTTGACAAACATCTTTCCGTCCTGATCATAAAGACGTACATCCACTTTATAACCTTCTGCTGCTGCCTTGGAAGCATTTGCTACGGTTACATTCAGCTTCATCGTTGCATTTTCGTAGTTCTCATCGAGATCTGTCTCTACTTTATAGTCCTGGATATGTACCAGCGGTGCAGAATACAGATATACATCACGGAAAATACCGCCATCATAATACATATCCTGATCTTCCATCCAGGTACCGTCACAGAATTTGTGAACTTCAACTGCCAGAAGGTTGTCGCTTCCGTCTGTTGTCAGATAATCGGTAATATCAAAGCTATGTGGACTGTAGCTGTCCTCGCTGTATCCTACTTCTTTGCCATTTACATATACATAATAGGAAGATTCTACGCCCTGGAAGGAAAGATAAACTCTTCCGTTTGCTGCCTTCATGTCATCGGTCACCTTAAAAGTCTTGCGGTAAAGACCTACCGGGTTATAATTTGCCGGTGCATTCGGGGCACTGACATTACTGTCATATTTTGACTGCCAAGGCATAGTTACATTGGTATAGATAGAAAAATCAAATCCCTGTCTCGTCCAGCTGCAAGGAAGCTGCAGATTTGTTTTCCAGTCGTTCGTCGTTGCTTTGTAGTCGGTCTTATAGAAATCTTTGTATGCATCACCCTGTGCGAGTGCCTGGTTCTGTAACACAACAAGTGACCAGTCTGCCTGATCCTTCCCTGTTAAGAACTGTACATATTTTGATGCTGCTTTGTCGTAATCTTTTGCACCTTTGATTGCTTTCTCTACGCTGTCATACACCACATTGGTCGTTGCAAAAGTGCTTGCCTGTTCTGTGTTGATGCCATATACATCTGCTGCTTTGACCTGATTGCCATCCACATCGGTATAGGTTTCTCCGGTCCATTCTTTGTGCGTGAATTTTGTTTTGTCCACGTCGGATGTTACTTTTGCGGCCTGATTTGGGACAGCTGTTTTTGTCCACGGGTCGGTGTAGCTGGCATTGGTGTTGGACTTACTGTCTGCCTGCGTCTGCAGTGCAGACTCGGATGCTGCTTCAGCTGCAGGTGCTGCACTTACTGCCTGTCCTGCGATCATGGAAGCCGCCAGGGAAAATGCCATAACTTTTCTCCACTTCATACTTCTTGCTCCTTTCTTTTTGCATCTTTTGAAGCTGCAGTCTGCAGCTTCCTTCTAATACATGCTCTAACAAAAATTTCAGTCCGCTTTCACCGGACTTAGTAAAATTTTACCATACTATTCATAATTTATCAATAGTATCTATATATATTTTACAGTG
>ENA-OURZ01003584-OURZ01003584.1-human-gut-metagenome-genome-assembly--contig:-NODE-3584-length-12762-cov-2.234044_pt1 | contig 12762 bp, 15 predicted proteins | sample MGYA00242073_ERZ509195 | MGnify/ENA primary metagenome ERZ509195 (study PRJEB26280, sample SAMEA2338837) | human gut metagenome | biome: human gut; feature: human-associated habitat; material: faeces...
GATTGAGCGCTACGTCGCCTCGGGCGAGCCCATGGACAAGGCCGGCGCCTACGGCGTGCAGGGCAAGGGCGCGCTGCTGGCCGGGGCAGAGGGGCGCGTGCAGAGCGTGGAAGAAAAGGACGACGGCTTTTATCTGACCGTGCTTTATGACAACGGCTTGTGCTGCACGGCAGGGCCCTTGCGCGGCGTGCGCGTGGCGCAGGACGAGCGCGTGCACGAGGGCGCGAGCCTTGCCGTGCCCTTTGAGGCGGGGGAGAGCGCGCAGGTGAGCCTGTGCGTCCGGCGAGGGGAAGCCTATGTGCCGGTATCGGAATGGCTTCGATGAAGCGGCTGCGCTTTTCGCCCTGGCTGGTCGCACTGTTGGCGGCGCACCTGCTGCTGGGGAGCGGAAACGGGCTTTGGCTGGCGCTTGCGTGCGTGACGCTGCACGAGATGGGGCATGTTGCGGCGGCGCGGCTTTGCGGCTGTCCGGCGGAGAGCGTGGAGCTTTCGCCCGTGGGCGGCGCGGCGCGCATTCGGGGATTGGAAGGGCTCTCCCCCGGACGGGCGGCGGCAGTGGCGCTGGCGGGCCCGGCAGTGAACCTTCTGCTGGCGGTAAGCTTTGGCTGCGCGGCGTATTGTTTTCCAAAGACTGCAGCATTCTGCACCGAAATGCTGGAAATCAATCTGGGGCTTATGCTGTTTAATCTGCTGCCCGCCTTTCCGATGGACGGCGGGCGCGTAGTGTGCGCGCTGATGAGCCGCAGAGGTGGCGCTTTGCGTGCGCAGCGTTGCGCGTCGGCATTGGGCGTTGCGGTGGGGGCGGCGCTCATTGCACTAGGGTGCGTCGCAATGGCTGCAACGGGAAAAGTCAACCTGACCTTGCTGCTCAGCGGCGGATATGTCATCTTTGCCGCCGCGAGAGAACACCGGGCCGCGCCGCTGACCTACTTGCGAATGCTGGAAGCGCGGCAGGACGAGCTATGCAGGCGGCGCGTGCTGCCGGTGCGCACACTTGCCGCCGCGCCCGGCGTGACGGCGGCCGAGCTGCGCGCGCATCTGCTGCCCGGCGCGGTCTACCGTATTGTGCTTCTGAATGAAAAGATGCGTCCTGTGCGCGAAATCTGGGAGGAAGAGCTGGCGGAGAGCATCGGCGATCCGGCGCTGTCGTTTGACAAAGAAGGAGGGGAAGGGTATAATCAAAAATATCAACAGAGGATGACGCAGGAGGGATGAAAAACATGAGCAGTATGCTGGCTGTTGCCGTTGAACACTATCTGAAGAGCCAAAATTGGCACTTTCAGTATGACGAAGCAAAGAATCGCTTTACGCTGACGATGCAGCTGGAAAAGATAGAATCGTCCAAGGTTTATATCATAATTGGAGAGGACTGTATCCTTACCTATGCCATGCTGCCCAACCATATCCCGGAGGGAAAGCGCGACCTTGTCTGCCGCTTTATTGCAAGGGCCAATTACGGTATGCGCAACGGAAATCTTGAAATGGACTTAAACGACGGCGAGGTTCGCTATAAGACCTATCTTTACGCAAAGGATCGAATTCCTGCGCAGAATGAGATTGAGCGCTATATCGATATCTCCTTCCTGACGCTGGACCGCTACGCTGAGGGCATCATGAAGATCCTCTATGCCGATATGGACGACAAGACGGCGGTGGAGTTCGTCGAAAAATAAAAAAAGCTTTTGAGAATTGCGCCCGCTTTCTTCTGAAGAGAAAAAAGCGGGCGTTTTGTACTGCTTGAGTTTTGCGCCCTTTGCGTGTAAAATAAGAAGGAATGACTCTGACGGGAGGAAGAAAAATGCTTTACGATCAGCTCGAACCCCTGCTGGCCGGCGTGCAGAAGCCTGCGCGTTATACCGGCGGCGAGGTCAATATGGTCAGCAAGGATCCGGCAAAGGCAGACGTGCGCTTCGCCTTTTGTTTTCCGGATACCTATGAGGTGGGAATGTCCCATCTCGGAATGAAGATCCTTTATCATATTTTGAATAAGAGAGATAATTTCTACTGCGAACGCGTCTTTGCTCCCTGGGTAGATATGGAAAAATTAATGCGCGAACACGATATCCCGCTCTATTCGCTGGAAACCTTCACGCCGGTGGGCGAATTCGACATCGTGGGCTTTACGCTGCAATACGAGATGAGCTATACCAACATCCTCAATATGCTGGAGCTGGCGCACATCCCGCTGACGTGGAAGGAGCGCGACGAGGTGAATGCGCCCTTTGTGGTCTGCGGCGGCCCCTGCGCCTTCAACCCCGAGCCGCTGGCGGATTTTGTGGACTTGTTCATGGTGGGCGACGGCGAAGAGCAGATTCTTGAGCTTTGCGAACACTACAACGCCTGGAAGCAGCGCGGCGGCACGAGAGAGGAATTTTTGCTGGAGATGGCCAACATCGAAGGCAACTATATTCCTCGCTTTTACGAGCCGGAATACGATGAAAACGGTGAATTCAAGGCGCTCAATCGCCTGCGCGACGATGTGCCGGAAAAGATCCGCAAGCGCTGCATCCCCGACCTGGATCAGGCGGAATACCCGGACAAGATCATTGTGCCGTTCACCGAGATCGTTCATGACCGCGTGATGCTGGAAGTCGCCCGCGGCTGTACCCGCGGCTGCCGCTTCTGTCAGGCGGGCATTCTCTATCGCCCGCAGCGCGAGCGCAGCATGCCGCACTTGTTGGAGCTGGCGCGCAAGCTGCTGGCCAACACGGGCTATGAGGAAATGAGCCTGTCCTCCTTGTCCACAGGCGATTATTCGCATTTGCCGGAATTGGCCCGCGCGTTGGTGGAGGAGCACGGCTGCAAGCGCGTCGCCATTTCGCTGCCTTCGCTGCGCATCGATTCCGTGCTGGGCGATACGCTGGAACAGACCCAGACCATCAAAAAAACCGGCCTGACCTTCGCACCGGAAGCGGGCTCCCAGCGCCTGCGCGACGTCATCAACAAGGGCGTGACCGAGGAACAGCTGCGCGCCAGCGTCCACGAAGCCTTTGAAAAGGGATGGAGCGCCGTCAAGCTCTACACCATGTGCGGCCTGCCCACCGAGACCAATGACGATCTGGAGGGCATCGCCAACCTGGCCAAGGCCGTTGTGGACGAGTATTTCTCCGTACCCAAGGAGATCCGCCAGAAGGGGCTGCGCGTGAGCGTGAGCACTTCATCCTTCGTGCCCAAGCCCTTTACGCCTTTCCAGTGGGAGCCGCAGAACACGATGGAGCAGCTGGCTGAAAAGCAGAAGGTAAAGTTTGTTTACGGCATTCTGGAGCGCCAGTTCCGTTGCGCTCGGTGACGTTCAGCTGGAGCGAGCCGCACCTTTCTTTCCTGGAGGCGGCTTTTGCAAGAGGAGACCGGCGGCTTTGCAAGGTCATGCTGGCGGCGCATAGACGCGGTTGCCGCTTTGACGGCTGGAACGAGGAATTCAAGTTTGACGAGTGGATGGCGGCGTTTGAGGAATGCGGGCTGACCTGTTCGCAGTTTGCCAACAAGCGCTTTGATCTGGATGCGCCGCTGCCCTGGGATCACATTGACTGCGGCGTGACCAAGGAGTTCTTAAAGCGCGAATGGCACAAAGCGCAGAACGCCCAGACCTCGCCCGACTGCCGCATCAAGTGCCATGGCTGCGGCATGAAGCAGTTCGTCAAGGGGGTGTGCAAATCATGCGAATGATCGCGGAATTTGAAAAAATGGGCCGCATGAGCTGGTTTTCCCACCTGGATCTGCAAAACACCATGCAGCGCGCGCTGCGGCGCGCCCAGCTGCCGGTGGCCTATTCGCAGGGATTCAATCCCCATGTGCTGACCTCGTTTGCCACGGCGCTGTCCGTCGGCTGCCAGAGCCGCGGGGAGGTGATGGAGGTGGAGATGGCCGGGGAGATTTCTCCGGAAGAATTTGCCGAAAAGCTCAACGCCTGTTTGCCGGACGGACTGAAAGTCCGCCGCTGCGCGCCGGTGCCCGATTCAGCGCCTGCGCTGATGGCCAAGGTAGCGGAGGCGGGATACGACATAACTGCGCCGAACGCAGATTTGACGCAGGCGGTGGAAGCCTTTTTAAAGGCGGAGGAGGTCATGGTCGAAAAACGCTCCAAGACCAAGACCCGCCTGGTCAACATCCGCCCCATGGTGCACGAGATCACCTGCGCCTTCGACGGAAAGGACTCCCGCCTTTCCATGGTGTTGGAGCAGACCAACGCCAACGCACTGAAGGTGGAGCTGGTCATGCAGGCGCTTGCGCCGGAGCAGGAGTTCCGCTTTGTGCGCACGGCGCTCTACGCCGCGGGATCGGACGGCGCGCGCGAAGAGCTTTTTGAAGCCATACAGGAAGAAAAATGAATAAAAAGGAAATCGTTATTGATCAGGAAAAGGGCCTGACCCGCGTGGCGGTGCTGGAGGACGATGAGCTTTGCGAATTCTACCTCGAGCGCGAGGGCGCGGAAAAGCAGGCCGGAAACATCTATAAAGGGCGCGTGCAGAATGTGCTGCCCGGTATGCAGGCGGCGTTTGTGGACATCGGCACCGACCGCAACGCCTTCCTCTATCTGGGCGAGCCGGAGCTGGATAAGCGGGATTTCGTGTTCGGAGGGGAGGGAGAAGCCCCGCGCATCCAGAGGCCGAAAAAGCCTGTCAAATCCGGTCAGGAAATCATGGTGCAGGTCATCAAGGAGCCGGACGCGACCAAGGGCGCGCGCATCACCACGCACATCACGCTGCCGGGGCGCTATGTCGTCCTCGCGCCGTCGGTGGATTATGTCGGCGTTTCCCGCCGTATCCGCGATGATGCGGAGCGCCAGCGCCTGAAGGAAGAAGCCGAGCGCGTTCAGCCGGAGGGCATGGGGCTGATTGTCCGCACCGCCGCTGAAGGCATGAATGCGGAGGATTTTGCCGCCGATATCGAAACCCTCACCGCAAGGTGGAAAGAGATCGAAAAACGCTTTCAGGTGCGGAAAGCGCCCTGCTGCATCCACAAGGACGAATCGCTGATCTCCCGCACGGTGCGCGACCTCTTCACGCCCGATGTGGATCGACTCGTGCTTGAAAAGGGCGAAAACGTGGAAAAAGTGCGCGAAACGCTGCGCAGCATCTCGCCGGAACTGGAAAACCGCGTCGTGCCATATGAAGGGCAGCTGCCCGTATTCGACGCTTACCGCATCGAAAGCCGGCTGGATAAGGCCCTGCAGCACAAGGTATGGCTTAAAAACGGCGGCTATCTTTACGTCGATCAGACCGAGGCGCTCACCGTCATCGATGTCAATACCGGCAAATTTGTAGGCTCCCTGGACTTGCAGGACACGGTTTTCCGCATGAACTGCGAAGCTGCGGTCGAAATTGCCCGGCAGATCCGCCTGCGCGACCTGGGCGGCATCATCATCATCGACTTTATCGACATGGAGAGCCCGGAGCATCAGCAGCAGGTCGTGGATGCGCTGCGCGACGCACTCAAGCGCGACCGCAATAAGACCAATGTTGTAGGGCTGACGGGACTGGGGCTGGTCGAAATGACGCGCAAAAAGATGCGCTCCAAGCTCTCGGAACGCATGGAAAAGACCTGTCCCTGCTGCGGCGGAACCGGCAGAGTCATGCAGGAAGAGCATACCGCGCGGCGCGCCCTGCGAGACGCGGCGAGGATTCTTTCTTCCGGCGCAAAGGAAGGCATCGTGCTTTCGGCCAACGAAGAGGTACTGGACTGCGTGCGGCAGCTGGCGCCGGAAGGGATTTATCTGAAGCCCGATAACCGGAAGCGCTCGGGGGATTACCATGTCTCCACCGAGCCGGAGAGCGAGTGCGAAGGCCTCGAGCGCACTTAACCAAATCAAAACGCGGGGAAATGCGCCGCGTTTCTTGACAGGGTTGACGCGGAGTGTTATACTGTTTAAGCCGCATGAGCAGGGTCGGCAATCATCGCTTGTCGATGAACCCGTATCAGCGAGATTGGGTAGAGGAGGTGCTCCCAGAGATGTTTGCGATTATCAAGACCGGCGGAAAGCAGTTCAAAGTGCAGAACGGCGATGTCATTTTCGTCGAGAAGCTCAACGCCGCAGAGGGCGAGACCGTCAAGTTCGACGTGCTCATGCTCGCTTCCGATGATGAGGTCAAGGTCGGAACCCCCGTTGTGGAGGGTGCTAACGTCACCGGCAAGGTGCTGGCGCACGGCAAGCAGGCCAAGATCATGGTCTTCAAGTACAAGTCCAAGAAGAACTATCGCCGCAGCGCAGGTCATCGTCAGCCTTTCACCAAAGTTGAGATCACCATCGGCTAAGTTATGACCACTATCGAAGTTTTCCATCGCGGAGCGTTGATTTCCGGCTTTTCCGCAAAGGGCCATACCGGTTATGCGGAGGAGGGCGAAGATATCGTCTGCGCGGCGGTTTCCGCCATCACGCAGACCGCGGCGATGGGACTCAAACATTACGAACCAAATACTCAATCCCGATGGAGGGAGGGCGACGACCCCGTGCTGGAGGTCGTGGTGCCGAACCCCAATCATGAAACCCAGGTGATCCTAGAAACCATGCTGCTCGGGCTTGAGGATATCCTGTCGGGCGTACCGCAATTCGTCCGGATACTCCACTCAAAGAACGGAGGTGGAACACAATGATGAATCTTCAGCTTTTTGCACATAAGAAGGGAATGGGCTCCACCCGCAACGGTCGTGATTCCGAGGCCAAGCGCCTTGGCGTCAAGCGTGCGGATGGTCAGTTCGTGCTGGCCGGCAACATTCTGGTCCGTCAGCGCGGCACCAAGATTCATCCCGGCCTCAACGTCGGCATCGGCAAGGATGATACCCTGTTCGCGACCGCGAACGGTATCGTTCGTTTCGAGCGCAAGGGCCGTGATGACAAGCAGGTGAGCGTGTACCCCAAGGAAGAGGTCGCGGCTCAGTAACTTGCAGCCTGTAAAAAGTCCATCTGAGCAATCGGATGGACTTTTTTGAGTTCAATGGAGCTTATTTATGGTGAAAATCGAAAACCTGAAGGTTGATCTGGATCAGACCTTTCATTGTGGGCAGAATTTTCGTTGGAAGCGCCAGCCGGATGGAAGCTACCTGGGCAATCCGGCAGGGCATTCCGTGCGCGCTGTGCGGCAGGGAGAGGAACTTCTTCTTTACGGCGCAAAGTCGGAGGAAGAGCCTTTCTGGCGGCGCTATTTCGATGCGGACAGCGACTATGCCGCGCTGCTGGCGCCCGTCATGGATGCGCATTTACAGGAGGCGCTGATTCGTTACCCCGGCATTCGTCTGCTCGACCAGCCTTTTTTTGAGACGCTGATTTGCTTTATTCTTTCGGCCAATAACAATATTGCCAGAATCACAGGCATCGTTGAGCGCTTCTGCACCATTGCGCCGCGGGATGAAAACGGTTTGCATCTCTTTCCCACACCGCAGCAGGTGCTTTCCGCCGGACGGGATTTTGTCGGCTCGATCGGCGCGGGTTATCGCGCGCCCTATCTTTGGGAGGCGGCGCAGCGCATGGACGACGGATTTGACGCGGATGCGCTGCGAAGCATGGACTACGAAGAGGCCTGCAAGACGATCCGCACATTCAAGGGCGTGGGCGAAAAGGTTGCGGACTGCGTGCTGCTGTTTTCCTGCGGGCAGAAGAGCGCTTTCCCTGTCGATACCTGGGTCGAAAAGCTGCTCACGCAGTGGTACGGCATGAGCGGCACGCGCTCCGGCCTCAAAAAAGAAGCCAGAGCCCACTTTGGATCATACGGCGGCCTTGCGCAGCAGATGCTCTTTGCCAGCGCCATGCAGCAGAGACTGCGCCGCACGGAGGAGAAAAACACATGATTGCACAAGTTGTAAACGGTTTGGCGATCCTCATCGGAGGATTCGTCGGCAATGCGCTGCGCGGCGGCATTTCGGAGCGCTTCCGCAGCATTTTGATGCAAGCCATGGCGCTGGCCGTGATGCTGATCGGTCTGCGCGGCGCGGTGCAAACCGGCGATGTGCTCATCGTCGTGATCTCCCTGGCTGTCGGCGCGCTGCTGGGTGAAATCATCAACATTGAAAAACGGCTGGAAAATCTGGGGGATAAGCTCCGCAACCGCGTCAAGGGGGCGGGCGGCGGCTTTACCGAAGGCTTTGTTTCCGCGTCGCTCATCTTCTGCGTCGGGGCCATGGCCATCGTCGGCTCTCTGGATGCGGGGCTGCGCGGTGATTACGGCACGATCCTGACCAAATCCCTGATCGACGGCATCACCGCCGCGATGCTGGCTTCAACCCTCGGCGTGGGCGTGCTCTTTTCTGCTGCCGCAGTCTTTCTTTACCAAAGCGCCATCACGCTGCTGGCCGGCGTGCTTCAGCCGCTGCTCAGCGACGCGATCATCGCGGAAATGTCCGCTGTGGGCGGTCTGCTCATCTTCGCTGTCGGCCTCAACATGCAGGGCGTCACCAAGATCCGCGTGGGCAACCTCTTGCCCGCGATTTTCGTCCCCATGGCCTACCTGCCGATACAGGATTGGCTGCAAGGCTTGTTTCACTAAAAAAGCGCCCACTGCGGGCGCTTTTTTGCGTTACTTGGAGGCGATCAGGATGTGCGGATCGGCGTCGGCGTTCAGCCAGCGGATCAGGGCGGTGAGATCGGATTTGGGCAGGGAGATGCAGCCGGAGGTGGGTTTGCTGCCGACGTGCAGGAAGATGGCGGAGCCGCGGCCGGGCACGGCGGAGGAACCGTAGTTGTATTCCACGGCGACGGCCAGCGCATAGTCGGTGCGGATGCGGCCGAGCGCTTCGGCGGAGGTCCAGTCCTTATCCTGCGTGCCGTCCACCCATTGGTTGTAGAAGCGGGAGTCGGGGTCGTCCACCCAGTAACTGTCGGAACGGATGGCGCGGAAAGGGTAGTCCGAATTGGGATTTTCGTCGTGACCGAAGGCAAAACCCAGCGCGTAAAGCCCGGCGGGCGTGCATTCATCTCCCTCGTGCTTGTTCGCGGAGACGCCCTTGCGGCCGACGTGTCCATTCGCGGAGAACGCTTTGACCCAGGCACCGTCTGCACCGCGGTCGTAGGCGTACAGGGCGCAGGACGTCCCGTCCGCCGCAACGAGCACCAGCTGGTCAAAGGACAGATCGTCGAAGGTGAGGTTTTGCTGTTCCAACAGCCTGCTCAGCAGCGGCGGCTGATCCGGCGTGGAAGCTGGCGTGGGGGAGACGCTTGGAGAAGCGGTTTCTTCGGAAAAAACGGGATCTGGAATCGAGGGGGATTCCACGGGCGCGCCGGTCGGTGCGGCAAGGAGCGGAGAGGCGGACGGCGAAGGCGGAGGTGTATCCTTGAGCTCTATCGTCGGAACAGGGGCGGTGCAGCCCGTCAGAATCAGGCAAAGCGAAAGAAATAAAAACAAAAAACGTTTCATGACGGAACTCCTTTGCGGAGATTTTCGTTGCTCCATATTGTAAGGGGAGAAGCGCGCATTGTCAATCCGATGAAATATGAGTTGAATAAATCCGTCTGGTTTGATAAAATAAACATAAACGCAGAATTATCCGCATTTGGCGGGATAAGGGGAGGGCAGGGCTTATGACGGAGGAAAAGCCGGTATCGCTGCGGCAGATTGCGCAGATCGCAGGGGTTTCTGTGGCGACGGTTTCGCGCGTCATCCATAACAACGGGCGCTTTTCCAAAGAGACGGAGGCCCGTGTGCGCGATGTGATCGAGCGCTATCATTACAGCCCGGATATCACCGCGCAGTCCATGCGCACCAAGCGCGTGCCCGCCGTGGGCATCCTCTATCCCGATCTGGTCAGTCAGCATCTGGCGGAGATCGTCGTTCAGCTGGAGGAGCGCCTGTTTGACCTGGGATATGCTACGTTCATCTGCGGCACGCGGGGCAACGCCGCGCGCGAGGAAGCCTACATCAAGCTCCTGCGCCAGCATAAGGTCAGCGGCATGATCTTCCTCTACGGCGCGCGCGTCGACCATCGCACTGAAATCGGGCCGCTGCCCAAGGTTTATATCGGCCGCACGCCGGAATATCTGATGGAGGAGCCGGGCGAGAATACCGTCGTCATTGAGCCGGATCACGTCCACAGCGGCTATATTGCGGCGCGGCATTTGCTGGAGAAGGGCTGCCGGAACATCCTCTTCCCCACAAGAAGGCCGCTGCTGACCAACCTGCTGCGCGGCAGAGAAGAGGGCTTTGCCAGGGCTATGGCGGAGTTCGGCGTGCACAACCCTGAGAAAAACCTTTGCATCGTGGATGGCTTTCATGAGGAAAATGGTTATTGCAACGCTAAGAAGTGGCTGGATGAGGGCAGGGAGTTCGACGGCATCTGCGCCAACAACGACCGCTTTGCCATCGGCTGCCTGCGCGCGCTGATGGAGGCCGGTGTATCGATCCCCGATCGGGTGCGCGTCATCGGACACGACGATATGCTCTTTGCCCGGTATAATTTGAAGCGCTTGTCCTCGGTGCGCGATCCCATTGACGAATTCTGCGATCTGACCATTGAATCCATGGTGCAGATGATGGACGGCAAAACGCCGGAGCAGAATCATTATGTGCTCAAGGGCAGCGTCGTGGAGCGGGAAACCACCTGAATGAAATAAACAGAAAACGGGGATAAACCATTGCAAAACAAAAGATCCTTACTGGCCGATGCAGGGCTGCTGGCGGTGGCGGTGATCTGGGGCGCGGGCTTTGCCGCGACGCAGTACGCCATTGACGCGGGGCTTGATTCGGCCATGATTTTGCTGCTGCGCTTCACCGTGGCGGCGCTGGCGCTGCTGATCGTCTGCTTCAAGCAGGTGTGCACGCTGAATTTTTCCGAAGTCAAGTGGGGCGCGCTGGCGGGGCTGTTCCTGTTTCTGGGCTTCTTTTTTCAGGTGGAGGCGCAAAGCCGTTCTACACCGTCCGGATGCGCGTTTTTGACCACGACCAATGTGCTGATGGTGCCGCTGATCTCCTGGGCAGTGACGCGCAAAAGGCCGGAGCTTAAAAACCTGTTGCTGCCTCTGCTGGCAGGCGCGGGTATCTTTGTGCTGAGCTTTAAGCCGGGACAGGGGTTTTCCTTCGGCTTGGGCGAGGTTTTGGCGCTGTGCGGCGCGTTTTTCTTCGCCTGTCAGATCATTGCGCTCGATTTTGCGTCGAAGAAGGTGGAATCGCGCAAGCTTACCTTCATGCAGATGATCACCGCGGCGGTGCTGGCGTTGGTTTATACGCTGGCGGCAGGCGGAGGATTGCCTTCGGCCGGTGCGCTGCGCGTCGGCGCGCTGCCGGTGCTGTATCTGGGCCTGATGTCTACTTGCCTGTGCTTCTTCCTGCAAACCGCGGCGCAAAAGTATGCCGATGCGACCAAGGCGGTCATCTTTCTGTCGATGGAGGGCGTGTTCGGCTCGCTGTTTTCCGTGATGCTCGGCCTGGAGCCGTTTACCTGGATGCTGGGTGTAGGCGGATCAGTGCTGTTCCTGAGCGCCGTGCTGACCGAGGTCAAACTCCCTGCAATCAAAAAACGCGCGTGAATCTCCGTCGCCCCTTCCGCATAACTATGGACAAACACGTTGTGCGGGAGGGGCGATTTTTGATGAGAAACAGGGATGTGCAGCGCACGTTTGTGATTTTGCGGCAGCTGGAGGGGAGAAGGGAATCGGGCTACGCGCGCGCCGAAACTCGAGAGGGACGGGTACGGCTGAATTTGGTGGTGCAGGGCTTTGCGCAGGACGCGCAGCCGCAAGCCTTTGCCGCCGACAGCGACGGACTGATTCGCTTGGGCGCGCTGCGTCTCGATGCGCGCGGACAGGGCGGGCTGTTGGCAGAGTTGAATCCTTCGGATTTTCACCGCGTGCAGCTGCTGCTCGTGGCGCAGACAGACGGAGAAGGTGTCGTTGTGCCGCTGGCGGGCACGGTGGGGCGCAGCGGCTGGGTGGACTGGGAGAACATCCGCGCTCTGCTGACCGAAGCGCTGCCGCCGCAGCGGAAAGAAGCGGCGGAAGAGACGAAAGTGCAGCCGGAAGCGGAACCGGCAGAGCCGGCGCAGACCGAGCAGCCGGAAGCCGTGCAGGAAACGCAGCCGGAAGTCCAGCCGGAGCGGCCCGTGCAGACGCAAGCCCAGCCGGAGCCGGAACCTGAGATGGTGCAGATCATTCCGGAAGAACGCGCGGAAAACCAAGAAAAATCCGCGGCAGAGGCGGATGTATACGACCAACCTGCGCAGGAAGACCCGTCGGGTGCGGCGCGAACTGCTCACCCCGCTGCCGGAGGAAAAAGTGCTGGAAATGCCGGAAAAGCTGCGGGACGTCTATTGGCCGCAGACGCTTTTTCCGCTGCACGATCTGTTCGAGCGCTTTCCGCAGGACACGACCTTTGAAGGAAGTGCGGATGAGGTGTTCATCCGCGTGCCGCTGGGCGGCGCTTACGGCGAGATCGACCACTATCTGGTGGGCGCGCGCATTGCGGACGGCTGGGTGACTGCCGTGGGCTACCTCATTCCCGGAGAATACGCCGAAACTCCGCCCGCCGGCATGAGCGGCTACGAATGGCGGGACGGCTATTGGCAGGCCTGGCAGACCGTGGAGGAATGAAAAACAGGATAAACCAGGGAGCTTTTCCAACTTTTTGCGAAGGTGGAAAAGCTCCCTTTGCGTCCTTCATTGACAGACTCCGGAAAATGCGCTATACTAATACAGTTTGTTAAGGATGTGAAAAGTGTTAATTCACGGTTTATTCACAGCTTATTCAAAGCAAGCAGTTATAATGTTTCCAGAAGGTTAATTCCGTAAACGTTTTTGAGCGGATGCGGAGGGAAGGACGAAGGAGGGCAAGAGTATGATCGAAC
>ENA-OURZ01003589-OURZ01003589.1-human-gut-metagenome-genome-assembly--contig:-NODE-3589-length-12746-cov-2.466078_pt1 | contig 12746 bp, 9 predicted proteins | sample MGYA00242073_ERZ509195 | MGnify/ENA primary metagenome ERZ509195 (study PRJEB26280, sample SAMEA2338837) | human gut metagenome | biome: human gut; feature: human-associated habitat; material: faeces...
GACTCTTCGTTTTTTCAAATGGAGCCGGAACACTATACGGCATTTGTCTGGAGCGCACTGAAGGACCCGACGATTCAGCGGCTCTACGACAGGCCCACCCTGGCCTCTGTCCTGCGGCAGCTGATTGCCCGGGGTAACAGCGGAGGCTATGATGGCAACTGCCTGAAAAAGCGGTTCTATTCCAAAAAAGAACTTGAAGCCGACCGAAAAGCCGCTGCAGAGAAAAAAGAGCAGGAGCAGATGCTGCAAAAGCAGCAGGAATTTTTGAAAAGAAAGGAAAAGTTGGCACAGATCTATAACGGAAGTGCGATGTCTTTGGTTCAATTTGCAGACAAGTATTATTACAAAGAAGATAAACAGCAAGCCATGAATATGGTCTATGAAAAACTGTTGGAATGGCCTGCCGGCTGTGTGCAGGAACTGACGCCGATAGACACACAGAATTTCTTTGTGCTGTGCGGAATGCTGGCAAAGTACGAGACCAGGCCAAAACAAGAACTATTGGATATGGTGAAAAACATGATCGAAGGAGGTGCAGCAGCATGACCAATACGATGAAACATTTGTCTCTGCTGGGCCGCATGGAAACTGACGGCCTGATGCTGAGCCTAACGGGCTTGTTTTCTGAGAACGAGTTGGACGGGGCGTGCGAAAAGGTCGAACGGCTGGAACTGCAGGCGCGGCTGAAGAAAAACAGGAGCTCCCAAATTCAGCGGAAACTGGTTGAATGCGGTGAGTTCGCAGATTTGTACCATGCTTTGTGTACCTGTGAGATCGAGGATGACAGGATCGAACCGATGCTCAAATCGGCAGATGACTGCCATGAGAGCCTGACACAGTATCCGACGGAACAGGTACTGGAGGCAGCGTCTTTGAATGTTCCAACGGCGCTGACTTTTGAGTATTTGAAATACTATTTGCCCTATGTCAAGTACGAAGAAGAGGAAAAAGCTATTCTGGATAATCTCTGGCTTTTTCCTGTTGCAGATTGGAAAGGGCTTTCTTCACTGACCGCACATCAGCGGGACATGATGCGCTTTCCATTTCTTGGCGCCTGCCTGTTCAACTGGCATAGCAACGAAAAAGAGACGCTGGTACTTCTGGAGCAGAATACACCGCTGCAGAAGATCCTCGGCCTGCTGTACCAGCAGGGCGTGACCGTGTTTCTTGATTCTGGCCGGCTGAAAGCGCTTCAATGGCTGCGGGAGACCGATATCGGGAAGTTCCGCCAGCTGCTGGAGGTCTTTGAACATGATGCAGATGATTTGAGTATCTTTTTCCAACGCTGGTTTGAAAACCGTGCGGGACAGTATGACCTGAACTGGTTCATCAGACAGGAAGCACCGCTGAACAAAGAACAGCGTGAGGAAATCTTGTGCAACCAGGTCAGTTACCTGAATGCGCTGTATGCCGGTTGCCTCCATCTGGATTTTGACGCGATCCGCTCGTATCAGTTTCCAATCCTTGTCTATGCGGTGGAACACAGGAAAAAGCACTTTTTACAGTTGGTGGATCAGAACAGTGAGATTTTCCTTTCTCTGAGCCGCTATGCGCTCCTGTTTGAAGATTGCTTTTGTGAGCACTGCAATCTCAATTCCCTGTCAGAAAAGAATTTGCAGGATTGCGATGCTGCAAAGCGCACAGACAGCTATTTTGACTGCCTGGAGGAAGGACAGCAATACACCTTTGAAGAGATGCGGCTGCTGTGGCAGCAGGACCAAATCTATGTCCGCCTGTATGCAAAGCTGACCCCGCTCCCGGTAGACCAGCGTATGCTCACGCTTCGCCAGCTCCTCAAGCGGGATCTGGTCAGCCGATACACGGAGGATGAGCAACTGACTCAGCTGGCTCAATGCCTGCTGGAGCAACCGTTCAGCGAATGGTATCGGAAGCGATTCGGACATATTCGCGGGCTGACGAGGCGGACAGCTATGCAAATGCTGTTTCATTACACCCAGCTTTGCCCCTTTGTCCCAGATCTCCAGACGGAAACGGATGCGGTCTTTGCGGCCAGAAACCTGCCATTGCTTGCCGGGTGTGAAAATTGGCCGCAGGTTCGCGCCTCTGTCCTGACCACGGATATGGATTGGGCCCAGTTGAAAGAAAGCCTCTCCATTTCAGACGAGTTTGTGAAACAGAACCAAAATCGTATCACAGACTTCCTGCTTCGAGGAGGCAGTAGCCTGGTGACTCCGCTATATAACTACCTGCAGGGAAACGATGCGGCTATCGAGGCACTCAGAAGAATCGTGCAGGCTGAACTCATGGGCCAGTTCTATGTGCTGAAATATTTCGCAGACGATCTGCGCAGGGAAATTAACCACCCAATCAGTGAGCAGCAGGAGACCGCATGGCAAAAGAACCTTGCGTTGGAGCGAGGCAAGTTTATTGCCGAAGAAGCGGATGATTTCTACCACACCATTCAGATAGGCGAGCTGCCCTATGGCACCTGCTTGTCTTACCGAACGGGGAGCCAACGAGAGTGCCTGCTGGCGGCTTTTGATTCCAACAAGAAAATCATCCTGATCAGAAAAGGTGATGAGATCGTGGCCCGCGCCTGCATTCGCCTGACGAAAGGGGCGTTTCAAAAGCCGACAGAACTGATGCTTTCTTTTGCTGATTTGGCCGGAGAGAACACAACCGAGAGCGGTCGTATTGTCAGTGAGAAGCTGGTGCTGTTTCTGGAGCGCATTTACACCACCGGCATCAATGACGATGAGCAACAAGTGGTCATGGAGATGGCCGTCGCTCTGGCAACGCAGAAGGCTGCGGAGCTGGGGGCAGTCTCTGTTCTGGCAAGGAGGTATGTCAACTGTTATGCACGGGATCAGTATGTCAGCAGCCCGTTTTATGTGTATATCTCTAAATCTAAGAACGGGCAGCAGTATCTCGATTCCCTGGGCGGCGCAGCAACGACCTCTCGCAAAGAAAAATATGTGGAAGGTGCATTTTTGGTAGAACGGGCGGCCCTGCATACCGCAGGGGCGCTCCCTGAAAAGGAGGAATGAACATATGAATGACCGGACTATGATAAAAGTGCGGTGCGACAAGGAACTGCTTTATATTCGCACCATTTCATGGCAGAAAAAGTCTCCGCATCGGTTTGCCATCCTGCGCAGCGAACTGCAAAAGTTGGAGCAGGAGCCGAATAAAAGGGTACTGACGAGTGATTGCGGTTCCTTTGCCAGTCTGCGGCTGACAAAGGGGCCGGATGGTACACAGATTCTGGAAATCCGGTTCACATGGCTTCAGGAAGATGGCAACGACAAGGTGCATGGCTGGAAAGAGGGTGTGCGGATTCCCTATGAGCCATTCCGCGCCTTTTCAGGGGCCGGAGAGGATATGGATGGTGCCGAGTGGCGCCAGCTCTCCATCCCGGAACTGGTAACACGCCGATATGAATTCCGCTGCCGAAAAAATCTCCATGAGGTTACCGGGTGCCGGCTTCTGCGTCACAAATTGGGGAAGATCCTGGAACAGCATTTCCAGTGGCGCGGCACGGAAAAGATTGTCCTCTATGATGACAGCCAGCCGTACAGCTTCTTTTTTGAGGAGTATACGCCTTATGGCAGAGGAATCTGCGGCGCCGTCATCCTGCATGGAATAGAAGACATAGCAAAGGCTCGATACAGCGTACACACATAAAATATATACTGATTTACATCGGATGGATGCGATACCGCCGGAGAAGAAAAAATTCTTCTCCCGGCGGTATCGTTGTTTTACCATGGTATAGGCTTTGTGTTTTTTTGTCCTCCTGTTGAGAAAGGCGTCATCCAGGCGTAAAGGATATGTATAAAGCAAAAAAGGAGGTAACTACCTATGTTGATTGGTGTCGATCATGGCAACAAGCAAATCAAAACCGTCCACTGCAGCCCGTTTGTTTCCGGCCTGCAGCAGAGCATTACAAAACCCTTTGGCCAGAGCCTGCAATACCGGGGAAATTACTACACGCTTTCCAACGAGCGCATCCCGTTCCGGAAGGACAAGACGGAAGATGATCGCTTCTTTGTACTTACGCTGATTGCTATCGCAGAGGAATTGGAGGCGCGTCAAATCGGTAAGCAGGAACTCTACAATATCCAGCTGCCGGTAGGATTGCCGCCGGCACATTTTGGCGCCCAGGCAAAAAAGTTTACCGATTATTTCAAGAGAGATGGAATCGTGGAATTCGTGTACCGGGATAGCCAGAGTTTCTTGTGTTAATCTCAGTTGTTTGCGGCGATCCAGCATTCGCTGGCCCATCTCTTTTAATAATTCACCCATTGGCAGCCCTCCATGCTATAGCTATATTTTATCCGCCATAACACAAAAAATTAAGCGGCCATAGTTGAACTTATTCAGCCATAGCAGGTATAATGAGCTATATTACTGTACTATTGAAAAAGGAGGAGATGAGATGGACAAGTTTTATTCGTGTGCTGTTGTTAGTCAACGGCCTACGCAGTTTAAATTCAAATATCAAGAATATATGACTTCGTGCAAGCGTCTGAAGAAGCGGTTGCATGATGTTTTTATGGAACTGTATCGGCGTGGAGTACGTCGGTACTATGTCGGTGGAGCACTTGGTGTCGATCTATGGGCCGGTGAGATCCTGTTGGAAATGCGATGGCAGGAAGAATGCCCGGAATTGAAAATTGTGCTTGTGTATCCCTTTCCAGGTCATGACGAACGATGGGACCCCAAAAGTCGTGAAAGGTTGCATCGCCTAAAGGAGAACTGCGACCAATTTGTAATGGGTAGCAGGGGAGTGGGAGCGCAGGGGTATAAAGAGCGCACAGTTTACATGGTGCAATGCGCCGACTGCTTGGTGGCAGTGTATAATAATGATCCGCAGGGAGCGGGTAGCATACGGGTAGCAATGCGGATTGCAAAGACCCGCAGACTGCCGCTTGTGCTGATTCATCCAAATACGGGGAAAATTAGTAGAATAGGTTAATAAAAGTATATCGCAAATAGATATGACTATTACTATAAGAAGTAAAAAGGATGGCTGTGGTGGAACTAAGACCACCACAGCCATCCTTTATAGTGTGCTATCCATTATAGATGCCATCCAGCAGCTTCTGTGCGCAGAGATAAAAATCTTCGATACATTCCGTCTATTGACAATAATTCCTCGTGTGTTCCTCTTTGAATAATCCGTCCATGGTCTATTACAATAATCTGGTCAGCATTCCGAACGGTACTCAGGCGGTGAGCAATAGAAATTAGAGTTTTATCCTTTGTCAGCTCCTGAATTGCGGACAAGAGCGCTTGCTCATTCTCCGGGTCGACGCTGGAGGTGGCTTCATCCAGAATGATGATAGGCGCATCTTTCAAAATAGCCCTGGCTATGGAAATGCGTTGCTTTTCACCTCCTGAGAGGGTGGAGCCACCTTCCCCGATAATCGTATCGTACCCATCTGGAAGGGTCAAAATAAAGTCGTGACAACAGGCTCGTTTTGCAGCCGCTACCACCTCCTCATGGGTAGCTTCTGGCCGTCCAAACCGGATGTTATTTTCCACAGAATCATGAAAGAGATATACATTCTGAAAGACCATGCTGATGTGTTCCAGCACACTGTCTGCGGTATAGTTTCTCACATTTTTCCCGCCAATTCGTACTATCCCCTCCTGCACATCCCAAAAGCGGGCGATTAGATTGCAGAGTGTGGTCTTGCCGCTGCCGGAGGGGCCTACAATCGCACAGGTGGTGTGCTCCGGGATTTCCAGTGAAATATCATGGATCACCTGGCGGCCCCCATAGCCAAATGAGATATGCTCCAGAGAAATATCATAGTGGGACACAACCAGTTTCTCCGAGTTGGTATCCATTTTTGGAATGTCGGTGACCTCCTCCAGCCGATCCAATTCCGTATTGATCTTCTTGCTCAGAAAGGCACTGTTGCCCATCGTCTCCAAGTCGGAATAGACTGTGAAAGCGCAGAACAAGAAAGTCAGGCAATAAGGCAGGCTGATTTGCCCCGCCAGATACAGCAGAGCCGCCGCCGCAATCAACACACAGCTCATGAGCTTAAAGGTCAATCCATAGAAACGGAGGACGCCAGCCGTAGCCTTTTCCTGGCCGTAGTCTGCGTCCCATTTTTTCTGGAACGCAGCGCGGACTTCCCGCTGTCCTTCTTCACCTTTAGAGAAAGAACGCAACACCGAAATACCCTGTATGTATTCCATCACCTTACCGACCAGATGCTCCTGGGCCTCCTGGTAAATGGGAGCATATTGGGCGGCGCGAAGCCTCACCCAACGCAGGACCAGCATCCCAAGTGCCAGCCCCACAAGGCTCAATCCCGCAATCACCGGGCTGAAAAGGAACATCATCACGGACATCAGTACAGCCATAGCCACACCGCTGGTCATCTGCTCAATAGCCAACATGGAGTACCCCTCCAGGTCGGCAATCGTAGTGGTGAGCATGGCCTGAATGGTGCCCAGATTTTGTTCTGAGAAATATCCCATTGGTGCCTGCTTCAGCCGATCCCCAATCTTCAGACGGTAATCCCGGAAAATGTCATAGCCGGACCCGCTCATGGTGCGATCATACATCCATTGGAAGCAAAAGCGGCCCAGTACACTGCCTAGAATTACGCAGAATGCCTGCCCAATAATAGTTGGTGTCAGATTATCCAGATGAAGTAAAATCCAGAACACACCGAACATCATAAAACCGTTGAAGAACGATTTCAGTATGTTGCAGACGATGCCTGCCACGATCTTTCCCCGGCTATTTCCCGCAATTTTAAAGACACGGCGAATCATTTCAAACATCTTCTGCGCCTCCTTCTATAGAGCCGGCGTAGTCTTGCCACATCTTTCGGTAAAGGGGGCAGTTCTGCAGAAGCTCCTCCTGGAGGCCCCAGCCCACAATCTCTCCATTGGCAACAACCAATATCTGGTCGGCATTGCGGATCGTATTCAGCCGGTGGGCCACGACAATCAGAGACTTTCCCGCCACCAGCTTGCTGATAGCCTGCTGAATCAGCGCTTCGTTCTCGGGGTCGGCATAGGCGGTCGCCTCGTCCAAAATGATGACGGACGCCTGCTTGAGCATAGCCCGCGCAACGGTGATGCGCTGCCGTTCTCCGCCGGAGAGGCGGTCCCCGGCATCGCCAGCCATGGTATCATAGCCCTGCTCTAACTGCATGATAAAGTCGTGGCAGTTGGCAGCCTTGGCCGCAGCCTCTACTTCCCCGTCGCTGGCATCAGGGTTTCCCATGCGGATGTTTTCCCGAATGGATTTGTCAAAGAGAAAATTGTCCTGGGCTACATAGCTGATTTCACTCATGAGTTGTCCAAACGGAATGTTGCGAATATCCTGCCCGCCAAAGCGTACTGTACCGGAGGTTACATCCCAAAAGCCGGCCATCAGCTTGGCAATCGTAGACTTCCCGGAGCCGGATGGCCCAACAATGGCGGTCATGGTACCGGGCTGTGTCTGGAATGAGATACCGTGGAGAACTTCGGATTCATTGTAAGCAAAATGGACATCCTCAAATTGATAGCACCGCTCCCCAAGCTCCGCAGGCTCTGTGGGGCGGACAAGCTCCGGGGTTTTCAAAAAAGTGGTGACCTGTTCTAGGTTGCCCTTGATCATGCTGACCTGCTCCATAGCCGCGGAGACCTTCATCAGCGGCGCAATAAAACCCAGAGGCACCACCAAGGCCACCAGAAAGACAGGGAGAGAAAGACTTCCCTCCATGTAGAGCCACGCTCCCACTGGAAGGGTCCCCAGAAGCGTAGAAGGGAGGACCGCCCGGGCCGCCGCGTTCCAAAGCCAGCACTGGCTCCACCATGCCATGGTGGAATCGTGGAAATAGCGGACAGAATCGGCATACTTTCCATAGGAAGCTGCAGACCGGTTGAACGCCTTGATGACCTGAATGCCGTTGACATACTCCACCAGAGTACTGTTCATCTCGTTGGCAGATCGCATGTAGTTCTCCATGCGGGGCCCATATCCCCGCATCATGGCGGCAAAAAAGAGGGTGCCCAGCGGAATTGTCACCAGTGCGGCCAGCCCCATCCGCCAGTCCAGCAGGAAGATCAGAAGAATACTGCATAGGGGCGCAGCGATGTTGGAGGGTAGTTCCGGCATGAAATGGGCCATGGAGTCCTCCAACTTTGCCACATTGTCCACGATCAGATTCTTGAAAGCCCCTGTGGGTGTTTCCAGCATGATGCCCATGGGGACCTTCGCCATCCGGTCGGTAATAGCCTCCCGGATATTTTTTAGTATGGTAAAAGAAATTTTGTGGGACATCAGGGAGGACCGCCAGGTAAGCAGCATTTTTATGATCTGGCAAACTGCGGCGCCTCCACAGAGAAACAATACCAGCGTGGGCGTTGCAGTCCCCCGGTACAAGGCGTCCGCGAGGACAGCCACCATTAGAAATGGCCCCATGCCAAACAGTTCTCCCAAGACAGCCAGGAAGATGGAGAGGCGCATTTTACCGTTGCTCTCTCCCACGAAAGCGAATAGCTGCCGAATCGTTCCCGGTTCTTTCGACTTCATAACCAGCCTCCTTTCAGGCACAAAAAATACAAGGAGGGTATTGCAATTTCAAGTACCCTGTGCTAAAATTTGAATTACATCGTAATATTACAGTGTAATTTTAGTATAGGACGGAGGGATGGCGAATGTCAAGAGACTTTCAGCAGACCCATGAAAATCTTTTGCTCTGCGCCCAAAAGCACTTCTTGGAATATGGCTTTGAGCGGGCCAGCATCCGGGAGATCTGCAAGGACGCCCATGTGACTAACGGAGCTTTTTATAACCACTTTGACGATAAGGAAGCTCTGTTCGGCGCGCTGGTGGAGCCTGTTGTCCAGGAGGTCAAGGCCATCTATGAGGCGTCGGTAAATGAGCACATAGAACTGGCAAAGACGGACGACTTAAAATCCCTCTGGAAACTGTCGGAGGAAACGCTGTCGGTCATTATTGAATACATCTATGAACATTTTGATGTGTTCCGTCTGCTTCTCATGCGGGCGGAGGGCACGCGGTATTCCTCCTTTTTGGATGATGTTGTCTGTCTGGAAACCCGGGTCACACTGAAGTTCTTTGCGGAACTGAAATCTCGGGGCATCCAGGTCCGCGAATTGGCGGAAGAGGAGTGGCATATTCTGCTCCATGCGTATTTTGCATCCCTGGCTGAAGTGGTCATGCACAACTTCCCAAAGGAGGCCGCACTGAGATATGTTCACACGCTTGCCTCTTTTTTCAACTCCGGATGGCAGACAGTTTTGGGGATCTGATCCCCAAAATTTTTGCACAATAGTTAGCATATACTAACCAAATGATGTGGAGGTGAAACCGCAGCGTCTCATTCGCACAAGGTATTTCAACACTTAATTTTTTCAGAAAGGAAATATTCAAAAATGGAAAACACAAAGAAACTCACAGGTAAAGATCTCATCAATGTCGGCATTTACACAGCCATGACCCTCGTTATTTTCTTTGTTGTCGGTCTGCTTACCGCACTGCCTGTGGTCTACCCGTTCCTGTTCATAATTTGGCCCATTGTCTGCGGCATTCCTATGATGCTTTACTATACCAAGATTCAGAAGTTTGGTATGCTGACTATCACAGGTATCATCGGCGGCATCTTCTTCTATCTGATCGGCTACGGTTGGATCGGCCTTCTCGGCTGGGTGCTCGGCGGCATTCTAAGCGATGTGGTACTTAAAATCGGAGGCTATCAGAAATTCAAGGTCACTGTTCTGAGCTATGCCTGCTTTTGTCTCGGTATCATGGGCTGCCCCGCCAACCTCTGGTTTGCCGGCGAAGCGTATTGGGAAAACATCCACACCTCCATGGGTGATCAGTACGCAAACACCTTGCAATCCCTGATGCCTTCCTGGATGCTGTATGTGGGCCTTGCACTGCTGTTTGTGGGTGGTATTCTGGGCGCACTGCTGGGCCATAAAATGCTGAAAAAACACTTTGAGAGAGCTGGAATTGTGTAATGGAGCAGCTTCAAGCGGTTGTTGAAAATAGAACAGGCTTTTGCTTGGACCCACGAACCAAGCTGTTGCTGATGGCCGTTGTCGCTACCGCAGAATTTCTATACAGCCACACCGCCTTTATGATCGCGGTGGCGATGATTCCCTTTGTCCTGTTCTTGACTAACCGACAGTATAAGACAGCAACAGTGTTCTTCTGTCTGTTCGCAGCGGGGCTGTTTGTGCAGGCCATCCAGAACTCCGTCCAGTTTCCCATGATCGTCAATATGCTGGTAGTCCTGTTGGTGGGACTGGTCCTGCGACTGTTTCCGGCCTTTATGATGGGGGCCTACATCATCAAATCCACCACGGCCAGCGAGTGCATTACCGCACTGGGCCGGATGCACATTGGGCGGCAGATCACCATTCCGCTCTCCGTCCTGTTTCGCTTTATCCCTACCATGCAGGAGGAGTCGGCCGCCATCAAGGACGCCATGCGGATGCGGGAGGTCCAGTTCGGGACAAAGAAATTCTGGCAAAACCCCGCTGCCCTGATTGAATACCGTTTTATTCCCCTGATGATCTCGGTGGTCAAAATTGGGGATGATCTCTCCGCGGCGGCCCTGACCCGCGGCCTGGATAACCCGGTCCGGCGCACCAATATCACAAAGGTCGGTTTTACTGGCTGGGATCTGCTGGCGGTGCTGATTGCCGGAGCCGCACTGCTCTCCACATACTTTTTCAGTCCGTGGTAAGGAGGTGATACTGTGATCGAATTAAAAGATGTTTCCTTTACCTATGAGAGCGGGGAAACCGAGAACAACCTGAGCCATATAAATCTAACAATACAGGATGGCGAAACTATTCTGTTCTGCGGAGAGTCCGGATGTGGCAAGACAACGCTGACTCGGCTGATCAACGGTCTGATCCCTCATTACTACGGAGGGAAACTGACCGGGCAAGTCCTTTTAGACGGGAAAGAGTTAAAAGACTATCCTCTTTATCAAATCGGGCAGCGGGTGGGATCTGTATTCCAAAACCCAAGGACACAATTCTACAATGTAGATACCACCAGCGAGATTGTTTTTGGGTGTGAAAACATGGCCCTGCCGGTCCCGGAGATGCGGAAGCGTCTGGAGGAAACCGCCCACAGCCTCAAGCTGGAAAAACTGCTGAACCGGAGCTTGTTTGCCCTGTCCGGCGGAGAAAAGCAGAAAATCGCCTGCGCCTCTGCCGATGCAATCCACCCGGACATCTTCGTGCTGGACGAGCCATCCTCCAACCTGGATATTGCCACCATCGAAGATTTGATTGGTGTGATCCGGCACTGGCAGTCTGAGAAAAAGACCGTGATTGTCGCGGAACACCGGCTTTATTATCTCGTTCCCTATGCAGATCGAATTTTCTATATGAAACACGGAAGTATTGTACGGGAATTTACCGGGGCGGAGTTTCAAAAACTACCGCCCGATGAATTGCAGGGAATGGGGCTGCGGGCACTGGACCCATTCCACCTGTCCCCGGAGGCCGCTCCCAAGCTGGCCGCTCCGCAATTACATATCAAGGGGTTCCAGTTCTCCTATGAAAAGCACGGCCCCCTCAATGTGGATATTCCAGACCTGACCCTGCCCCAAGGGGAGATCATCGGCATCATCGGAAACAACGGCGCGGGAAAATCTACTATGCTGAATGCAGTTGCAGGTGCCTGGCCTGTAGATTCCGGAAAGATCATTATCGGTGGAACCGATGTCACAAAACTTTCCGAATATAAAAGAGCTGCTTATCTTGGCCGTGTATTCCAGGATCCTATGACCGGAACTGCAGCTACTATGGGAATCGAAGAAAACCTTGCTCTTGCAAAACGCCGTGGAAAGGCCCGGCTTCTCCGCCCAGGTATTACTCGTCAGGAACGGGAAGAATATCATGAACTTTCTGAAAAACAGCTTTCTGAGCTGTTCCCAAATGGATATCGGAGACTTCCAGACAGGATTTATAAAAAACTGGATTTTCATCCAGCAACTTTCGAAGTGATCGAGCATCATGTCGCTTATTATAGTGCAAAAAATGAAGATAAGATCATAAGTGCAGAACGACCTTCTGAAATCTTAAAAAACAGTATCGTAACGCCATCTCCGTTAGCGGCAGTCCTGAACTTTAAATATGTGAATGCGATGCCTTTGTATCGTCTGGAACAGGAATTTAAAAGGAATGATATTCATATTTCAAGACAGACAATGTCCAGCTGGTGATCAAAAGCAGTGAACGCTATTTATCTTTATTATATGACCGGATGCATCAGCAGATCTATCAGGGCCCTGTGATCCATGCGGATGAAACACCAGTCAAAGTCAAGAAAGACGGCCGGGATATGATGTGCAACAGTTATATGTGGGTTTATCGTACTGGTACAAAAGATGGACAACAGCCAGTGATCCTGTATGAATATCAGAAAACCAGAAATTCAAGCCATCCGGCGGAGTTTTTGAAAGGATATGAAGGAACGATCGTCTGTGATGGGTTTGAAGCATATCATAAGATTGCGAGGGAAAATGCACACATCACAGTTGCCGGCTGCTGGACTCATGCAAGGCGGAAATATGTCCAGATCTGTAAAGCATTAGGGAAAAAAGCATCAAAAGGAAGTCTTGCAGAAGCTGCAGTTGCCCAGATCGGAGCGATCTATCATACCGATAACAGCCTGGACGGGTATGAACCAGAGCAGCGAAAAAAACGGAGGAAAGAACAGGTATCACCATTGGTCGATGCTTTCTTTTCGTGGGTAAGATCAAACATAGGATCTGTAG
>ENA-OURZ01003590-OURZ01003590.1-human-gut-metagenome-genome-assembly--contig:-NODE-3590-length-12746-cov-2.328737_pt1 | contig 12746 bp, 10 predicted proteins | sample MGYA00242073_ERZ509195 | MGnify/ENA primary metagenome ERZ509195 (study PRJEB26280, sample SAMEA2338837) | human gut metagenome | biome: human gut; feature: human-associated habitat; material: faeces...
AAAAAAGCAACAGAGGCATTTTGCCCACAGCCGCATACCCCTGGAGGTCGCTATGCATTCTCTTCGTTCCAAATGGTTTGCCGTACTCTTGGCTTGCGTTTTCATGTTCGCGGCATACGGCCACTCCCCCGCCGCCGAACTCCCGCAGACCGGCGCGCTCGCCCCGGCTGAAGCCCTGCAGCTGATGGACACGCTTGGCGACAAGCTGACCGTCATCGATGTCCGTACCGAGCAGGAATACGCCCAAGGCCACGTCCCCGGCGCTCTGCTCCTTCCGATCCAGACACTGCGCGAACATATGGGTCAAGTCCCCGCCGACGGCTCCGTCCTGCTCCTCTGCCGGACCGGACGCCGGGCTGAAACGGCCTACGACATGATCCGGGAAGCGTACCCTCAGAAGAAGAATCTATGGTTTCTCAAAGGAATACCCGTATACGGCAATGACGGCTCATTTACTTTCAAGTAAGACCTTCTGAAAAGCCCGCAACTGCCGACAAGGAGAATATGCCATGCAACAGCGCTATAACGCCATCATTATCGGATTCGGGAAAGGAGGCAAGACGCTGGCCGCCTATCTCGCGGATCAAGGACAATCCGTTGCCATCGTCGAACGCTCGGACAAAATGTACGGCGGCACCTGCATCAACATCGCCTGCATCCCCACCAAGACGCTGGTCTACGAAGCGCATAAGAGCCTGTGCCGCGGAGAGCGCAGCTTTGAGGAAAAGGCCGCCGACTATCGGCGCGCCATCGCCCGCAAGAACGAAGTGACCGGTTTCCTGCGCGGTAAAAACTACGCCATGCTTGCCGACCGGGACAATGTGGACGTCATCACGGGGACGGCCTCGTTCGTTTCCCCGCATGAAGTCGAAGTCAAAACGGCGGACAAAACCCTGCTCCTCTCCGGCGAACGCATCTTCATCAACACCGGCGGCGAAACCGTCATCCCGCCCATTGAAGGCGTCCGCGAAAACCCGCGAGTCTACACCAGCACCACCATGCTGGAGCTGGAAGACCTGCCCCGCCGTCTGGTCATCCTCGGCGGCGGGTATATCGCGCTGGAATTCGCCTCGTTCTACGCGGAATTCGGTTCACGGGTCACCATACTGGAACGCGGTTCCCGCTTCCTTGCCCGCGAAGACGCCGATGTGGCCGACAGCGTCCGCAAGGCGCTGGAAAACAAGGGTGTAACGATCATAACCGGTGCATCCGCCAGTGCCGTACGCGACGCCGGGGATGAAGCCGAGGTCCGTTTCATTCTCGACGGCACGGAACAGGCGTTGCCCGCGGATGCCATCCTGCTCGCTACGGGCCGCCGCCCGCTCACGGCGGGGCTCAACCTTGAAGCCGCTGGCGTGAAGACAACGGAACAAGGCGCGATTGCCGTGGACGAACGCCTGCAAACCTCCGTTCCGCATATCTGGGCTCTCGGCGACGTCAAAGGCGGCCCGCAGTTCACGTACATTTCGCTGGACGACTTCCGCATCGTCCGGGATGCCCTTTACGGAGAGGGCAAGCGCGTCGCCAGCGACCGCGATCCCGCGTATACCGTATTCATGGATCCCCCTCTCGGTCGCGTGGGACTCACGGAACAGGCCGCCCGCGACAAAAACCTCGACATCAAGGTTGCCGTCCTTCCTGCGGCAGCCATCCCCCGCGCCCGGTTGATGGGTGAAACCACGGGTATGCTCAAGGCCGTAGTGGACGCAAAAACCGGAGCCATATTGGGTTGCGCCCTGCATTGCGCCGATGCCGGAGAGATGATCAATGTCGTGGAAACGGCCATCCGTGCGGGTAAAGGCTACACCTTCCTGCGGGATATGATCTATACCCATCCTTCCATGACGGAAGCCTTGAACGATCTCCTCTCGAAAATCAAGTAATCGCGCTGGTAACTTATATAGAGAGAGGAAGGGAGGAAGCCTAGGGTTTCCTCCCTTCCTTGCTTTTCTCGGCAATCAGCGCACATTCAGCCCATCATTCTCCGCATATAGGGAACCACGCGCAAGCGCCAGTCCGTCAGTGCCGCATTGCCGCCCGCCGGGCCCTCTCGGCCCGCTGGCCTGAGATGTGAAACAATGCCAGCCCGGAGAGGATGAGCGCGCCCCCGATCCATGTTTCCACGCCTGGCAGCTCGCTGATCACCACATAGCCGAGCACAAACGAAAGCAGCGGCGTCAAAAACATGAACTTGGTCACGTCACTGGTGGTCGCAGCAAAGGAAAGCGCCTTCGCCCATAACAGATACGCCAGCGCACTCGGGAAAACGCCCAGAAAGATCACCGCGATCACATGGGAAAGAGGGGCCGACTCGATCTGGCGTATGGATTCCGGCAAAAAGCCCGCAAGCATCACCGTTGCCGTAAAAAAACTGTAGGCCGTTATCTGGAGCGACGTATACCCGTTTGCATAGAGCCGCTGGATCACGTTGTACGCACTGATGGCAAGGGCGGCCCCGAGCATCCAGAATACCCCGGCGTTGATTGAAACGCTCCCGTTCCACAGCATGAGGACGAGCACCCCGAGGAACGCAAGCCACAGCGCAATCCACGCAAGCCGCGTCAAACGTTCCCGGAATACGGCGGACGCCATCAGCGCCGTAATGATGGGCGCGGTGGCAATGAGGATACATCCCGTGGCCGCCGTCAGCGTCTCGGAGCCTTTATTGAAGATGAACAGATAGATGGAAAACCCGAGCGCGCCGGAAAGCGTGAACCGGGGCAACTCGCGCCAGCTAAGCATCCTCACCCCCTTGCAGCGCAGCACGGCATAGAGCACCACGGACGCGATGGCGCAACGCAGGAACCCGAGCGCGGTTGACGAAAAAGACAGCAACGCCACTTTCGTGAATACGAATGCGGACGACCACAGGACTACGGTGGCGAAGGCATACCACTGGCTCGAAACGGCTCCGGTTTTCATCTCTTCTCCGCGCATTCGGGGTATAAGGACTGTTTCTTAAGCTGCTCAAGGTGCGTACGCAGACGATTTTCCAACGTCTCCCGGACGGCCGCAGCCAGCGCTGCCGCTTTTCCGTCGAAAAAAGGCGGCGGTCCCCCGAATAGCCAGGGGCCCGCCGTCCGGATCAACCGTTGAGTCAGTTCCAGCCGATGTGCCTGACGAGCGCGGAACGGGTTTCAACCGTACGCCGATAATTGATGGAGGGATAGCCGAACAACATTGCGTATCCCAGTTGGTGCGTATCCGGAATACCCAAACGGGGCAGGAAGTCAGGCAGCACGTCCCGCAGGCACCAGTACAGCAGGCCGCACCAGAGCGTGCCTATCCCGCGCGCCTGTGCCATCAGCTCGAAGTACGACAGATAGATGAGCGGGTCCTGCTCGACGCAGGTCGCATTCTTCGCGTTGGCCACGATCACGCAATGCGGAGCGGAAAATGCCGTCCCATCCCCCGGCCTTCCAGAGCTTTCCGGCGGAAAGGAAAAACGCGCGGCGCTGGCAGTCCGGCATGGCACCCGTTTCCGCCAGCTCGTCCAGACGCAGGTAGACAGCCTCCCGGAGGGCATCCATCGCCGCAATGTCGTCGACAACCGAAACCAGCAGATTCTGCGCATTGCTGCCGGTAGGCGCGTAGGCCGCACTGTCGAGAAGCTCTTGAAGCAACCCGGGCGAAACGTTTTCGCGCTTATAGTGCCGTACGGAGCGACGCCCCTTGAATAGCGTATCCAGTTGGCGGGGCTCCGGGATATTGCCCGCAAGCGGCGTGCAATCAGAGGCTGCCGCCCCCATAATGGAAACAGCCCCCGTAGGGCAGACCGCAAGGCAGTGCTGACAGCGGATACAGTGCCCTTCATCGACCATCACGGGGTACGTGTCCATGCGGAGAGCCTGATGCAGACAATCTTTGACGCAAGCCCCGCACGAAACGCACAGGGACTCATCCACCTTGAAATCAATCATGATTGCCTCCTTGAGGTTCTTCCTTCCGGGAATAGCATACCTGCCCTTTTTCGCAAGGGCGCACCTTTCATAAAAATGCCTTTTAAGTACAAATAGATGTTTGCCAGAAGCCACCTTCTCCACGTACAACCAACCCCATCCCTTTGCGCTTTCCACACAGGACACGAAAAAAGGCCGGAACATTCCGGCCTTTCCCGTTTCCGCCCGGCGCAAACCAAACCCGGCCCCACGGTACAGCAAGGCGAATCCCATTTCCCCAACGCAACAGGCGAACGGTACTTTCTCTCGAAGGAAAAGGAACCCCAGGGATGCCGCCCTGCCCTTCATGCAAGGCGGCAATCCCCAAACCCCTCTTTCTCCCGCTTACTTGTCTTCTGGATCTTCGACGGAAGCGACGCACAGGGCGTTGCTGCCTTCATAGGGCACGCAGCCTTCAACGCTCACTTCCTTGGCCCGATCGCCGAACGCCGCCGCGCCGGGCACGCGGAAGGTGGAAACGTCCAGAGGCTCGATGGCCGTTTCAACGGGCTTGGCGACCTGCGGCACCCATTCGTAGGGCACACGGTAAGCGCGGTACGTCATGTTCATGGGCACGAACTTGCCCTTGTACGGGGAAACGAATTCCCACACGATCTTGTGGTCGGGCGTCACTTCAAACACGCGGCCGTCGGAACCTTCGGTGATCAGGGTGTTGCCGTTGGGCAAACGCTGCATACCGCTGATGAAGGGGCTGTAGAAGCGGTTGCTGTCCATCGGGGCGAGGAACCCGGCTTCAGTGGGCGTGTACTGCCACACGATCTTCATGGCCACGGGGTCGATTTCCAACACGCGGGAATAGTCGCGCAAGGCCGCCTTCACGCCGGTAGGAGCACCGGGGTTCGGCACGTCGTAGCCGCCCCAGCCGCCGTTGTCGAACACGAGGATGTTGCCGCCGCCAGGCAGGGTGTGAGGAATCATGTGCGCATGATGCTGCCCGATGATCCAGCCGATAGCTTTGGCCTCAGGACTGTTGTCGTAATCCGGGCCAAGCTTCCAAGTGATTTTGCCGGTGGCTTTGGAAATGATGAAAATAATGTTGGCTTCGCGGCCGTCCACGATGATATTGTCGGGATGGAAACGCTCGTCGCCCGCGTCATACCATTTGTTCGGGCCGAGCACGGACATGGAATTGATGTGCATCCAGTCACCCATGCCCTCGGGCTGCGTGGGGCGGTAGTTGGGATTGCGGGCGAGGGTGTTCTTGGGGCCTTCGCGGAAGCCCATTTCGTCGAAATGCTCGTTGCAGTGCCATTCCCATACGATGTCGCCGTCCCAGTCCACTTCGAGGATCACGTCGTCGAGGAGCTGCTTGTCGGAAATCTTGGGATTGCGGGCGTTGCGGTGCGCGAGGACGAGGGTGTTGCCGGAGTCGGTCTTGGGCTCCATGCCGGGCGCGTAGTAGCCGGTGGTGCTGCCTTCGCGCTGGAAATCATGATGATAGCGGGCCATCCAGCGGCCGGGGATACCGGGATCGTCGATGAATTCGTTCCTATCGAACTTCCAGACGATATTGCCGTCCCAGTCCACCTGAATGACATCAAGCCCGTCCTGCACACTGTACTTGCCGCTGCGGCGGCCACGGCTGGTCAGCAGATAGCCGCCAGGGAAAATCTTGTTGGGCATCCCATGAACACCTTTCCAGACATTCACCTCACGGCCGTTCATATCCATAAGGACGGCTCCGACTTCCTGCGCCTGAAAAATCGTAAAACCGTTCCAGCTTCTTTCGGGATCGTAGACGGTTACACCAGTGGGATAAATGGTAGGATGGCCCATGACATGCTCCTTAATTTGTAGTGCGTCAGGAGAACTTCTCTCCACATGGCCGAACCCTACCCCGAAAAAGGAATCCCGCGCTGTTGCGTTTGTTACATTTGGCGCAACTATTCCACATTTCCTCTCAACAAAAATGATTATCCTTTATTTTAAGTAGGCTGTGATAAATTTCCCACCCTCACGGCTTCTTCCGTTTGGCTTTCCCGTGCTCCGCCCAGCCTTTTTGCCATCCTTTCACGCGATTCGGCCTACCGCCCAAGTACAAGGCCCTCCGACCCCAAAAAAACTTTTTTGAGGACACAAAATAACTCTTGTTTCCACCCGCATAGCGGGAGGTTTATTGTTTCGGCCGCCTCGCGCCCTCAACAGGCTGAAGCCCATAAAAAAGGGGCCGGACTCATACCGAGTCCGCCCCTTGCCGTGTCAATCAGGATGGTCCCCGTGAAAGACCCATCACATCGAGCTTTATACTGTAGAGCAAAGGACGAATCCTCTGCCTTGCTTCCTTGCTTGGTTCGCCCGAAACGCGCCTTAGGCGAGCTTCGTCTTGGCCAGTTCGACCAACTTGGCGAAATCTTCCTTCTGACGCACGGCGAGGTCGGCCAGAACCTTACGGTTCAGAGCCACGCCAGCCTGAGCCAAGCCAAACATCAGCTTGGAATAGGACAGGCCGTTTTCGCGGGCGCCAGCGTTGATGCGCAGGATCCACAGCTTGCGGAATTCGCGCTTGCGCTGCTTACGGCCCACAAAGGCGTACGCGAGCGAACGTTCAACAGCTTCACGAGCGGTGCGGTACAAACGGCTGCGGCCTCCGCGGAAGCCTTTAGCCATATCCAAATATTTCTTGTGCCTACGATGGGCAGCAAGACCTCTCTTCACGCGCATGGAATTATCCTCCGATGCTTATTGGGAACCCGGCGAGGCGGAGATCATGCCAGCCGAGTGCAGAAAAAGGGATACAATCCGCTACGCTTAGGCGTAGGGCATCATCCGACGAACAGCCTTCACGTTGGTGGCATCCACCAAAGCGCCCTGGCCCAAACGCATCTTGCGCTTGGCATCCTTCTTGGTGAGGATGTGGCGCAGGTTCTGTCTGCGACGTTTGAACTTGCCGGTGCCAGTGGTGGAAAACCGCTTGGCGGCACAACGTCTGGTCTTCATCTTAGGCATGGTCAACTCCTGACTTGAGGATCAATCTCACGGGAAATCCTATGGGGCACGACACCCCAACACCTCCACGTCCGAAGACGTGAAGGCGTATGATGTCCTATTTGGACGCCGTTGGCAAGTGCTCGCAGGGGTATGACCGCGAAAAATGCTAGTCTTCCTGAGCCGGAGCGTCCTGAGCGCCACTCTTCTTGGCCACTGGCGTCAGCAGCATCTGAAGGGTACGGCCTTCCGCTCTCGGTTCCTGCTCGACCTTGCCCACGTCCTTGGTGTCGGCAATGACACGTTCGAGGATGCTCAGCCCGCGATCCTTATGGACGATTTCACGCCCACGGAAGAAAACCGTCACTTTAACGCGGTCTCCATCCTCAAGGAATCGCTTGATATGCCGGACCTTGGTCTCGAAATCGTGGTCGTCGGTCTTAGGACGGACCTTGATTTCCTTGATCTGCACCACGGTCTGGCGTTTCTTGGCCTCTTGCTTCTTTTTCTGCGTCTCGTACTTGAACTTGCCGTAGTCCATCACACGACAGACCGGCGGATCGGCCGTAGCGGCGACTTCCACCAGATCAAGACCGTGTTCCTTGGCCATGGCAATGGCTTCATTACGGCCCAGAATACCAAGCTGTTCCCCTTCGGGGCCGATTACCCGCAGTTCACGGGCACGAATCTGTTCGTTCCGGCGCACGCCGTCTTGGGGTACATCCCGACGAGGCTTTGCATTAAGAGAAGCGATAGCTCATCCCTCCACGTTTGAACGGTTCCGCGCAGTCTTCCTGCACCAAGGCCGCCACTTCGTCCAACGACTTCACGCCCAGATTTTCTCCGGTGCGCAGACGGACGTTGACGCTGCGGGCTTCCACTTCCTTGTCGCCGACGACAAGGATATACGGAATCTTGGCAAGCTGAGCCTCACGAACTTTGAAGCCCAGTTTTTCATTGCGCGTATCAACTTCCGCACGGATGCCCTGCTTCATCAAAGCCTCACAGGCTTCTTCAGCAAAGGCGTTCTGTGCGTCGGTAACAGTCAATATCTTGGCCTGCACGGGAGCGAGCCAAGTGGGGAAAGCTCCGGCGTAATGCTCGGTAAGCACCCCGATAAAACGTTCCAGCGACCCCAGAATGGCGCGGTGCACCATAACGGGGCGATGCCGCTCGCCATCCTGTCCCACGTATTCCAGCTCGAAGCGTTCCGGCAACGTAAAGTCGCACTGGATGGTGGAGAGCTGCCATTCGCGGCCGATGGCGTCCGTCACCTTCACGTCGATCTTCGGGCCGTAGAAGGCGCCGTCCCCGGCGTTGATGGTGTAAGACAGATTCGCACGTTCCACAGCCTTGATCAAGGCGTTGGTGGCGAGTTCCCAAGCCTCGTCGGAGCCGATGGCCTTCGCGGGCTTGGTGGAAATGACCACGCGGTACTGGAAACCGAACAACGCCATCAGGTCGCGGACCAGCGCGATGACGCCGATGATTTCATCTTCCAGCTGCTCGGGCGCGCAAATGATGTGCGCGTCATCCTGCGTGAACTGGCGCACACGCAGCAGGCCGTGCAGCACGCCGGACTTTTCGTGACGGTGCACGACGCCGAGCTCGAAATACCTCTGCGGCAATTCACGATAGCTGCGCAGATGCGCATTGTAAATGAGCATGTGCGAAACGCAGTTCATGGGCTTGATGCCGTACATGTCGCCTTCGATCTCCGTGAAATACATGTTTTCACGATAGTTGGCGTAATGCCCGGACTGTTCCCACAGCTCGCGGCGCAGAACCTGAGGGCCCTGCACAAGCTGATAACCGCGCTTGATGTGTTCGCGGCGCAGGAAATCTTCAAGGATCGTACGGAGCAGCATCCCCTTGGGCAGCCAGAAGACCATACCGGCGGCCACATCCTCATGGAACGCGAACAGATCGAGTTCCTTGCCGAGCTTGCGGTGGTCGCGGCGCTTGGCCTCTTCGATACGGTTCAGGTATTCCTTGAGATCCTTGGCATCGGCAAAGGCCGTTGCGTAGATGCGGGAAAGCATACGGTTCTTTTCGTCGCCGCGCCAGTACGCCCCGGCAACGGACAACAGCTTGAACGCCTTCACGAACCCGGCATTCGGAATGTGCGGCCCACGGCACAGGTCAACGAAATCGCCGTTCCTGTACAGGGTGATGGTCCCGTCTTCGAGGCCCTCGATCAGCTCGACCTTGTAGGGCTCGCCCATATCGCTGAACAACTTGACGGCGTCGGCCTTGGAAATATCCATCCGCTCGAACGGAACCGCGGCATCAATGATGCGCTGCATTTCCGCTTCGATGGCTTCGAACTGATCGGGCGAAAACGGCGTTTCCACGTCGAAATCGTAGTAGAAGCCGTTTTCGATGGAGGGGCCGATGGTCACCTTGGCGGCGGGGAAGAGCTTCTTGACGGCCGCGGCCATGACGTGCGCGGCGGAATGGCGGATGAGGCCCAGCCCTTCGGGGGTGTCGGCAGTAACAGGAGTCAGGGTGAGAGTCTCGGTAGTAGTGGGGACAGGCGCAGTCAGATCCAGAAGCGTATCGCCGGCCTTGCAGGCAATCGCCGCCTTGAAGCGTTTTCCGCTCAATCCCTCTTTCAGAGCATCCGCACAGGACGCCCCGTCGGAGACCTCAACCATTTTTCCTTCTACTGAGACTTGCATGACAGCACCTTTTTGTTGGCTTCGGAGCTCATCCGAATAACAATAACAACGAGAAAAAAACAGGGAAGGAGGTGAACCTCCCTCCCTGTTCGGAGTCTTATGGTAGGCACGAGCAGACTTGAACTGCTGACCCCTTCCGTGTCAAGGAAGTGCTCTGCCACCTGAGCTACGCGCCTTCAACGTGATGCGAGAACTGCTTCTACGCAGGTTCCCCCTCTCCGTCAAGCGATTTTTCGGTTTTCTTTCAAAAATCTTTTTTTCCGAAGCCTGCTCTTGCCTAACCCATTCGATCTTTTTATATTCGTTATCAGAAAAATTTCGGATCTCCGCCCTTATCGTATGCGGGGATCATCCATCCCCAACAGGAATAGCTATGATGTCAGCCCATTACCCTACCGACAAAGGCGTCGCCGCCCGCGTGGAAGAGCTTCTCCGCGAACAGCTTCTTGAGCTCGGAGAAGACCCGGCAAGCCTCGCCCCTCACCTCATCATGCAAAACATGCAGTGCGAGGTCTATCCCGACGAGTCCATGGTGTATATCTGGAAGGACATCCCGATCCTCCGCGTCGCCCCCGAGCGCACCGATACGGGCGTCATGTGGCGCATGTTCACCCGCGACGAGGGTGAACCGCTCCAGTAAAAAGAAAAGGGCGGAACCTGCTCCGCCCTTTTCTTATGCCGAACGGCTCCCTTTCTTTAAGAAAGGACTCCCTTTCCCACTAGACGAGGCTTCCGCCCTTCTTGGAATATTGCAGGATGCCCTCGGCGCAGCGGTATCCCAAGGCGCCCACCGTGCCCGTGGGATTACAGCCGCCGTTGTGCGGGAAATTGCCCGCACCCACCACAAACAGGTTCTCGGCGTCCCAGTGTTGCAGGTAGGAGTTCACCACGCTGTCTTCCGGGCTCTTGCCCGTGATGGTGCCGCCCGTGTTGTGCGTGGTCTGGTACGGCACGATATTGTAATCCTTGGGGCTGGGCTTGGACGCCATGGCCTTCGGATTCATGGCCTTGGCCACCTCTTCGATTTTCTTGGTGATGTAATCGAAAAGCGCGCGGTCCTGATCGGTAAAGTTGTAGGTCATGCGCAAAAGAGGCAACCCGTAGGCATCCTTGTAGGTTTTATCCAAGGAAAGATAGTTGGCCTTGTAGGCGATGGATGCGCCCTGTGCCCCGATGCCCAGAGAACGGTTGAAGTTGTACGCGGCGGCCTTCTTGAACTCCGAACCCCATGCGCGCGTGCCCGGAGGGGTGGCGTTGCTCTCAATGGGGCGTTTGCCGGTCTGCGTCAGCGAAATGACGCCGCCGTGGATGAACTTGAGATCGGAGTGATCGAAGTTGTCGGCGTTGAAGTCGTCATAACACATGCCGAGCGCGCCAGCCCCGGCAAAGAGGTTCATGGGTTCTTCAAAGAAGAGCGTCGCGCCGGGCGTAATCTGATAGCAGTAGCCCCTGCCCAGCGTGCCCTGCCCCGTTTTCGGATCATACTGCTTGCCGATCTTGGAAACCATGAGCAGCTTGGCGTTGTTCATCACATAGCTTGACAACACCACCACGTCGGCGGGCTGGATGAACTCCTCCAGCGTCAGCGTGTCGATGTAACGGACGCCGGTGACCTTGTTTCCCTTCTTCAGAATCTCCACCACATTGGCATTGCAGCGGATTTCGCAGTTGCCCGTTTTTTCGGCCACGGGGATGAACGTATTGTTGGGTTCCGCCTTGGCGTCGTACTCGCAGCCGAAGCGCTCGCAGAACCCGCAGTACATGCACGGATTGTGCGTGACGCCGTCCGGCGTGGTATAGGGCTCGGAAGCGATGGCCGCCGGGATCATATACGGATGGCACCCCGTCTGCTTCGCCGCCGTTTCGAACTTGGACAAAACGGGCGTTTTCACCAGAGGAGGCATGGCATACGGCTTGGAACGCTTGCCGCCGAAATACCCCGGCTCTCCGGCAACGCCGAGAGCCATCTCGAAAGCCGTATAATACGGCTCCATCTCGTCGTAGGTGAGGGGGTAATCCTGCAGGATATATTCCTTGCCCAGCTTGTTTTTGCCATACCGCTCATCCGTCATGGTCTTTATCTGGAAGTCATAGGGCGAGAAACGGAAATTCATGCCGTTCCAGTGCACGCCCGCACCGCCAAGGCCGTCGCCGAGCAGGAAAGAGCCGAGCTTGCGCATGGGCAAGGCCCGCATTTCTTCCGTATTGCGGAACGTAATCGTCTCTTTGGACAGATCCTGCATAAGCCCGTAATTGACGGCATACCGCCATTCATCGTGGATATCCTGGAAATCCTCCACGCCCCTGCGGTCGCCGCGCTCAAGCCCAACGACGGAAAGCCCGGCTTTGGCGCATTCGGCAAGGGCGATGCCCCCGGTGAAGCCCACGCCCACAGTAACCACATTCACCTTTTTCAATTCTTTGGCCATGTCGTTCTCCTTGATTACTCCATGCTGGACAGGGACACGGGGGGCACCTTCTCAAACGTTTCGCTGGTCATGAGGTACGTGTAGGCCATCTGAGCCCCGGGGTACTCCTTCATGCGCCAGCCATCCATGTTGTTGTTGCCGTTGTACAGCGGGTCGGCATACGCACCCGCCAGAACGGCGTTTTTCAACAACGAGAAGAAATAGTCGGAGGTGAAGCCCTGCGTGGGGAGCTTCCCCGCCTCGCAGTCGATAAGGATCTGATCCTGCTCTGCCCCGCTCAACTGGGGGAAATCCTTCTTGAAGCGTTCCTGCGCGGCGCTGTTCAGCGCCAGAATGCCCTGCTTGAAGAGATCACGGCGCACAAGCGGCGTCTGATAGCCCTGGGTGGGAGCGCCCTTGAAGTGCGGCCCGGCGATGTATTCCCTCGCGTTGTAGCCGTAGGCGCCCGCAAGCTGGTTGTCGATGAAGTAAGGGACGGCCAGCTCTTTGGCCCCGGGGCCGAACTCGTCTTTGGGGAAAATCCGTTCGGCGGCCTCTGACAAGGTGGAAAAGTCCAGCTCGTTGGTGAAGAACATCCGAGCGCGGTTCAACGGATTGGCCGTAGCCGCGGCGTGCCCCGAATGGGCGTTTCCGCCCTGCTCCGCCGCCATGGAGACGGTCGAAAGGCCCAACGCCGCCGCAGCGCCGGTAACGAGGCCGGTGTACTGCAAAAACCTGCGTCTGCTGATATCTTTTTCATCAGGCATAAGAAC
>ENA-OURZ01003597-OURZ01003597.1-human-gut-metagenome-genome-assembly--contig:-NODE-3597-length-12709-cov-3.067093_pt1 | contig 12709 bp, 7 predicted proteins | sample MGYA00242073_ERZ509195 | MGnify/ENA primary metagenome ERZ509195 (study PRJEB26280, sample SAMEA2338837) | human gut metagenome | biome: human gut; feature: human-associated habitat; material: faeces...
AATATGGCTACAATAACATGGCTATCGGTATGTATGCCGGAAACAGCGGCAACGCACTCTACTGCCCGACGGGCTATCTGGAGCTGCTCAGATTGCAGGATCGCTTCGTCCATCTGCCCGAAATGCCGTACCGAGAGGTCGACCTCGACCAGGCGGCGAGAAATGTTCTTTCACAGGAACAGTTTGCGCTTGACGGCGGCGAAGGAGAAGTCGCGAGCTGGCGCAATACCGTCACAGTCGAAAATGTTCATCCCAACACGACGGTCGCATTCCGGATGAACAATCTTTCCGGAAGCGCCGCTGAACTGAAGCTCTATGGCTACGGTGCAGACGGAAAGCTGGCGGAGGTCGGCAATGAGCTATGGTCGATCACGGATGAGACAGGTGCTGCCGTGGATACCCTGGCCGACGGCACACTGTATGAACTGCGTGTCAGTATCGCAGACGGCGGTGCGCTTGATCTGAGCGAGGCGGAAAAGGAGATCAAAATTTCCGTTGTGCTTGCAAAGTAAGGCTCAATCATAACCACCGGCACTGAGCTGGTTGTTTTCTTGATACAAAAAGGCTCCGGCGCCAAAAACGTCGGAGCCTTTCTTCAAATTTGCGTCTTAAAATTGCGAATCAATCCTGCAAGTAGGAATATCGAAGGATGAAAAAACGCGGCATTTACCTGTTGCCCGATGCGTGCTATCTCTCTGAGCTCAATGTTCCCGGTAAACCGAACCGTACAAACCTTGGAAAATGTGCTGCAATACAAAGATTTCTTTCCACACATCCAAACGAGAATCTGGCGATCCTCACGCCATACCGCAATCAGCGCGCTCTTTTAGCAGGCACAGCTAAAAAAAGCAGTTATCCGCAAGAAGTCAGTCTGACCGTCCACCGTGCGCAGGGACGCGAATGGGACACCTGCTCATTTTCCTTCAACGAAGGAAAACGGCACTGGGATTCTGTGATCCCGGTGCCGTTGTATCTTTTACCATTCCTTATTTTTCAAATATGCCCGAACGCTTGAAACAAAGTATTCCGCGTTCTCGATCTGTACAGCCGTATCTGCTTTGGAGATCACAAAGAAATCGTCGTAGTCGCTGTCCGTCCGAACGTCAAACAGGACGGAGATAATCTCCGACATTCGCGTTTCAAAGATTCCCGTTTTGATATACCGGCGGCGGAACTCGGAAATGATGCCGCCGTGGTGCTTCATGTCGATCTCGTCAAAGGCCAGCACTGCGCGCATCGCGTGAAAAACTGCGTAATAGGAGCGGTTCGCCGCGCTCTTATAGTTCTCTGTTTCAAGCAAGTTCCTTGCCGCAGATAGGCACTCTATCGCGTGTTCCAGCCGTGCCTGCGATAAGGCTTTTCGTTCACGCTCCAGCATAGCGAATGCCCTCCCGGACGACATTCCGGTAATACGGCAGCGCCGTCTGATAGCGCTGGAACTGCTCCAGCGGCTTGACGGTCACAGAAACGGTGATGTCATGCTCCAGACTCAACCGGCTGGTCACCTTTGCAACATCATTGCGGTGTTTCGCAATCTCCGCTTGTTCCAAATCCACAGTCAGCAGAATATCAATGTCCGACTCCGGATTGAAATCGCCGCGCGCATAGGAGCCGTACAGATAGGCGTCATGAATGCGCCCGAAAATCGGACTGCACGCATGATAGACGCTGTGCAAAATTTCTTCTGCCTGATTCCTGGTACACATATGATCGCCTCCATTCTTTGTTTTCATTATACCCGGAATTGTCCGCGCCGTCAACGGCAGAGGTGTGACTACTGTTTGACTACTATCGTCCACGAAACCGAAAAAGCCGGTTCGCCCAGCATTTTCAAGGGTTTCACAAGAATTCAGAAAAGGCGGGCATTTTCGCTGAAAACCGCACACCCCTTGAAAACACAGCATTTTATCAGTTGATGCCTGAAAACTCCGACTGTTGATATGTATTCTGTAGTGCTATTATGAAGCATTCCGGTGGTTTCAAACCTTTCACCAAGGTGACATCACCTTTAGGTTCCATTGCGCAAGCGTGCAGGTTCAAGTCCTGTCGGGCGCACCACGAACACGGCACGGTTCTATTTGCTGAATAGAGCCGTGCTTTTCTTTCTTTTTGCAATTTTTATAAAGATGCCACCACCTCATGTTCAAATGCTGATTTCATGAACGGATCTGCCGCGCGCTGTCTGTGCGGTAGCCCAGCTCAAAAATCTTTTCCAGCTGCGACGCTTCCACACCGGGTCCGTCGTCGGAAACGGAAATCGAAACCGTATCGCCCGATATGTCCGCAGAAATCACGACGTGACTCGCTCCGTATTTGCGGCTGTTGTCCAGCAGATTGGACATGCAGCGTGAAAGAAGCTCCCGGTCAGCCATCACCGTTTCATCCGGCAGATCGTCCAGCCGGACGTCCAGCCCCTCCGCCTCGAAGCCTGCCGCAATCTCCGCAAACGTTCCGGAAATCTCCAGTGCTTCCGGCTTTGCGGGCGCTTCGCTGAGATCCAGCTTCGCAAACGAAAAGAGCCGGTTCACGAGCGTCTCGAGCTCTGTCTCCTTGGCGTAGATCGTCTGCAAATAACGCGCCTGCGTCTGTTCATCCTTTGCCACACCGTCGAGCAAGCCCTCGGTGTAGGCGCGGATCGACGTCAGCGGGCTTTTGAGGTCGTGAGACATCCCCGCAATCAGCTCCTGCTTTTGCTGCTGGCGGCTCTGCGCCTCCAACGAGGTTTTCAGCCGCGCTGCCATCTCGTCGACCGCGTCGCAGGCAGGCTTGAATTCGTCCGGAACGACATAGCCGATCGGCGCGTCGAGGTTTCCTTCCTGAATCCGCTTCACGCCGGACACCAGAATATCCAGCGGCTTCTGGATGTGCCGGAACAGGTGCTTTGTCAGATAGAGATTCGTAAAGCCGCTTGCCGCCAGCAGCGCCAGAATGACCGTGCCGCCATAAATTGCGGCAATTGTTTTCGCGCCGTCAAACGCCGCTTCCAGCCGTTCGCCCGTTTCATGCAGCGCTGCCATCGATAGCCCCAGCCGCGGAAGATACACCCGCTTCAAAAGCAGTACCGCGAGTCCGCCGCCCAGAAGCAGCAGCGCTGCCGCAATTGCCATGGGAATCAGAATCATGATAAGATTCGAGCGCGCCAGGCGCTTTCGGATTGTCATGCCATCACATCCTTTGGGAGTCTGGAATCAGGATACCACAGGTCTGCCCGGATGTTAAAACTGTTTTTAAAACCGGGCGTTCTGTGTGAAATTCCGGTTGCAAAAATGCATGAAACCGCTATAATATCAGTTGCAATTTGTTGGTTTGGCACATATCGTGCAGAAAGGAATCCCATGCCGGTCAATTATCATACGCACACCTTCCGCTGCGGACACGCAGAAAACGTGCCGGACGAAGCATATCTTCAGCGCGCCATCGAACAGGGCTTTACGGTCCTCGGCTTTTCGGACCACACGCCCTGGCAGGGGCTCAGCCCGGCGGTCTGCCGGGGCGTCCGCATGCTCCCGGAAGAGCTTCCGGGGTATTTTGCGTCCATCCATGCCTTACAGGAGAAATACCGCGGCGTGATTGAAATTCCGCTCGGGCTGGAATGCGAGTACTTCCCCGGGCATATGGACTATTTGCGTGAAATCCGCCCGCAGGTCGACTACCTCATTCTCGGGAACCATTTTCAGTGGGCAGACCCCGAGCATCCGCGCGCGTATACTGCCGCGCCGATGCTGCTGGAAGAATACCTGACGACCACCCTCGCCGGGATGCGCACGGGGCTCTATGCGTATCTGGCGCACCCGGATCTGATTTACACCTCGCAGCCGGTATTTGACGAAACGTGCCGCGAGGCGGCATACACGCTCTGCGAGGAGGCAAAGAAGCTCGACCTGCCGCTCGAGTACAATCTCTACGGTGTGGATAAACGCGCGCGCGGCGAGTTTTCCGGGCTCGGCTATCCCTGCGCGGCATTCTGGGAGATTGCAGCGAAAACCGGCGTGCGCGCCATCATCGGCTTCGACGCACACAAACTCCAGCACCTGTGCGAGCGGGCGCGCTATGAAGCGGCGAAGCAATATCTGGAGGGTCTGGGGCTTCCGCTTGTGCAGCGGCTGTTTTAATTTGGTTTCCAACCGCTTTTCCGCGCGCACTTGCAATTCCGGCGCGCAATTGGTATGATAGTACCATGGAGAAAAGAGTGTCTTATTTTGTCAGCCGCAAGAGTCTTCTTGTCTGGCTGAGCGCATTGGTCATGACGGCTTCGGCAGTACTCCGCATCGCATATTCCTGCGGGAAAGGCGCAGATGCAGCGACGGTGTGGTTCCAGATTGTGCTGCCGGTCGCGGCTTGTCTGATCTTTGTGCTGATGATCTTGCTGGGCGGGCAGGAGCGGTTCTACCACACCGCCATTCCGGCGTTCCTGCTTGCGATTTATTACAGCGTGCGCGTATCCGCAGTGCTAACCAGTCTGAGCCTGCGCTTTGTGTTCTGGGTGGCGTATCTGGCGATTGCGGGCTTTTACGCGATGACCGTTTCCGGGCGCGTGCGCAACAACTGGGCGCTGGTGCTGCTGCTTGCCGTGGGGATCGGCGTGCTTGCCTACACGCACAGAAGCGCGTTTTCCGGCGCCAACTGGTCGGCGCGCGTGGGCTTTTTGCCGGAGCTTCTGTTTCTGACGGGCGGGCTTTTCGCGGTGCTGGCAATGCAGCCGTATGCGGACGGCAAATACCACCCCACGTGGGGCGACCGCGTTGACGGGCGCAAGCTTCGCTCGCTGGATCCCGTGCAGGTGGTTGCAAACTACATCATGCCGACGAGAGTCGGCGCTTCCAACTTCGTGCGCGACTCGGTGGAAATCACCGCCATGGAGCGCTACATCCGCGAGAAGCGGCGCGCGGGGCTGACCAGCTTCGGCATCACGCATGTGTTTCTGGCGGCGTATGTGCGCACGGTGGCAAAATATCCGGCGCTCAACCGCTTTTTGTCCGGGCAGCAGGTCTACAGCCGCGGAGACGATATTCAGTTCTGCATGATGGTCAAAGAGGAGATGTCGACCGACGCCGCCGAGAGCGCGATGAAGCTGCACCTGACGCAGACCGACTCGGTGGAGGAAATCTACCGGAAGATGAACGAACAGGTCACACGCATCAAGGAAGCGTCCGACGCAAGCGATTTTGACAAGACGGCGAAGCTTCTGTCGCTGATTCCTGGCGTGGTCTTTAAGTTCGTGGTCTGGGTGCTCAAGGTGATGGACTACTTCGGGCTGCTGCCGAAATTCCTGCTGGAAGTCAGCCCGTTCCACGGCTCGATCTTCTTTACCTCGATGGGCTCGCTCGGCATTCCGCCGATTGTGCATCATCTGTATGACTTCGGCAACCTGCCGGTGTTCTGCGCGTTCGGCTGCAAATACCGGAAGAACGAAATTGATCTGGACGGCAATCTGGTCCAGCGCAAGTACGTGGATTTTACGGTCAACACCGACGAACGCATCTGCGACGGGTTCTATTTCGCGACCGCGCTCAAGCACATGAAAAAGTACTTACAGCACCCCGAGCGGCTCGACGAACCGCTGGACGAGGTCGTCAAGGACGTCGACTGACGCACACACATACAACGAAAGGCTCCCCGATGGGGAGCCTTTTTTGCGCGTTTTTATGGGCAGGTAAAAAACGCGCCGGATTGCTCCGGCGCGTTTTTTTGATTGGGTCTTACTTTTCGAGCTTGGTCCAGTCGACGTTGTCGATCAGCTTGGTCCACATTTCGTCGCCCGTGGTCTCATAGACGCTTCTCTGATACTCGTGAGAGTTGGAAGCTTCCTGAATGGCGATGTAGTACCAATCGCCCGGGTTGTTGTCCGGGAAGGTGAGCATGATGCTGCGGCTGAGCAGTCTCAATTCCTTGGCGGGAACGCGCTCGAGCACACGGTTAATCATGGTGACGGTTTCGGCTCTGGTGATCTTCTGGTCCGGACGGAACGAGCCGTCGGGGTAGCCCGCAATCCAGCCGTTGCCGGCGGCGAGCTCGACATAGCTCTTCGACCAGTGGCCGGAAAGATCGGTGAAGGACTTCGTGCCCTTGTTGAGGTTGGCGAAGTTGGCAATGATCTTGGCCATTTCGCCTCTGGTGATGGGCTGGTTCGGACGGAAGGTGCCGTCGTTATAGCCCGTGACGATACCGGCGTTGGAGAGCGTGGAGATGGCGTTGTTGAACCAGTCGCCCGCGTTCACATCGGTATAGTCGTTGGTCTTGGAGAAGTAGTAGTTGCGGCTGGACTCGGTCAGCAGACGGAAGAAGATCGTGCAGGCTTCGGCTCTGGTGATCTCGCCCTCGGGCTGAACGGTGCCGTCGGGGTAGCCCATGATGTAGGCGACATGGTCGTCGCGGTTGAGCTGCGGACCGACCTTGACCGTGCCGCCGGACGAGCTCTGCTTGCCGTAGATGTTGATAATGTCGGCATCGGCACCCTTGTCGGGGTCGGCGTATGCCATCCATCTGCCGAGGTATTCCACCATCGGTTCGCGCGCACTGTAATACGAGATATTCGGTCTGTCCAGATAGAGCGTGATACGCTTTGTCGAGTAGCTCATATTCTTGAGGTCGCCCTTGAGCTCCCAAAGGTACACAACGGGATATTCCTTGCCGTTGAATTCCTTCTTATCGAGGTTTTCAAATTCCTCTTCACTCAGGTTAAAATCAAAGCCGCCCCAATCGCCTTCGCTTGTTTCTCCGGCTTTCACCGTTTCCTCAACGTCAATCGTGAAGGTGTCAAGAATCTCTTCGCCCTTCTTATCGGAGGTTACCTTGAACTCGAACGGGACGGTTTCTTCGTCCTTGTTGAAGGTGCCCTTCTCGCTCTTGATGTACTTGTATACACTGCCGAAAATCCGGTAGGCTTTCAGTGCGTCCGGCGTAATTCCGACCGGTCTGGACTCTCCTGTTACCTCTCTTTTAAGCGCGTCTTTCGCGGTGCCGGAAGCCTTGTTTGTGATCTCATAGCCGCTGTCGCCAAGCTGGACCTCGTAGGTTGCCTTGATGGTGACACTGTCGCCAACGTTCAGATCATTTTTCAGTGTGATTTCGTATCCATCAACCGTATAATCATCGCCGCTGATGAAGGTCAAATCGCCCTCAGCGCCTGTGAACTCGTCGGTCAGAACGATATCCGTGAGGTTCAGCTTGCCGCTGTTTCTTACGGTGATCTCGTACTCAATCACGTCGCCCTCTTTGACTTCCACCTCCGGATTGTCCGGATTCAGCGGTTCGCCGTCACGGGTCACGTCTGTGATGGTCTTTGTAACCGCCAGCCCGGGCACAGCATCGTAGTAAACCTTGAAAACGTTCTTGTCTTCTTCTTCCTGAATGGTCAGCGTAACGATGCTCTCAGTCTCGTTGTACGTATAACCGGAATACTTGTCTTCTGCCGGTTCGATTGTCTTTTCTTTTCCAATCTCTGCAACGCCGCTGTCAGTATCTTCCTGAAGCGTGTAGTTCTCACCGTCAGCATTCTGGCGGTAATACTCAACGGTATAGCCCGCCTCGGTGATCTCGGGCTTGTCCGCTTCGAAGGTCCACTTGCCGTAGAGCGTCTTGCCGCCCTCGGGCATGGGGTACGTGTCTCCGGTAATCTTGGACTCCGCGCTGAGATTATCGTCCGTATACCAGCCCTCGAAGGTCCACGTGCCGCCGTTCTCATCATCGTGAACAGTCGTGAAGCCGCTCGGAAGCGTTACGTCGGTGCCTGCTTCCACTTCGTCGCTGTCAGCCGGTTTCTTGTTCAGGACACCCTGCGGAAGTGTCGTGATCGTATCGTCGCCGCTCTTGAACACATAGCTCAGCTTGTACTTCGGGTTCACGGTCACACTGTTCCACTTGCCGACGAAGGTCACGTCCTTATCGCCCATCGTGTAGGTGGAGCCAGTCACCTTAACACCGTCCACATGCCAGCCGGCGAAGGTGTACGTGGTGTTGCCAACCTGCTTGGTAGTCTCAGTCAGTGTGGGAAGGGTTACAGAATCGCCTGCGTAATATTTCTTGGTATCCTGCGTAGGAAGGAGAGTCTGCACCTCGGTGGGCAGACCGTCGTTGTTTTCGAAGGTATACGTAACGCTGTGCGGCTTTTCAACCGTGACTTCGTGACGAACACTTTTAGCCAGCGGATTCATTGAGCCCGGAATAGATACCTGAACTCCAACAACGTTTGCAATGTACCCTTTTTCCTCGTCCTCAGCTAACACCTGATATGTGTATTGCTTTTCAATAAACTGATCTGGCTGCAGCGTAGAAAACCCTATGATACCTCCAAAACCGCCACCCTGAATATTTCCATCTTCACCAACCAAGGTTCCTGCGGCTGTAAAGTAGTCACGTGCCCAATCTCCAGCACTGAATGCAACGTTGCCTTTGTTCTTAACCTTAACAGTGTAGGTGATGATATCTCCCTCACGCACAGTGCCACCGGTCTGGGGAAGGGGAACCGGCTCTGCGTTGCCTCTGGTGCGCGTTGCGGTCTTGGTGACTTCTGCATCACGTCTTTCGTTCTTCCGGACGGAGTTTGTCACGGTAAAGCCGGTCTCTGCGTCACCGGTGACAACGCCGGTCCAGATTTCATCCGCTGTAACCAGCTGGTTGTCCGAGGTGACAGCCTGTCCGTTGATTTCAGTCTCCTTCACGGTGTATTCGATGTCTTTTCCGTCCGCATCCTTCACCGGGCGGTCCGGGATCGTTCCGGTTGTAGTATTATCCGTAATGCCAGCACCTTTTTTTGCGTAGAAATACTTATCCTGTTCGCCGTTCGCATAGAGCCATATTCTTACCGATCTATCCCGGTCGGTCGGAACCGAATCGTCCCAAATCTTGGTGATCGTGATGTCCATGGTGGTGGGCTCTGCGGCATTCAGGGTATGCGTAGCCTCGGCTTTTATTTCCTGTCCCTCGTAGCTCACGGTGGCAGTCGCCTTGTTAACGATCGTGCCCGCAGCCACATCGGCTTCCGTAACCGTATAAGTTATCTTTCCAGCCCCGGAATAAGAAATATCATCGTCCGGATGAAGAGCTCCAATCAAATACTTCCAATCGGCTTCTTTCGCCTCACCGTCTACATACAAAGTGCCTTTGCCTTGGAAATCATCCCGAACTTCAATCATACTGAGCGTAACATCACCGGTATTTTTAACCGTCAAGTCATATTCGATCTTGTCGCCAGATTTAACCGTATCTGTGTCATTCAGCTTTGCGCCGCGCGAGCCGACACTGTTCACACGGTATGCGGTCTTGGTGATTGTCAATGCAGGAGCTGCCGTCGGGGTATAGTTTGCCTTCAAGGTGACGTTATTCTTCGGCATATCGAAGGACGTGGCACCTTCGGCGGGAGTAACGCCGGTCACGGTCCAGACGGTGAAATCATAGCCTGTCTTGACCGGGCCTTTCTCGATGGCAACCGTGTCGCCGTACCAATAGCGCGTTTCCGTATACGGCGCGCTGGTGAGCTTTGCGCCGGTCTCATCAAGATATGTAACCGTAAAGGCGAGGTTCTCAATCTCAGGAGATGCAACCGTAATATTGGGCTGCGTGTTCCCCTTGTTGTCCTCGTAGCTCAGGCTTGCGCTCGTGTTGGTCGGAAGGGTTGCAGCGCTCGTCAGATTCTGCTTGTCGTACTGAACATAGAACGTGAGCGTCTTTGTCTCGTCGCCGAGCTTGTCCGCAACATTCCATGTCACAGTCTTGTTGTCAGCCGACGGCGTGACCACGGGGTTGGACGGGTACGTTTCATTTGCAAGGTACGTAAAGCCAGCGCCCATCGTATCGGTGAGCGTTACGTCATGTGCCTTATACTGGATGTCGGTCGCAATATCGGAAAAGACCTTCGTAATTGCGTTCACGTCCGTTCCGGCGTTGACAAAGCCTGCGTCCGTGCTGGAAATCGAGTACATGAGCGTGTTAATCAGGCTGGTCCCTGGGGCAATGCCATATCCGATGGCGTAGCAGGTAATGCCGTCCGTGGCTTTCGCGGCATATGCCTCGGAAACCGTCGCGGTATAGCAGCCACCGTCGCTCTCATCCTTGAGTCTGTCATAGGCGAACGTGTTGCTGTCTGCGGTATACAGCTTCGGAAAGTATTGATTGAATCCTTCCTTATAATCCGTTTTAATGTGGTAGGCAGCAGCCTGTTGGCTTGTAAGCGACCAAGTAGACGTTCCAGAATAAATTGCAAATCTATGATTCGGCTCACCGTCTGCCAGAACGATCATGAACTTGTCCGCGTCTTTGTCGCTCTTCTTGAGGTGCTCGCGGGCGCTGTGAATACCGGCTTGAATGTTCGTGCCGTGCCAGTTTTCGCTCCACAGACTATTATGGTTCGCATACCATTGACCGTTATAATAAACGTTGTTCGTGTTGATGGCGTCGATATTATTCTCAACTGTTGCCAGCTTGCTGCTGAAGTCCCAGTCGTTGATGGTCTTCGCTGCGTAGGCTACAACCGCGATGCGCACATTCGGATCGCCGGTCAGAACCTTCTTCGCAAAAGCCTTCGCCGCTTGCTTTGCGTTCTTCAGCCAGTCTCTTTGGCGTCCGTTATCATCCTCCGTCATGCTCAAGGAGCGGTCGATCACGAGGACGATGTCGGTCTTTTTCGCCGTCTCGGTGGGCTGTTCGCCGGTTACCTGGATGGTAATCTTTGCAATACCGGCTTTTTCATCCACCCATTGCGCCGATTTTTCCAGCTTCGGTCCGGTCGTATTTTCGCTTGTCTTTGTGCTGACCCCAGTCTGCGCTGCCGGAGGTTCCGCATCAGCAGCGATCGCCGAAATCGGCATAATGCCGACGAGCATCAGCACTGCAAGCACGATGCTCAAAAAGCGTTTTTCATGTTCTTCTTTCCCCCTGTGTCAAATTTTCTCATGTGCTTTGACGCTTTTCTATCTGCTAAAGTTAGCTGTGTATCATTATACCAGAACTTTTCCAGAATGCAAGTACCTAAACATCCGTCGAAGCGGCCTGAAATTCCGGTCCTTTCAAGTTTTCCGCTGAAAAATTCGCGTTTTTAGAGGCGCTGTCTGGAAGTTCTGATTTTTTTTGCGCATTTCTTTTTTGTCTATTTTTTGAGAAATAACAGTGCCGCCGCGCTGGGCGCAACATTTTGTCTCAGTCTTTGCCGAAATGTTTAGGCAGAAAAAACCGCCGTCCCGGTTTTGCCCGGAACGGCGGTTTGCGTTTTCGGTTTGCTCTTTACCAGATGCGTTTGGTCTTCACATCGTCGAGAACTCTCGCCGCGAAGTCTGCGCGGGACATCGCGCCCAGATCCTCGCCGCCGCGGGTACGGACCGAGACGGTCTCGTTTTCGATATCGCGGTCGCCGACGACGAGCATATACGGAATCTTGCCGAGCGTCGCCTCGCGGATTTTCTTGCCGATCTTCTCGCTTCTCGCGTCAACCTCCACGCGGATGCCCTGCGCGTTCAGCTCGCCCGCCACCTTGTCCGCGTAGTCGAGCGCGCGGTCGGTCACGGGCAGAACCTTGACCTGCACCGGGTTGAGCCACACCGGGAACGCGCCTGCGAAATGCTCGGTGATGACGCCGATGAAGCGCTCGATGGAGCCGAGAACCACACGGTGAATCATGACCGGGCGGTGCTTGAGTCCGTCTTCGCCGGTGTATTCCAGCTCAAAGCGCTCGGGCAGCTGCATGTCGAGCTGAATCGTGCCGCACTGCCAGGTCCGGCCCAGCGAGTCCGCCAGATGGAAGTCCAGCTTCGGGCCGTAGAACGCGCCGTCTCCGGCGTTGACGGTGAAGGTCTTTCCCATCTCGGTGATGGCGGCGCTCAGCGTATCCTCTGCAAAGCGCCAGTCCTTTTCGTCGCCGATGTGGTCGTCCGGCATGGTCGACAGCTCGATGGCGTAGGACAGACCGAAGGTCGAATAGACCTCGTCAAAGAGCCGGACGACGTTCTTGATCTCGTCTTTCATCTGATCCCAGGTCATGAAGATGTGCGCGTCGTCCTGCGTGAAGCAGCGCACGCGGAACAGACCGTGCAGCGCGCCGGACAGCTCGTGCCGGTGGACCAGCCCCAGCTCGCCCACGCGCAGCGGCAGATCGCGGTAGGAATGCGGCTCGCTGGCGTAGACCATCATGCCGCCCGGGCAGTTCATGGGCTTGATGGCATAATCCTCGCCGTCAATGACGGTGGTGTACATGTTCTGCTTGTAGTGGTCCCAGTGACCCGAGCGCTCCCACAGGCGGCGGTTGAGAATCATCGGGGTCGAAATCTCGACATAGCCGTAGCGCTTATGCACCTCGCGCCAGTAGTCGATCAGCGTATTTTTCAGCACCATGCCCTTCGGCAGGAAGAACGGGAAGCCGGGTCCCTCTTCGGTCAGCATGAACAGGCCAAGCTCCTTGCCGAGCTTGCGGTGGTCGCGCTTCTTCGCCTCTTCGATGCGCGCCAGATACTCGTCCAGCTCTTCCTTCTTCGGGAACGCAACGCCGTAGATTCTTTGCAGCGTCTGACGGTTGGAGTCGCCGCGCCAGTATGCCGCGTTGCAGGCAGTCAGCTTGATGGCGTTGCCCTTGATGCGTCCGGTGGAGTCCAGATGCGGACCGGCGCAGAGGTCTGTGAACTCGCCCTGGGTGTAGAACGAAATGTGCGCGTCTTCCGGAAGATCGTTGATCAGCTCGACCTTGTACGGCTCGTTCTTTTCTTCCATATACTTGATGGCTTCC
>ENA-OURZ01003598-OURZ01003598.1-human-gut-metagenome-genome-assembly--contig:-NODE-3598-length-12707-cov-2.580145_pt1 | contig 12707 bp, 10 predicted proteins | sample MGYA00242073_ERZ509195 | MGnify/ENA primary metagenome ERZ509195 (study PRJEB26280, sample SAMEA2338837) | human gut metagenome | biome: human gut; feature: human-associated habitat; material: faeces...
CGGCTCTGGAATGTTTCGGGCCCTCCCGGCTGCTGTTCGGTTCGGACTGGCCCGTTTGCCTGTTGTCCGGAACGTACGATCAGGTGTGCGGGCTGGCCGGGAAGGCCACGGCGTCCCTCTCCGAGGCGGAGCGGGATGCCGTATGGGGCGGCAACGCCTGCCGCGTGTACGGCATCGGCAATCTCTAAACGCAGGAGCATGTCATGGATTTGCGGATAAAGGACAAAGTGTATCTCGTGACCGGCGGCGGTTCCGGCATCGGCGGCGGCATATCCGTTGCGCTGGCCCGTGAGGGCGCGATTCCGGTGATTCTGGGGCGCAGCCCGCTGCAAAAGAGTTTCCGGGCCGAAGTGCGGGCGCTCCAGCCGCTCATGCATTTCATCCAAATCGAATTGACCGATGAGCAAGCCTGCGCGGACGCCGTTCAGGAAGCCGTGTCCATGTACGGGCGCATCGACGGCCTGATCAATTGCGCCGGGGGCAACGACAACGTCAGCCTCGAAACCGGGGTGGAGGCATTCCGGGTTTCGCTTGAGCGCAACCTCGTCCATTACTACACGATGGCGCACTACTGCATCGGGGAATTGAAAAAGAGCAAGGGGAGCATCCTCAACGTCAGCTCCAAGACCGCGCTCACGGGGCAGGGCGGGACCAGCGGCTACACCGCCGCCAAGGGGGGCATTTTGTCCCTGACGCGCGAGTGGGCCGCATCCTATCTCAAGGACGGCATCCGGGTGAACGCCGTGGTCCCCGCCGAGGTCTGGACCCCGCTCTATGAACGGTGGGTGAACACATTCCCCCGCCCGGCGGAAAAGCTGGAAACCATCGTCCGCAACATCCCCTTGGGGCACCGGATGACCACGGTGGAGGAACTGGCGGATATGGCGGTGTTCCTGCTTTCGCCGCTGTCGTCGCATACCACGGGCCAGTGGGTCGTGGTGGACGGCGGCTACACGCATCTCGACCGTACCTTGACGGCCCGCTGAGGGAGGTGCGCCGTGAGCCAGATTACCAGTCCGCAATACCGCAAGGCGTTTATCCTCGTCACCACGCTGTTTTTCATGTGGGGCCTGTCCTACGGGCTCATCGACGTGCTGAACAAGCATTTTCAGGTGACGCTCAACGTGTCCAAGGCCCAGTCCGGGCTCATTCAGGCCGCGTATTTCGGGGCCTATTTCGTCGTGGCGATCCCCGCCGGCCTGTTCATGGAATGGAAAGGCTACAAGGCGGGCATCCTGTGCGGCCTGAGCCTGTACGCGATCGGGGCCTTGCTGTTCGTCCCGGCGGCGGGCGTCGCAAGCTTCACGTTCTTCCTGTTCGCCCTGTTCGTCATCGCGCTCGGGCTCGGATGTCTGGAAACGGCGGCCAACTCCTACTCCTCGGCGCTCGGTTCCACGGAAACCGCCGAAACCCGCCTGAACCTTTCCCAGTCCTTTAACGGGCTTGGGCAATTCACCGGGCCGCTGCTCGGGGGGCTGCTGTTCTTCGGCGGCGACGAGGCCAGCGGCGGAGGCGGGCTTGATGCCGTCAGGATGACCTATGTGGGCATCGCCTGCGTGGTGATCCTGCTGGTCATTTTGTTCGCCAAGGCCGAACTGCCCGATTTGCGGAGCAGCGAGGAGGCGGACGAGGCGGCCATGATGAAACATTCCCTGCTGGCCCATAAGGAATTCGTCGCCGGGGTGGCGGCGCAGTTCCTCTATGTGGCGGCGCAGGTCGGCATCGGGGCGTTCTTCATCAACCTGTACATCGAATGCTGGCCCGGCGGCACGGCGCAGCAAGGCGCGTTCTTCCTGTCCATCGCCATGCTCTGCCTGTTGATAGGCCGTTTCGTGAGTACGGGCATCATGACCAAGATCGCGCCCGCGAAACTGCTTGCGGCGTACGGCGCCGTATGCGTGATCCTGACGGGGGTGGTGTTCACGGCCGTCGAATACGTGTCGGTCATCGCGCTCATCGCGGTGTTCTTCTTCATTTCCATCATGTTCCCGACCATTTTTGCGATGGGGACCAAGAACCTCGGGACCCGCAAGAAGCTCGGCGGCTCGTACATGATCATGGCTATCGTGGGCGGGGCGATCATGCCGTATTTTATGGGGCTGATCGCGGACTACACGCACACCGCGGCGGCGTTTCTCCTGCCGCTGTGCTGCTTCGTCTGCGTCGTCCTGTACGGTGCGGCATATGGGCGGCTGGTGAAGGAATAACAGGGAGGAGGGGACTTCCCCCTCCCGTTTCCAAGGCTTTCGCCTGATGGGGAGTTGTCCGTTTTCGCGGACGCGCCGCGCCGTCCCATGCATGGGGGGATTGCGCGGCCGCTCGCTCCCCATCAGCCGAAAGCTTTGGAAACACCCTCTTCGTGCAACAGTGCGGTCAAAGGAGTGAATCATGCCGGAAAACAAGAAAAAATATACGGGAGCGTGGTGCCCTTCGATCACGCCGTTTGACGCGGACGGGAAGCTTGATCTTGCCGCGCTGGAAAAGCATTTTTCCCGGCTGTCGGAAGCCGGGACCGACGGCGTCCTGCTGATGGGGAGCATCGGGGAGTTCACGGCCCTGAGCATGGACGAGCGGGTCAGCCTGATCCATGCGGCGCGGACCATGACCCACTTGCCGCTGATCGCCAACGTGTCCGGCACCTGTATGGAAGACATGACGCGCCTGGCGGATGCCGCCTATTCGGAAGGCTATGAAGCGGTCATGGCCTTGCCGCACTACTATTTCGCCCAGACCCCGCGCCAGCTTGAGGCGTATTTCGATACGTTGGGCGGGCGTTTCGAGGGCGAGTGGCTCATCTACAATTTCCCGGCGCGCACGGGGTGCGACGTGGACGCGGCCCTGATCGCCAAGCTCGCCGCCCGGTTCCCCCGGTTCATGGGGGTGAAGGATACGGTGGACTGCGCCTCGCATACGCGGGCCATCGTGCGGGCCGCGGCCGAGGTGCGCGAGGATTTTTCGGTGCTGTGCGGGTTCGACGAGTATTTCATCCCCAACCTGATGAACGGCGGGGACGGCGTGCTGTCCGGGCTGAACAACGTGGTCCCCGAGTTGTTTACGCAGGCGAAAACGGCGTTCCGCTCGGGGCAGTTCGAGGATCTGTGCGCGGCGCACAGGGAAATCGGGCGGCTTTCGTCCATCTATACGATAGGCGACGACTTCGTGACGACCATCAAGGCCGCCGTCGCCGCCAAGTTCGGCGGGCTGGAGCCCGTTTCCCGGGGATACGGCGGCGTGCTCGACGATACGCAGCTTGGCGCGGTGAAACGGTTGTTCGGGATATAGGCCGTCCGGCGCGGCCTGTGGACAACGGGCCGCGCCGGACGTATGTTCAGGAACCGCGCCCGCGCAAGAACGCGGGCCTTTTTCCCTGAATCAGGTTTACAGACATTCATACGCACGCTTTTCACCCGAAAATCGCCCGCCATGCGGTGGAACATCTTAACGAAGCCTATCAGCTCGACTGCGTGGGCGAAGGGACCATCGCCGATCTGTTGCTGCGGGAAAAGCGTTCCGGCATAGGCCGCTGTGTGGTGCTGTGCGCGGCCACCACGCCGGGGCAGGTCGTCCCGGCCAACGACTACGCCGTCACGCTCCAGCGCGAGCACCCCGAAGTGACGGCTTTCGGCACTCTGCACCCCGGTTACGAAGCGTGGGAGAGCCAGCTGGAACGCCTGAAGGCGGCGGGCATACGCGGGCTCAAGCTCCATCCCGATTTCCAGCATTTCTGGCTGGACGATCCCCGGCTTCTGCCCATGTTCGAGGCCGCACAGGACGATTTCATCTTCCTGTTCCATATCGGGGACAACGTACCGCCGGAAAAGAATCCTTCCTGCCCGTACAAGCTGGCGGCGCTGTTGGATCGTTTCCCGCGCCTCCGCTGCATCGCCGGGCATCTCGGCGGGTATCATCAGTGGGAACACTCCCTCAAGGCGCTCGTGGGGCGCGACGTGTGGCTGGATACTTCAAGCTGTACCCCGTTCATCCAGCCCGATCTTCTCAAGGCCATTCTCCGCAAGCATCCGCAGGATCGCATCTTGTTCGGCAGCGATTACCCGCTGTACGATCCGGGCGACGCCATGATGCACCTCCAGGAAAAGGCGGAACTCGGCGACGCGGATCTGGACCGCTATTGCAGCAACGCCGACGCTCTGTTCGCATAAAAAAGGGAAGCGCTTTCCGAAGAAAGGCTTCCCTTCATACTTTTGGGCCGTGTATCAGACTTTCCCGAAGGGGCACTTGGGGAACGTGCAGACTTTGCATTCCATGCACAGGCCGCCGTTGCCGATCTTGGCGAGATCGAGACGGGTGATGGGCACACCGGCGAGCATACGGGGCAGGATGATGTCGAAAACGGTGGTCTTGAAGAACAGCGCACACGCGGGCACGCCGATGATCTGCGCGCCGCCGATGCGGCCGATGAGGGTCATGGTCCCGGGCAGCGCGGGCACGCCGTAGAGGGTGTCCGTAAGCCCCGCCTCGGTGAGGCCCTTGCGGGTGAGGTCGTCGGGATCGACGGACATGCCCGCCGTGGTGACGATGAAGTCCGCCCCGGCGTCAAGCAGGTCGCGCACGCCCCGAACGATGAGAGCCGCGTCATCCGGGGCAAAGAGCGTCTTGACCACCTCGCAGTGGTGCTGCTGCGCTTTCTGGGTGATGATGGGTGCGAAACGGTCCTCGATCAGCCCCTGAAACACTTCGGTCCCGGTCACGAGGATGCCGATTTTGGCCTTGCGCATGGGCACGACTTTGAACAGCGGGCCGTCTTCCAAAACGGAAAGCGCCTTGAGGAACCCGGGGCGGGACAGGAACAGCGGGATGGCCCGGCTTCCTGCAAGCCGCGTCCCCGCGGTGAGCACGCTGTAGTTGTGGCGCGTACAGCACATCACGTCGGGCACGAGATTGAAGCGCTCAAGGCGCTCCGTGTCCACCAGCAGCATCCCGTCGCGCGTGGCCCGGAAGTTGACCTTGCCTTCGCGCGGGGCGGCTTCCACTTCCACGCCGTCGCCGGGCATGAGCCGGGCAAAGCCGCGGGCGGCGTCGTCCTCATGCACCCAGCCCTCGGGATGCGGCGTGTTTTCCTGAACGTAGACGCGGTTTTTGCCCATTTGCTGGAGGCGGCAGATGTCTCCGGCGGAAAGCTCCTGCCCGGCGACGAATGCGGCACCCTTTTCCTTGCCCGGGATGATCTGCGTCATGTCGTGCAGGGCGTGCTTGCCGACCGCCTCCTCGACCGGGATCGGGACGGGAGCGGGCATACGGGGCTGCTGCGACAGGGCGAAGCCTGGGCCGTCCTCATACGGGGACTGTCCCTGGCAGGAGCGGCAGATCCCGCCGTAGGAGGCGGGGGAGTGGGAGCCGCAGAGCGGGCAGCGGGTGATCGCCCCGAACGAACGGTGCCCGAGCATGTCCTGACGGATGCGGACCTTGCGGAACGAGAGGATCGACTCGCCCGCTTCCTTGATCTGGGCCTGCAGCCGTTCGGTATCCTGCTCCTTCTTGGGGCGCTCCTTGAGGAACCAGCTGCGGATGGCGTCGTAGGGCTCCAGCTTGTCGTTGTCGAGCTCGACGCGGACGCCTTCTCCGGTAGCCTTGTCGTACAGGGTCACCGCGTAAATGCCGAAGGGCAGGACGCGGAGCCAGCCGTTGCCGAACGTGCACGGCGTAAGCAGCTGCACGGCGTCGGGAAGGCAGTGGGCCGTTTCACTGACGGCGTCGTACAGGACGCCTTCCGGCATGTGGCGCTTGGCAAGCTCCACCATGTAGCCGCCGATGATCAGGCCGGGAGCGGGATACCCGTGAAAGGCACGGGCCTCTTCCATGAATTCTTCATGCGTCCGGGAGCCGATGGACATGGACACCTCGCAGGGCTAGGGCGTTATTGCAGCAGCGGGCGTTCGGGAGCGTCCTGATTCATCAGGTTCTCCACGGTGATGCCCTGAGGAGGCGTGAACTGGAAGGTTCCGGCCTTGATGGACGCGTCGGGCGTCAGCGAGGTCAGGGCCACTTCATTGGTATTGCCGTAGAAGTCCAGAATCTGCGCCTTCTTGATCAACTTCGTGCCCTTGTCCACCCAGAGGAGCGCCTCCACAAGCTGCGGAGAAGGATCTTTGGGGTAGAGCCGGAGCACGGCCAGTCCGTTGTCGTCCGGCTCGGCCTCGACGGTGAAATCCTTGTCGAGGCGGCTCTGGCCGGTGATGACCTGAATGATGGAGCGGGAGTCGTGGACCACTTCCGGCGAATACTGGTAGGCCAGCTCCTCGTCGGGCAGGTAGTCCCATACGTCCTTGTCCGTGATGACTAAAAGTTCCGCATGGGGGGCTTTGGTCTCCCAGCGGACCCGGAGCGGCTTCTGGAAGGCGAGGGTACCCTGGCGGGTTTCCTCGGAGCCGCTTTCCTGATGGACGAGGCGTTGGGTGAATTCAGCGGTAAAGGACTGCATCGACTCATATTTCTTCTGCATCTCTCCCGTAATGGCGGGAGCCGCCGCGTGCGAAGCGCCCACGCTGATCAGCAGCAGGGCCGCGGCGCAGGCAAAAAGGATCGGGAAACGCATGATGATCTCCTGAAAAAGAGTGTCTGATACGGAACGCATCAACTGTCTTGCCGCAACGATCGGCGGACTATGGCCGCCGTATTCTGGGAAACCTGCTCGGGCCCGTGAAGGGTGCCCTTTGTGCGTTCCCTTCTCAAAAAGGGGCCGTTCGCCGCACGTTCTCCAGCCGCCGATGGGCGCGAGCAGGAGGGCAGGCCCGGGAAAGGGCGTGTAGAACGCGCACTCCTTCCCGGTTCAAAAATCAATCCATCCGCACGGTTCTGGCTTTGTTGGCGCGGGAAGCGGGCGGCAGGATGCCTTCCTCCTCCATACGTTCGACGAAGCGCGCGGCTTTGTTGAAGCCGATGCGGAAACGCCGCTGGAGCAGGGAAATGGACATGCGGCCCTGTTCCTGCACAAAGGCCACGGCCTCGGCGTACAGGGATTCCTCATCCGAACTGCCCGGCCCGGAAGCCGGAGCGGAGGACGCCTTGGCGTTTTCCGCGAGGGATGTGCCCCATTCGGTGAAATCCACCTCGTATTGCGGCGCGCACTGGCGTCTCCAGTGATCGGCCACGGCCTGCACCTCGTCGTCGGTGACGAAGGGACCGTGCAGACGCTGGAGTTTGCCGCCCGTGGGCTTGAACAGCATGTCGCCCTTGCCGAGGAGCTGTTCGGCTCCGGCCGTATCGAGGATGGTGCGCGAGTCGTACTTGTTGGCGACCTGAAACGAGACGCGGCAGGGGAAGTTCGCCTTGATGAGCCCCGTCACCACATCCACGCTCGGGCGCTGCGTCGCCACGATGAGGTGGATGCCCGCGGCACGGGCGAGCTGGGCGAGGCGCACGAGGCAGCCTTCCACGTCCTTGCCCGCCGTGAGCATGAGATCCGCCAGTTCGTCAATGACGATGACAAGGTAGGGCATGGGCTTGAGGTCCGCGTATTCCTGCGGCCTTTCGTCGCCGAACGAAGCCAGTTTCTTATTGTAGTCCTTGATGTTCTTGACCCCGAACTTGGCGAGGCAGTCGTAACGGCCGTCCATCTCGGCCACGGCCCATTCAAGCGCCGTCTTGGCGAGGGAGGTTTCCGTCACCACGGGATGCACGAGATGCGGCAGATCCGCATACATCGCCATTTCCACGCGTTTGGGGTCGATCATCATAAGCTTCACTTCATCCGGCGATGCCTTGTAGAGGAAGCTCACCAGCACGGAGTTGAGGCACACGCTTTTGCCCGAGCCCGTCGTACCGGCGACGAGCACATGGGGCATGGTGGCGAGATCCCGGACGGCGGGGCGCCCTTCGATGTCCTTGCCGAGGGCCATCGTCAGCAAGGACGGGGCACTCTGGAAGGCTTCCGACTGGATCAGCTCGCGGAAGTTGACGGTGGAGCGGTTCAGGTTGGGGATTTCCACGCCCACGGTGTCGCATCCCGGCACAGGGGCCTGGATACGGATGGCTTCGGCCTTGAGGCTGCGGGCAAGGTCGTCGGTCAGGTTGGTGAACCGGCCCACGCGGACGCCCGGGGCGGGGCGGATTTCAAACAGCGTGATCACCGGGCCGGGCGTCACCCGGACCAGTTCGCCCTGAATATTGAATTCGGCGAGGCAGTTCATCAGGCCGGCGCTCTGTTCCTCCAGCACTTCCCACGAGGGCAGGGAATCGCTCTGCTGCGGCTGCTGGAGCAGGTCCAGCGAAGGCATGGGATAGGAGCGTTTGCGCAGGATCGGTTTCGCTGCGGCGGGAGCCGTTCCCACGGGTGCGTCGATGCGGGGCTGCGCGGTTTGGGCCGGAGCCTGAGACGTTGCCGGAGCCGCCTGTACGGAGGGCTGAGCGGGCGCGGCTGGAGTTGCCGGCTGTGCGACAGCCTGTACCGGCTGCGGCGCTTGCTGCCACTGGGCAACGGGCTGGGCGGCATCTTGCTGCGGCGCGAACGTAAAGGTGTCCCGAGGCTGCTCCGGGGCGTAAGAAATCGTCTGTTGCGGCTCTTCCGCGTGGGGTTGTGCAGGCTGAACCGGAGCTTGCTGCTCCGCCGCATACGGCTGCACGGGTTGAACTTGCGGTTCCGCCTGAGGCCGCGCGGGGGCGGGCTGCGTTTCGGGAATGGTGAGGGCCAGCAGCGGGTTTTCCCCGGCGAGAAGGTTCACGGCCTTGGCGGCGGCATCCGTCGGCGAAGCCAAGTGGATGTTCACCTGCGGCACGAATGTTCCCGTTCCCGCACGCGGTTCTTCCGGCTGAAAATCAAAGGTGTCGTGCTCGGACGGCGGTTCCCAGAGCTTGAGCGGATCCCCTGCGTCCTTTTTCGGCGCGGCGGGCGTTTCCTCAGGCGTCAGAGAGAAGGGCGGATCCATGCTGAGCGGCTCCTCGCGCTTGGGCGCGGGCCTTTCCTCTTCATCATGGATGTCGAACAGCGCGATGACGTCGGCGGCCGTTTCCCCTTCCGCTTTTTTGTCCTTGTGGGGCAACCCGATTTTGGGCAGGGCGACCTTGGGCATGGATACCTTGGAAAGGCGCTCCGGCAGGTCGTCGAGAGAGAAGGGCGTCCCGCTCAGCTGTTCTCTCAGCAGGGCCCACCCCTTGCGGATAAGCGCGATCCACGCGATGCCGAAGGCCATCTCAAGGGAGATGAACAACAAGAACAGCCAGATCAGGGAAGACCCCACCGGACTGAACAGGGTGGTGAACTTGGTATAGAGGCTCATGCCGAGCATACCTCCGCCCCGGACGTCTCCGATGCCGAGGTTCCAGGCCGCACCGAGGGAAATGAGGCAAGCCGCCAGAAGGGTGAAGCCGAACCAGCGCCACCACGGCATGGTGAACCATGTGGAGACGCAGCCCGCTCCCCAAGCGAGGAAGACGAGGGGCCAGACAAGCGCGGCGAACCCGAAAATATCGACCAGAAGCCCGCTGAGGTACGCGCCGAAGAGCCCGGCGTAATTTTTGACGATTGCAGGGTTGCTCACGGCATGGTTGATGCTGGGGTCGTTCTGATCAAAGGACACCAGGCTCAAGAGCACCAGCAGTCCCCAGAAAATAAGAAAAAGCCCAAACAGTTCCCGGGCGATCTTGCGTCCGTCCGTAATGGCAACCTCCTCCGGCGCTCTCCGTTTTGTCTGCATGATAGAGATATAAGGCGATGAGTTGAAGCGGGGGATCATCCGGCCCGGAAGCGGGTCCCGGGCCGGAAAAGGCATTATTCGCGGCCGAGATAGCCGTTGGTGCGGGTATCGACCTTGACGCGGTCCCCGATGTTCACGAAAATCGGAACCTGAATGACGACGCCGGTTTCGAGGGTGGCGGGCTTGGTCACGTTGCTCACCGTGTCGCCCTTGGCGCCGGGTTCGGTCTCGGTGACTTCAAGGACGAGGGACGCCGGGATTTCGATGTCCAGCGGCTTTTCGTTGTAGAGCAGCACGCGGCATTCCTGGCCGTCCTTGAGGTAGTTGGCCTTGCCGTCGGTGGCTTCGGCGTCCATGTGCATCTGATCATAGGTGGTCATGTCCATGAACACGAGCTGTTCGCCCTCGTGATACAGGAACTGCATGTCGCGGGATTCGAGATTCGGGCGTTCGACCTTTTCGCCGGAACGGAAGGTGTTGTCCAGCACTCGGCCGTTGAGGATGTTACGCAGCTTGGTACGTACCATAGCTCCGCCTTTGCCGGGCTTGAAGTGTTGGAATTCGATGATTTCGAAGGGAGTCCCGTCGATTTCGATTTTAAGCCCCTTGCGGAAATCCGTGGTAGAATACATGCTGCCTCCAAAAACAGTGCTGAATATCAAAACGTACCAAGGGAGTGCTCCGCGCCCCCCGCTTGTTCCTTATCCGGAGCAATCGGACGGCTGCCGCGATTGCTTTTCACGCTGCGGCAGGATAGCCTTGCCACTGCAACTCGATATTGTCGAACATCAGGCCGCGCTTGTCAACATACACCGGAGGTTCCCGTATGATGAAAGAGACTCCCCCCACACTGACCCTTGAGGCGACGACGTTCAACAAGCCGCAGCTTCAGGAACAGCTTTCCGTGCTCGAGCAGCGTCAGGAAGCGCAGATCGCGCTTGCCGGGCGTTCCAATGTGGGGAAGTCGTCCCTCGTCAACGCCCTCGCCCGCCGCAAGCAGCTTGCCAAGATCAGCGCGACGCCGGGCAAGACGCGTTCCATCAATTTCTACAGGGTCGCCCCCGACGGCTTTTCTCTGGTCGATCTTCCGGGCTACGGCTATGCGAAGTGTTCGCAGGAAGAGCGCAAGAGTTGGGCCAAGCTCATTGAATACTACCTCACGAACACCCCGACGCTCAAGGCCTTAGCCCTGCTGCTCGACTGCCGGATTCCGCCGCAGGCATTGGACCGTGATCTCGCGGACTTCGCGCGCGGGCACGGTATTCCGCTTTTGCCCGTCCTGACCAAGGCCGACAAGTGCACGCAGGTCGAACGCAGCAAGCGCCAGCAGGAGTGGAGCCGTTTGCTCAACGGCATCATGCCTCTTCCCGTTTCCTCCAAGGACATGCGCGGCGTCGATGCCCTCTGGTCCGAGCTGCGCCGTTTCGCGGGGACGGGGGAAAGCGTGAGTGAAGAGGAGTAAGAATTGGGGAAGGAAGGACCTTTCTGGAGAAAAAAGGCTCTTCCCTTCCTTCCCCAAAACCCATCCCTCCAACCCCAAAGACTTTTGTAACGGTAGATGGTGGGCCGGGCGGCAAGGCGGCTGATGGCCTTATGTCCGTCCCCTGCGCGTTTTGTTCCTATGAGCCAATGACATGCTCCGTTCGTTTCCGGACGGAGCACGTCATTTTTTATTTATAGGTAACAATATGTTTATATTAATAAATAATCCTGGAAAACTGGCAACAGGGATTCGATAAGGTCGAAAGTCTTGGGCGGGAGAGATGCGGGGGAGGGGACCCTTCTGCAGAAGGGTCCCCTCTCCCACATCAGACATCCTCCCCTTCCTCCCCGCCTTTCCCCCGAACGCTTGAGCGGGGATGCGCCTTGTCGTAGACGCGCATAAGATGATCAAGGGTGATGTGCGTGTAGCGCTGGGTGGTGGAAAGGCTGGCATGGCCGAGCAGTTCCTGCACGGAGCGCATATCCGCGCCGTTCTCCAGCATGTGCGTGGCGAAGGTGTGACGCAGGGTGTGCGGCGACAGATGTTGCGGCAATCCGGCGCTTTTGCGGATCTCGTCGAGAATCCGCGCCGCCTGCCTCCGGTTGAGCCGCTTGCCTCTGTTGCCCACGAAAAGGGCTTTTTCGGCGGGCGGGGCGATGAGCGCGCGCACCCTGAGCCAGAGGAACAGCGCCCTGACGGACGTGTCGCTCAACGGCGCGATGCGTTCCTTGGAACCCTTGCCTATGACCCGGATGAAACCGCTTGCCGGGTCCACATCGTCCACATCCAGATCGAGAGCTTCGGAAATACGCAGCCCGGAACCGTAGAGCAGTTCCGCCAGCGCCAGATCGCGGGTGTGCCCGGCGTGCTCGCGGTCCGTAACCGCCCGCTCGGCCTGCCGGGAACCATCAAGGCCCGCCGCGCCGCCGGACTCCACGCTGGCCTCGTCCAGCAGGGTGAACATCTGATCCACGTTCAGCGCCGTGGGGTGGCGGAGTTCCCGCTTGGGGTTACGCACGAGCTTTGCCGGGTTCTTGTCGATTTTCTTCATCTTCATGAGATACCGGAACAGCGAGCGCAGGGCCGAAAGCTTGCGGCCGATGGAACTGCGGGCTTGGCCTTCATGAAAAAGATGCGCGGAATAGTCCTGAAAGTGGTATTTTTCCAGCTCTCCGGGCCGGGCGAGCGAGTGCTGCTCACGGTGGAGCCACCCCTCGAACTGGAGGAGATCCGTGCGGTACGCCGAGATCGTGGCCGGAGAAAATCCTTTTTGATCGGTCATCCACGTCAGGAACTGTTCCACATCCTGCGGAAGCGGGGGCATTGCGGGGGCGGGGGTGGGCATCGAAGATTCCTTATAAGGTAAACGGCGGGCCGGCGATCAGGTCAACGCGTAGCGGAGATCGGGGCGCTGGCGGATCAGGCCCCGTACTTCGAGGATGATGAGCGTGGAACCGGCTTCGCCGGGATCACATCCAAGCGATTGGCAAACGTCGTCGATGGCGCGGGGGCTTTGGGCGAGGAGCGTCAGGATGCGGCCTTCAAGCGTGCTGCGGTCCGGTTGCCTGAGAGGC
>ENA-OURZ01003605-OURZ01003605.1-human-gut-metagenome-genome-assembly--contig:-NODE-3605-length-12683-cov-8.469512_pt1 | contig 12683 bp, 10 predicted proteins | sample MGYA00242073_ERZ509195 | MGnify/ENA primary metagenome ERZ509195 (study PRJEB26280, sample SAMEA2338837) | human gut metagenome | biome: human gut; feature: human-associated habitat; material: faeces...
CATTATCATATTCCTCCATGGTATCCCATTCACTTACCTTCTCAAATTCCGATTTATCAATCTTTAATATCACATATTATACATCATAAATATGAAAATTTCTACCCTCCGTCTATTGACCTTAAATTTATAATAGGCGGCTTTTTTTGCGTTCAAAAAATATTTAAGAAATTTTGAAAAAACACCCCCCAAAAACGCTCTCCCATTTCAAACAAGTGAAGGGGTTAATTTTATTCCGGATAAGAATTTCCCCTCACGAACTTTGAAAGCGAGGAATTACATATGAAGGAAAAAGATTTTAAGGATATCAGATGGGGAGATATTTATTACTGTGATTTGGGTGTTACCAACGGCAGCGTTCAATCGGGAATAAGACCCGTACTTGTGATTCAAACAAATCGTTTGAATGAAAATAGTCCCACAGTTGTTGTTGCGGCTATTACTGCCGTTAAAAAGAAAACGACTATGAATACACACATTGAACTGGATACTGATTGCGGATTGAAAGAGCCGTCAATGGTTATGCTCGAACAACTTCGAACTGTTGAGAAAGCCACCGAGCTTGATAATTTTGTCGGCAGGATAACCGACTCCAGTAAAATCAAGGAAATCAGGCGTGGATTAAAATTTGCGGTTGGCATTCCCATAAAACCCAAAAATGAGCGAAAAGGAGTTGTATTGAGTCTTTGCCCTCGTTGCAGAAGCGAGTTTCAATCTATCCCTGAGAACATCGTAAAAAGACTTGACCCTTTTCAGTCGGAAAAGGAAGTGTGCGATAAATGTCAGGTTGGCTATGGCTATGAGTATATGATTTTCAAAAAGCACCGCCGTAACGGTTCTGGAGGTGGCAATAATGTTTGAAGATAAAATTGAAGCAATGAACCAACAGCCAAATACTTCCGAATATAGTTCCGGTTATGAAAAAAGAGTTTATACCGTCGAAGAAATAATGGATATTCTCAATATTGGGAAGAACACCGCTTATGCTCTCGTAAATTCTGGTGTATTCCATTTTGTAAAGGTCGGCGGTCATTACAGAATATCGAAAAAGAGCTTTGACCGTTGGCTCGATAATATTGATAACGAAAGCTCCGGCTGTCAAGTATGCGATTGAACCGGTCGCATAATTAACAAAAACTCCGATTTTAAGTACCATATAGCCAAGTCAATTGGCTATATGGTAGTCAGAGTGACGATTATTAAATCGGAGGTAAATGCAATGAACGGAGAATTAAATCATAAGCAAGATACATTCGTTCCGGCTGGGACTGACAACCGGGCATATACAGTAGATGACCTACGAAACATTCTGAAGATCAGCAAAACTTCTGTATATAGATTGCTAAGAAGCAAGTGTTTTCATTATGTTCGTATCGGTGGTCAGTATCGAATATCAAAAAAGAGCTTTGATAACTGGCTTGATGGTAAGGAAGGAGGAATTGAAGATGGCATTTGTTAATATGTTCAACGAGAGAGTGGAGTTATTCAATCTAAAAGAGGAAAACGAGCGTTTAGCAGAGCTGTTCAGCGACGAAAAGCTTCAGGGGGAAACTCTGTGGGAAGCCTACTCCGTAAAGGAAATATCCAAGCTGCTTTCCGTTACCGAAGAAGAAGCCTTGAAGCTTATGAACTGCGGTATATTCAAAACATACCGTGTCGGAAATGAATACAGAGCTTCGAAGAAAAGTGTTGAGGAAAACAAAAAGGTCGTAAAGGCAGTTCTAACCTATCAGGACAAAAAGACTATGTCCGTACCCGATGTAATGAGAATACTCGGACTTGGAAAGACCGCAACATATCGACTCATCAATCAATGCCGTTTTAAGACTTACTTGGTTATGGGCAAAATGAGGGTTGATGTGGACAGCTTTGAAGATTGGTATTCAGGTCAATTCCACTATGAAAAAGTGAACGGTGAAAGACCCGGCAAGAAATACGGCAAAACGCTCTCTCCTCTTACTGTCGCAAAGGTGCTTGGCATCCCGAGGAGTACAGCAAATGACCTGATGAATGACGGTATCATTGAGTTTATCTGGGTTGAAGGCAAGCGTCGTATTAAAAGGGAGAGTTTCGATAAATGGTACGGTTCACAGACTAAATATACCAAGGTCAAGGAAATCGAGGAGGTGGAAAACTATGTCGATTGAAGATAAAGTCCGCAAAATAAATGGCGGTACATTTTCCAAAAAGAGTTACTCGGTAGAAGAAGTACAGTACATTTTAGGTATCACCCGTCAGACTGTATATAAACTTATCAAACAGGGTTGTTTTCAGGCGATAATGCTTGAAAACGGCTACCGCATTACAAAATCAAGTTTTGATAAGTGGTTAGATAATGAATAAGGAGGATTGAAAAATGGCTTCTATCGTAAAAAGAAAGAACCGTTATTCTGTTGTATATACCTACAAGGATGATGACGGCACCCAACATCAGAAATGGGAAACCTTTGATACAAATGCAGATGCGAAAAAGAGAAAAACTCAGATAGAATTTGAACAGCAAACCGGTACATTTATCGTTCCCACAGCTACAACCGTAGCAGACCTGCTTGAAGAATATTGCTCCGTGTATGGGGTAAACAACTGGGCGATGTCAACCTACCGTTCAAAGAAAGGTCTTATGTATAATTACATTATTCCGCTTATCGGAGATGTGAAGCTTGAAGAACTGACACCGAGACTAATGGATAAGTTCTATCAGAGCCTATTGAAAGTCAAGACAAAATCGGTGCAGAACAAAAAGCCAAAAAACGAATATCTGACTGTACATACCGTAAGAGAAATCCATAAGTTTTTAAGAAGTGCCTTTAATCAGGCAGTAAAATGGGAGCTGATGACAAGAAATCCGGTTCTCAATGCAACCCTACCGAAAGAGGAACATCAAAAACGAGAGATTTGGACAGCGGAAACGCTTATGCACGCTCTCGAAGTGTGCGACGATGACATTCTCTCTTTAGCTATCAATCTTTCCTTCGCCTGTTCACTACGAATGGGAGAAATGCTTGGACTGACTTGGGATTGTGTTGATATATCTGAGGAAAACTTGAAAGACAACAATGCTTCCATCTATGTAAATAAGGAGCTTCAGCGTGTAAACAGAGATGTAATGGAGGTTCTTGAAAACAAAGATATTATCCGTATATTTCCGAGAACCTTATCAAATACAAACACCTCTCTCGTTTTGAAAACACCTAAGACGAAAACGAGTGTGAGAAAAATATTCTTACCGTCAACCGTTGCTCAAATGCTGTTGGAGAGGAAAAAGCAGATTGATGAAATGAAAGAACTTTTTGGAGACGAGTATTTTGATTACAACTTGGTATTCTGTCATTCGTCAGGCAGACCGATGGAAGGTCAGGTAATCAACCGTGCCTTGAAAAAGCTGATAAAGGATAATGACCTCCCCGATATAGTGTTTCACAGCTTCCGCCACGCAAGTATTACCTACAAGCTGAAATGGAACGGCGGCGATATGAAATCCGTTCAGGGCGACTCAGGACACGCAAGAATGGATATGGTAGCCGATGTTTACAGCCATATCATTGACGAGGACAGACGCTACAATGCACAGAAATTTGAGGAACAGTTCTACAATGCCAAAGGACTGAAAAATGTTGAAGAAGGCAAAACTGCTCCTATGCCAAAGTTTGAAACCTCCGTTGAATTGCTTGACCCGATGGCAGAGGTTCAGGAAACTCCTGTAGAGGAAGAAGAAAATTCCGATGACAACAGTGTAGAAGAAAATGCTTCTCTGATTGCAAAGCTGTTATCCAACCCGGAAGCAGCGGCGTTGTTAAAGGCATTGGCAAAAACAATATAGACCGAAAAAATGGCAATCCGCAAGGGTTGCCATTTTAATGCCCAAATAAAGCCTTGAAATTGATACTCAAAATCAGTATAATAAAAACACGAATTTGATAAGATACTCGAAAATAACGAAAAAGTGCTACGGCGATTTAGCACTCGCAACGAGTATCAGATTAACTGAATGATGTCCCCCAAAAATCTTTGCATTTGCTAATACCTTGCTAAAATGAAGGGAAAAAACGGCGTAAAATTAGCAGATTTCATAAGAGAAATTATTAACACTAAAATTTCGGAAAAGCCAGTAAAATCAAGGATTTTTGAGGATTTCGAGGGAATAAGAAAAGCCCCTCCGAGACTTCTCCTAAGCGGTAGGCCGGAGGTTCAAATCCTCTACGGGACGCCAAAAGCTGCAAGCCACCCGGCCTTGCGGCTTTTTCTTTGCTATTCCACGGCAGAAATTTGGCTGCCGCAGGCAGGTAAGTCTTGACTAACAGCCAGGCAATCCAGTACAGTAAAAAGATAGAAATATATGGAGAAAAGGAGACCGACCGATGACGCTAAAAGAACTGGAAGTTGGCAAAAGCGCCGTAATCCGGCGCGTGGGCGGCGAGGGCGCGCTGCGCCAACATTTTTTGGATATGGGCATGATCCCCGGAGCAGAGGTAACGGTCATCAAGCTGGCGCCCATGGGCGACCCGATGGAAGTACAGGTGCACGGCTATGAGCTGACCCTGCGCCTGGCAGAAGCGCAGCAAATCGACATTCAGCCCATTGGGCGCCGCAGCCGTAGTCACACATTCAAAGACCGCGCCAAGGACCAGGACCACCCGGGGCTGGGCGAAAACGGCAAATTCCACAGCAAAGCGGACGAGCACCCCTTACCGGACGGTACCGTGCTGACCTATGCACTGGTGGGCAACCAAAACTGCGGCAAGACCACCTTGTTTAACCAACTGACCGGCGCCAAGCAGCATGTGGGCAACTTTCCCGGCGTAACCGTGGATCGCAAAAGCGGCGCCATTCGCGGCTACCCAAACACGGAGGTTACGGACCTGCCGGGCATCTATTCCATGTCGCCCTTCAGCAGCGAGGAGATCGTCTCCCGCAACTTTGTACTGCAGGATAAGCCCACGGCCATCATCAACATTGTTGACGCCACCAACATTGAGCGCAACCTGTATCTGTCCATGCAGCTGCTGGAAATGGGAATACCCATGGTCATTGCGCTGAATATGATGGATGAGCTGGTGGGCAACCGCGGCTCTATTGATGTAAACACCATGGAGGCCATGCTGGGGGTGCCAATCATTCCCATCTCCGCCGCCAAGAATGAGGGCGTAGACGAACTAATTCGCCACGCCGTTCATGTGGCCAAGCAGCAGGAGCCGCCGCTGAAGCAGGACTTTTGCGACAAAGACGACCACGGCGGTGCCGTGCACCGGTGTATTCACGCCGTAATCCACCTGATTGAGGACCACGCTGCGCTCGCCGGGCTGCCGGTACGCTTTGCCGCTACCAAGGCCATTGAGGGGGACGCGCTGATCCTGCAGCAGTTGCAGCTGGATCGCAACGAGCAGGAGATGCTGGAGCACATTGTCCGCCAAATGGAAACGGAGCGCGGGCTGGACCGCAGCGCCGCCATTGCGGATATGCGCTTTGACTTTATCGAGCGGCTGTGTGCACAGACGGTGATCCGCCCCCAGGAGAGCAAGGAGCGGATTCGAAGCGAAAAGATCGACCGCATTCTCACCGGGCGATATACCGCCATTCCCTGCTTTGTCGGCATTATGATGCTGGTATTTTACTTAACCTTCAATGTAATCGGCGGCGGACTGCAAAAACTGCTGGAGCTGGGGATCGACCGTCTGTCCGCCCTAACGGACACGGCGCTGACCCAGCTGCATGTGAACCCGGTCATCCACAGTCTGGTGATCGACGGTATCTTTACCGGCGTGGGCAGTGTACTCAGCTTTCTGCCCATCATCGTCACTCTGTTTTTCTTCCTATCTTTAATGGAAGACAGCGGCTATATTGCCCGCGTGGCCTTTGTAATGGACAAGCTGCTGCGCAGGATCGGCCTGTCCGGCAAGAGCATTGTGCCCATGCTCATCGGCTTTGGCTGCACCGTGCCGGCGGTCATGGCCACCCGCACCTTAACCAGCGAGCGGGATCGGAAGATGACCATTCTGCTCACACCTTTTATGAGCTGTACCGCCAAACTGCCCATCTATTCCTTTTTCGTCAGCGTCTTTTTCCCGGGCAAGGGCGGGCTGATCATGTCCGGGCTGTACCTGCTGGGGATCCTGGTAGGCATTGGAGCCGCCTTTCTCTATAAAGACACCCTGTTTCGCGGCGAGCCCATTCCCTTTGTCATGGAGCTGCCCAACTACCGTCTGCCCAGTGTAAAAAATGTGGGTCAACTGCTGTGGGAAAAGGCCAAGGATTTTTTGCAGCGGGCATTCTCCGTCATTCTCATTGCCACGGTGGTGGTTTGGTTCCTACAAAGCTTTGACCTGCAGCTAAATATGGTATCCGACTCGGCCGACAGCATTTTGGCCCGGATATCCGGCATTCTGGTTCCGCTGTTTGCGCCCCTGGGTCTGGGCGACTGGCGCATTTGCACCGCCCTGATCAGCGGCTTTATGGCCAAGGAAAGCGTGGTCTCCACCCTGGAGGTCCTGTTCGGCGGCACCATCGGCAGCATTTTGTCGCCGCTGTCCGCCGGGTCGCTGCTGGTATTCAGCCTGCTGTACACCCCCTGCGTGGCGGCGGTGGCCTCCGTGCGGCGGGAACTGGGCGGCAAGTGGGCTGCCGGACTGGCGCTGTGGCAGTGTTTGATTGCGTGGGTGGTTGCCTTTGTGATCCACGGGATCGGAGCGCTGCTGTGAATATTTGGGACATTCTGCTGCTGGCAGCCATTGGAACGGCGCTATTCTTTGCTGTCCGCGCCTTGATCCGGCGCAAAAGCTGCGGCTGTACCGGCTGCGAAAACTGTAACCGCTGCGCCCATTGCCGAAAAAACGAACGCAATCAAAAACCGAAATCATAAAAAAAGCAAAAAGGAAAGCACGCTGTCTGCCTGCTTTCCTTTTTTTGCACAACCAAACGCCTTTATACCTATTGTGTTGTGCCGCCTGTAATTTTACACATTTTCCACCGCGTTTTCCCCAAATAAAGCCGGCTGCTGTGTGGAAAACCCCAATATGCCCGCTGCAAAGCGCAGAGCAGAAAAAGCGCCCGGCAAAACCGGGCGCCTGCCAAAAGCGGAGAAATGGGTGCGCCGCCATTCGACGACCGCCTGCTTAAATATCGTCCCGCTTCAGGGTTTCAATAATATTGTCCTTTTTGATTTTGTCCAGCGCGTACAGCAGGGCCACACCGATCACGGCAAACACCGCCAGCGCCGCCGCCAAATAATAATACCAGCGGAAGGTATAGCCGTAGTCAAAGGAGCTGCCCAATATCTTGTACATCAGGAAATCCAGTCCAAAGCTAACCGGCAAGCCCCATACCAGCGCCATAACGCCGTAGCGAATATTCTCCAAATAAATGGACTTCTTAAAGGAACGGGGCGTCATACCCACGCTCTTAATCATGGCGAACTCTCGACGCCGCTCCTCCATACCGGAAGAAATGGTATTGATAATGTTCATAACGGAAATCAGGGTAATCAGGGTAATAAACCCATAGCCAAAGGTCATCACCACCACATTCAGCGCCTGCATGGTCTGCGCCTGTGCCGCCGCGTCATAGCCGGTATGGCTGATGCCGTTTTGTACCTCATCCAGCACATCGGACACCCGGTTATACACATCGTCATGGTCCTGGGCAGTAATATAATACCGTGCATAGCTGACAATATTGTCCTTTGCCAAAACAGACGGAAAATGCACCAGATAGCTGTGCATGGGCACCACCAAAGTGGGGCGCATAAAGCTGCCTAAATTGCTTGCTTCCTTGTTCATCTGGGCAGCCACCTTTGCCGTGTACTTGGCATACAACTCGTTGCCCTCACTGTCATAGCCCTCCATAGAGCCGGTAAAGGTTTGACCTACCAAGCTGCCTTGCAAGGGGTTTAACACCAGTCTTTGCTTCTTCTCCGTTGCCACTTGCACCCGGTTGATTAAAATACCCGTGGGGATTTTGTCATCCTGACAAACAGACGGGTCTATGCCTGCCTCCTTTGCCAAGGCGGCAAAGGTGTCGTTGTCCACACCCAACACATTCACGGAGCGGTCCATATTGGCTTTCTTTGCCTCCGCCGTCAGTTGCTTATCCAAGCCGTCCACCATCATCTGATTGTCGGCACAAATACGAATGCTCTCAATTCCGGGCACATCGCTGACCTTCCGATTAACTTGCTCCACCTGAGAGGCGGTCAACGGCCCGTCGGTATTAAAAATGCTCTCATACACATCAAAGCTCATACCGTCGTACTCATTGTCAAGGGCGTTGGTGAGCATACTGGTAAAGTTGGCGGTGCTGAGAAACAGAATGACGCTGACTGCCAGGGCAAACACCACCGTGCGGGAGCGCTTGGCGTTGCGCTTGTAGTTCTTTACCGCCAGCACATCCTCAAAGCCAAAGAGCTTTTGGCGCAGGCGAGAGGTTTTCAGCTTCTTTGCCCTTTTCACCTTAACGGTGTTGGTTTGGCGCAGCGCCTCAATGGGCGTTATCTTAGACGCCCGGTGCGCCGGGATCCAGGCGGAGATAAAGATGGTTAGGGCGCTGATGAGCACGCTGCCAACTAAAATCTTCCAGTTCACAATGGCGTGCAGCCGCACACTGTCGCCGGTGGCCACCATAACGGTTTTCATAAAGCTGTCGCTAAGGGCACGCAGGGTAACGGCAATGCCGCCGATACCGCAAAGAATACCGATGGGAATACCGATACAGCCTAAAATGAAGCCCTCAAAATACACGCTGCCCCGCTTTTGCACCCGGGTAGCGCCTACGCTGGCCAGCATGCCCAAGTACCGTGCCCGCTGCTGATAAGACACCGCAAAGCTGTCATAGATCATAAACACGGAGGCAAATACGATAATCAGCAAGATAATGGCTACAAAGCCGTACAACGCCCGGGTGATCTCACTGTTCATCTGCACCCCGCTGTACATCAGGTAGTCCGTGTGGGTAGAGAACCGGGTGCCGTCATTCGCCTTTACCGCCTCAGCACCGTACAGGGCTTTGGCGGCAGCCTTTATGTCCGTTGGCGTGTTGCTGCCCAAAGGGGCAAACTGCACCTGGGCAATGTAAGTGCCCATGGCGTCCGTTACCGTATCATCCAGCCCGCAAAAGGCGCTGTAAAAGCCGGTGAGCTGGTTGTCATTCTCCAAAATCCCGCAGATGGTATAGGTGCGCTGTGCCGTCTCCGGCTCAACCTGCGGATCGGCGGAATAGGTGGTAAAGGGCAAAGTGACCGTGTCGCCCACTTTCCACTTTAAGTCATTGCGGGTGATAAAGCTCTTGGTCACCAGCAGCTCCCGGGCGGTTACCGGCAGGCGGCCGGTGGCGGGCTTCATACTGTATATCGTAAAAAGATTTTGGTTGCAAGCCAGCACATCGGTGCGGCTTTTGCTGCTGTTTGAATCTGCCTTACTGCTGATCTCGCCCAGATCCATAGACAAACCGATGGCCTTTACATTCTTTTGCTTTGCCAGGGTCTGCACATCCTTGCTTTTCAGCTCGTTATACTGGGCATGCCAGGCGCCGTCATAAGAGGCGGTGATCTCGCCCATGGTGTTCATCAGTGACTCCACGCTGGTAAACACCGCCGTCACCATCGCCACACTGATGATAATGCCAAACAGGGTGATGACGGTGCGCTTTTTGTTCGCCCATAAGTGGCGCCAAGTTAACTTATTGATGATCTTCACTGGCGGATCACCTCATCCTTCACAATTTTGCCGTCCTCAACGGCAATCACCCGGTCTGCGTCCAGCGCAATGCGCTCGTCATGGGTAATGATAATAACCGTTTGGTTCAGTGCCTTGTTGAACTGACGCAGCAGCTCCACAATTTCTTTTGAGTTTTTGCTGTCCAGATTACCGGTAGGCTCATCCGCCAGCAAAATGGCAGGATTGTTCATCAGCGCACGGCCGATAGACACCCGCTGCTGCTGACCGCCGGAAAGCTCTGAGGGCAGGTGCCCCAGTCTGTGCTGCAAGCCCAGCACCTGCACCAAGGAATCAAAGTGCGCCCGGTCCACCTTTTTGTCATCCAGCAGCAAGGGCAGCGTCATATTTTCCTCTACGGTCAAAATAGGAATCAAATTGTAAAACTGATAAATGAGACCGATTTGGCGGCGGCGGAAGATGGCCAGCGCCGTCTCGTCCAAAGTGGTAATATCCGTTCCGTCCACATACACATGCCCGTCCGTAGGCGTATCCACACCGCCCAGAATATGCAGCAGGGTGCTTTTGCCGGAACCGGACGGCCCGATGATGGCCACAAACTGCCCTTTCGGCACGGTAAAGGACACATCGTCCAGCGCCCGTACCTCCGTATCGCCCTTACCGTAAATTTTAGATAAGTGCTCAATTCTCAAAATGTCCATAATGGCTCTCCTTTTCGCTTTGTTGCCCTCATTATACCCGGCCAAAGTGTCAGTTCGGTGACAGTTTTGGTGACAATTTTGTCATCTTTCCCCCTGCGGGAGATAAGATCCGGCTTTGCTCCGTTTCTTTTATACCATATCTTGTATGCCCCTGGCAAGCACCCACTATTTTGCAAAATCTCTTTACAACGGCGGGGGTTTGTGCTATAATTGGCTCGCTGTGTACGGATCACACGGTATCGGGTGCAAGCTCCTACGGAGAGTCACCGATCCCGTAACTGTGTCCTCCGCCAATCGGCAAATACTGTAATGAGGTGAAAGATTATGACACAAGCTGAGAAGCAAGAAATCATCAAGGCTTACGCAACCCACGAGGGCGACACCGGTTCTCCCGAGGTACAGGTAGCTGTGCTGACCACTCGTATTAACGAGCTGACCGAGCACCTGAAGACCCACAAGAAGGATCATCACTCCCGCCGCGGTCTGCTGAAAATGGTTGGTCACAGACGCAACCTGCTGGTTTATCTTTACAACAAGGATGTAGAGAGATACCGTAGCCTGGTGAAGAAGCTGGGTATCCGCGATACCATCGACAAGTAAGAACGCGCAAGCAGACGACGGAGCACTTCTGTCGTCTGCCTTTTTTGTCCAAGGCAAAATCGTATCTTCCAAGGAGGTTCTACTAATAGTAGTAAATTGAGGTCACCGGGTGCGGCGGCTTGAATTTATTACTATTGTGCCTCCTTGATGATAAATATTATTTATGAAAGAGGTAACCAAATGTTTTTCAAGAACTACAAAGTTTGGGAAACGGAACTGGCCGGCAGAAAGCTGACCCTGGAGACCGGCAAAATGTGCGGTCTGGCCGGTGCGTCCATCATGGCCCGCTACGGCGACACCAATGTGCTGTGTAACGTGACCATGAGCGCAAAACCCCGCGAGGGCGTGGATTTCTTCCCCCTGAGCGTGGATTATGAAGAGAAGATGTATTCCGTGGGTCGGATCCCCGGTTCTTTCCAGCGCCGTGAGGCTCGTCCTTCCGAGAAGGCCATCCTCACCTCCCGCTGCATTGACCGCCCCATTCGTCCCCTGTTCCCCAAGGATATGCGCAACGATGTAAGCGTTGTGGCTACCGTAATGAGCGTGGATCCGGACTGCTCTCCGGAGATCACCGCCATGATCGGCGTGTCCGCTGCCATTGCCATCTCCGACATTCCGTGGGACGGCCCCATCAGCGGTGTGAATGTGGGTCTGGTAGACGGCCAGATCGTCATCAACCCCACTCTGGAGCAGCGCGCCCATAATGATCTGAACCTGACCGTGGCTTCCACCGGCGACCTGGTGGCTATGATCGAGGCCGGCGGTAACGAGATCGACGACGACACCATGTTCAACGCCATTATGGCCGGTCATGAGGAGAATAAGAAGATCGTTGCCTTCATCAACGGTATTGTTGAGGAAGTGGGCAAGCCCAAGAAGAGCTTCCAGTCCTCCGACCCGGATCCGGCGATCCTGCAAGAGATCGAGGACTTCTGCATTGAAGATGTGAAGAAGGCGCTGGATACCGACGACAAAAATGTGCGCGACGAGCGCCTGCGCCCCATCTATGACGCAGTACACGAGAAGTTCGATGATCGCTTCGAGGGCGAAGAGGGCAAGATCGAGGAGATCCTGTACCTGGTACAGAAGCATGTGGTGCGTGCTTGGCTGAAAGACGAGCACAAGCGTGTGGACGGCCGCGGCATTGACGAAATTCGTCCCCTGAACGCAGAGATTGACCTGCTGGCCAGAGCCCACGGCTCCGGTATGTTCACCAGAGGCCAAACCCAGGTGCTGTCTGTGACCACCCTTGGCCCCATGAACGACGCCCAGCAGCTGGACGGTCTGGACGAGCAGACCGAAAAGCGCTATATGCACCACTACAACTTCCCCAGCTACTCTGTGGGTGAAACCAAGCCCTCCAGAGGCCCGGGCCGCCGCGAGATCGGCCACGGCGCACTGGCAGAGAAGGCGCTGCTGCCGGTTCTGCCCTCTGTGGACGAATTCCCCTACGCCATCCGCGTAGTGTCTGAGGTGCTCAGCTCCAACGGCTCCACCTCTCAGGGCTCCATCTGCGGCTCCACCCTGTCTCTGATGGCTGCCGGCGTGCCCATTAAGGCACCGGTTGCCGGTATCAGCTGCGGTCTGATCACCGGTGACGACGGCGTGTACGGCGACTTTATGACCATGATCGACATTCAGGGTCTGGAAGATTTCTACGGCGACATGGACTTTAAGGTTGCCGGTACAAAGAAGGGCATCACCGCCATTCAGATGGACC
>ENA-OURZ01003608-OURZ01003608.1-human-gut-metagenome-genome-assembly--contig:-NODE-3608-length-12680-cov-2.587881_pt1 | contig 12680 bp, 10 predicted proteins | sample MGYA00242073_ERZ509195 | MGnify/ENA primary metagenome ERZ509195 (study PRJEB26280, sample SAMEA2338837) | human gut metagenome | biome: human gut; feature: human-associated habitat; material: faeces...
CCGGACACTTCGCGCACCACTCCCCACCCCGTATTCCGGGAACCGGGATCGATGCCGATGATGGTGACGGACTGCGACATGAGAAAAAGGAGGGAAGAGATTTCCGTGCTCCGAATGGAAGCACGGCTCGGAGGCGGGGCCCCCATACGCTCCCCGGAGAAAGGCTTCTGGAGCATTCCGCCTTGAAGGGAACAGAGGGACGCTGGTTAAACGCCAGCGGTTGCAGATTTCGGGAAGGGAGGGAAAACGTTTCTAAAGAAAAGCGCTTTCCCTCCCTTCCCCTATATCTTCAAAATAGTTCAACCAAATCAGTCTTCCAGCTGAGCCATGATTTCGTCGGAGATGTCCGCGTCGGAGTAGACGTTCTGGACATCGTCGTTGTCTTCAAGCAGCTCGATGAAGCGCAAAAGCTTGCGGGCGGTTTCGAGATCGACTTCCATCGTGGTCTGGGGAACCTGATTGAGCTCGGCGGAAATCATTTCCAGCCCGGCGGCTTCGAAGGCTTCGCGGACGGCATTGAAGTCGGCCATGGCGGTCTGGATTTCCCACACGTCGCCTTCGTCGCGCAGATCATCGGCACCGGCTTCGAGCGCGGCTTCCATCAACTGGTCTTCGGTGTACTTTTCCTTCGAAAACTGGATGACGCCCTTGCGTTCGAACTTCCAGCTCACACAGCCGTTTTCGCCCATGGACCCGCCGCCCTTGCTCATCAGATGGCGGATTTCGGCCACGGTACGGTTACGGTTGTCGGTCGCGGTTTCCACGATGACGGCGACGCCGCCCGGACCGTAACCTTCGTAGTTGATTTCTATGATGTCGCCGCCGGCATCCTGCCCGGTACCCTTGCGGATGGCGGCTTCGATTTTATCCTTGGGGAGGTTGATCGACTTGGCAGCAGCAATGGCCGCACGCAGGCGGGAATTACTGGCAGGATCGCCGCCGTTCTTGGCTGCGATGATGATTTCCTTGGCTGCCTTGGTAAATTCCTTACCTCGCTTGGCATCCTGGCGACCTTTACGGTGCTGGATGTTGGCCCATCTGCTGTGTCCAGACATTGAATCCTCCTGAATGTTTCAAAACAAGGCCGGGGCAATGTTTTCCGGCTGGTGCATCTCAATCGGGGTCCGGCCTCCCTCATACCTTCAAACAAGGAAGAGGGTCATAGCCGGGACCGCGTGAACAGTCAATCCCGGGCGCCGTCCGCCTCTTTCCCCTTGAAGCCCAGCCCGACGAAAAACGTTTCTTTGCTTTCCACGCGGGAACTCTGAGGTTTGAACGAGGTCACGCGGGCGAACCGGGGGCGCATACCTTTGAGCAGCTCCCCGACGTCCGGCCCCATGAAAATCTTGACCACAAAACTGCCGCCCTTCACCAGATACTTTTCGGCGACGGCAAGCGCTTCCAGACAGAGCTCAAGGGAGCGGGCCTGATCCGTAAATTTCGTCCCGGTCGTCTGCGGGGCCATGTCGCTCATGACGACATGGAAGGGCCCCGTTTCGGCGAGCTGCCGCTCAAAAGCCTCGGAGCGCCGGAACACGTCTTCCTGATGGAATTCCACATTGGGAGGAAAAACGGTGACCGTGCTCTGGATATCGCAGGCCAGCACCTTGCCCTGAGCGCCCACGCGTTCCGCCGCGCCAAGCGACCACGAGCCGGGAGCCGCTCCCAGATCCAGCACTTTCATGCCCTTTCTGAAAATCTTGAAACGCCCGTCTATTTCCTTGAGCTTGTAGACGGAACGGGCAGGATAGTTTTCCTGTTTGGCCTTGAGGAAGTAGTGATCACGATATTCTTTCATAGTATCTCCACCTTGTAACCCAAAAACCTCCAAATCACCAGAGGTATGGAGCGGAGGGAACCATGTTTTTTCGGCTCTGCGCGAAGGCCGTGCGGGCTTACATCCTGTCGCAATAGACGGAACTGAGGAATTCTTCCATCGCCTCGTCGGCAAGGGCGATATACTCGGAAAGCGGAAACGCCTTCCCACACTTGGGACAAAACATGTGCACCTCATGGCAAGACCGCTCAATGAACAGCGGCATCCCGCAATGCTTGCAGCACACCGTCGTCTGGACCTTACGGGCACGGGAAAACGAACCCCACATAGCATACCTCCAAAATCGCTTTGGCCTATACGACACGGCCCGATTCGTCAAGCGGCATGGCGCACCCCTTGCCCTTATTGAAGAATGCCTGCACTCTCTCCTTGAAAAGAGAGCACAGGGAGCGGAAACGCATGGAAATCAGGAAACCCGGCGCGGCGGAACTCAAGCCCGCCTTGGCTCTGGCATGGGACGTCTTCCTCAAGGACGCGGCATCCGGCTTTTCGGACGAGGGCATCAGAACATTCAAACGCTTCATCGAATACGACAGCATGGCGGCAACGCTGGCCAACGGGACAACGACGATGTGGGCCGCGTTTTCCGGCCTTGAGCCTATCGGCGTCATCGCCGCAAGGGAAAGCCATATCTGCCTGTTCTTCGTCGCCGGCCCTCATCAAAGGCATGGAATAGGCCGCCGGCTTTTTGAGACGTTCCGCAGCCGGCGCCTCAGCCTCGCGCCACAGGCCGCCGCCACGCTTGCAACGGACGCAATCGCACGATCGGCGTCCGCCTTTGCAGGGCTGAACCCAAGAGGCAGGATGAGCCGCCGAGAGCCCCTTGGCATCCGTTGTTCCGCTGGCGGCTTTCCTTTTCAGAAAAAACGTTTTCCGGGCTACAGCATGTTCACGGGGTCGATATCCAGTGAAATACGCAGGTTCGGGGGCGAGGCGAGAGGCAGAAGCACGGCATAAAGGGCACGGATGGATTGCCAGTCTCCAGCCTTGAGGAGGCACTGAAACCGCCTGCGTCCCCGCAGGAGCGGCAGCGGCGCGGGCGCGGGGCCAAGAACGGTCACGCCTTTGCTCTCCGAACGCAGCAGAGCCGTAATCCGCGCGAGCTGCGTCGGCCCGTCCGCCCAGTCCATAGGGTAGGAAATCCGCAACAGAGCCAGATTGATGAAGGGGGGATAGCGCCGCCGCTTGCGCAGAGCGATTTCGTAGTCGTAAAACCCTTCGTAGTCCCCGTTCTTCACATACTGCCAGCAGTAATGGTTCACGTCGCGGGTTTGGATAATGACCTGCCCCGGCTTCTCGCCGCGCCCGGCCCGGCCCGACGACTGCACCAAAAGCTGAAAGGTCCGCTCCGCCGCCCGGTAGTCAGGCAAATTGAGGCCAATGTCCCCGTCAGCCACCACAGCCAGCGTCACATGCGGGAAATGGTGCCCTTTCGAAAGCATCTGGGTGCCGACAAGGACCTGCGCCTCCTGCCGGGCAAAAGACTCAAGGATCTCCTCCATGCGCCCCGGGCGGCGGGTGCTGTCCCGATCCAAGCGCAGAACCCGGCCTCCCGGAGGCAGAAGCGTCCCGATATCCTCTTCGACACGCTCGGTTCCCTGCCCCATGGGATGGAAATGCAGCCCTTTGCAGCTCGGGCAAGGCGAAGGGAACGGAACCGAATACCCGCAATAGTGGCAGACCAGCCGCTCTCGCCCCTTGTGGTAGGTCAAACCGATATCACAATGCGGGCATCGGGCCACCTTCCCACAGTCGATGCAGTACATCAGTGGAGCATAACCGCGCCGATTCAGGAGAATCACCGCCTGATCCCCCTGCTCCACCGTCTGCTTGAGTGCGGAGAGCGTCTCCGGAGCCAGAATGGACTCGACGCAGTTCATGGACCGGATGTCCACCAGCCTGATCGAAGGCAGCGTACCGCCACCCACACGCGCCGGAAGCGTGGACACCGGGATTTTCGCCTCGCGGACCGCGTAAAACGTCTTCAGATCCGGGGTCGCGGATCCGAGCACCAATAACCCTTTAGCCTGCGCGATGCGAAACCACGCCACTTCTTTGGCCTGATAGGTAAGCCCTTCATCCTGCTTGAAGGAAGAGTCATGCTCCTCGTCCAGCACTACGGCCCCAAGGGACGGCAAAGGCAGAAACAGGGCGGAACGCGTCCCGACGACAAGGCACGGTTCGCGGCGTTTCGCCAACTCGCGGAACGTTTTTTCGCGCAGGGCGGCCGACTGGTATCCATGAAAAAAATAGAGCGGCACATCCGGCAGCGCGAGAGAGGCATCCCGGCGCAGCTTCAAAGCGAGCGCCACTTCCGGGGCCAGCAACAGCATGGAGCGGCCACGGCGCAGGCATTCTTTGGCCAATTCCATATATACAGCTGTCTTGCCGCTTCCGGTCACGCCGAACAGCAGGTGCGACGCGGGATTCCCGGCATCAAGATCCGCACGGAACGAAGCCAGCGCCGCCTCCTGAGCTTCGGAAAGCGCGAAAAGGGCTTCCGATGCGGGAGGCAACAGGTTGCAGCCGGTTTCCTCTTCCGCACAACCGGCTTCGAGGCATTGCAGGCCAATCAAACCGTTCTTGAGCAAAGACTCAAGCGCCGGGGCGACTCCCTGCCCCATTTGCCGCAATACTTCCCGCCGGGAAACGGCGCCATGTTCCAACAGGAACTCCAGAAGCTCGATCTGGCGCGTCGCGGTCGGCCTCACAGCCCACGGCGGATCGCAACGCAGTACACACAGCTCGCTGGCGGCGGCGTCTTCCCGTGGCCCGAGCAACTCCGCCCCTCCCCGCATCCATGCTTCACCAAGCGCAGCCAAAACCTCTACTGGCAACTTGGGCAAATCCTTCAGCAGCCGTATCTGCGCCTTGCCTTGCGCTTCCATCGTACGGAGACGCATCTGCGTCACCCGAAGCCCCGCGGGGAGCACCATCGCGAGGATCTGCCCCGGCGTCACGGCCTGGCGCAAAGCAAGCTGGCGCACCATTTCCATGTGCCCGGACGGCAGCAAAGGTTCCTTTTCCAGAGGCCAAAGCATGGGCCGAGCCGTTACCCCCTCCGGCAGAGGGGAACCATCGCCGAGGACGACCCCAATACGCAACATCCCTCTTCCCAGCGGCACGGCGACCCTCAAGCCGGGGCACCACGCAAACCCGGCAAGCCACTCGGGAACGGCATAGGTCAAGGAAGCAAATGGGGGCGTCAGCAAAGCAACGGTTCGAAGCAAGGGGATATCCTGAGGTGTTAGGGAGTGGACAGCAGCCTATCCAGGAATCGCTGCTTGTTCCCTCTATCGGTTCAATTCAAAAAGAAACGAAAACAATACATTTCAATACAATAAAAAAACAGGAAAAAACCACCTTATCCGGCAGCACCTCCTGCCGGAGGATGTGCCGGAAAGGCGGTTTCCCCTGTTTATCAAACGTCATCCACAATGCCTAGTCGAGCAATTCGCGCAACCTGGCCTTCAGGCCGTCGCGCAGTTTTTCATCGCGCAGTCCGAAGTAGATGTTGGCCGTCAAATAATCCACCCAGTCCCCGGCGTCAAAACGGATGCCGCCCATCTTCACAGCCAACATACCGCGTTCCCGGGCCAGAGAAGCCAGCGCGTCGGTAAGCTGAATCTCACCGCCGTGTCCGGGCTTCACCCGTGCGAGATGTTCGAAAATATCCGGAGTCAGCACATAGCGTCCCACAATGGCGAGGCGGGAATCCACCGTGCCTATGGCTGGTTTCTCCACCATATCCGTAATGTTATAGACGCCGGAAGTGATTTCTTCACCCATTACGATACCGTAACGGTTTACCTTGTCTGCGGGTACTTCCATGACTCCGATAACCGGCATGTCGTGTTCGGACGCCACTTGGACAAGCTGCGTCAATCCCGCGTCATCGCCGATCATAACGTCGTCGCCGACCATGACCGCAAAGGGTTCGTCACGTACCATCTCCTTGGCGCACAGCACCGCATGGCCGAGACCGAGCTGTTTCTTCTGACGAACGGACATGATGTTGACCATCTCGGCCACATCGCGGACTTCCTTGAGCATCTTCAGCTTTCCGGCGCGTTCCAGAACGCCCTCAAGCTGAAGGTTATAGTCGAAGTGATCTTCAATAACACTCTTGTCACGGTTGGTCACAAAAATAACGTCTTCCACACCAGCACGGATAGCTTCTTCCACAACGTACTGCACAACGGGCTTGTTGTAGATAGGCAGCATTTCCTTGGGAATATTCTTGCTGGCAGGCAAAGAACGCGTCCCCCAACCGGCGACCGGAATGACAACCTTACGAATATTCATGTGACTTCGTTTCCCCCTCAAGAAGATTTCGGACCGGTTTTCCCCGCATCCCTTACTTACCGTTTCACTCCTTCTTTTTAGAAAGGAGAGCCGCATAACAACACTGATAACGCGATCAAGTTAACACACTATTTGTACTTTAAACAAACAATCTTGTTAAGCTCTATTTCCTCTAAAAAAACAATACAAATACATTAATTCTCCATCAGAAAAAGCCGAGCCATGTACTCGGACAGTTCTCAACACCCGTCTATCCGAGCGCTTTTTCCACGATTCCGGCAAGCTCGTTGGCATACACGCGTACCTTGTCCGCATCCTGCCCTTCAACCATAACCCGGCACAAAGGTTCCGTGCCCGAATAACGCAGCAACACACGCCCACGGCCTTCAAGGCCTTCTTCGATACGGGCGACGGCATCGGCGATTTCCGCGTTTTCCTCAAACGGTATCTTGTGTTCGACGTGCACGTTCCGGAGTTCCTGCGGATAGGGGACGAGCAGGCCGGCGAGTTCCGACAGAGGCCGCCCCCGCTGGCGCATGATCCGCAGGATCTGAAGAGCGGCAAGGAGACCGTCGCCGGTTGTGCTGTATTCACGGAAAATAAGATGGCCGGATTGCTCCCCGCCAAGGAGAGCCCCTTGCTGGCGCATGGCCGCCACGACATGGCGATCGCCTACGTTGGTACGGATAAGCGTACCGCCCCGCTCCTTCATGAACACTTCAAGCGCCATGTTGCTCATGACCGTGGCCACAAGGATGTTACCCGGAAGCTTGCCCTGCTGCATGAGATCCTGCGCGCACAGGGCCATGATCTGGTCGCCATCCAGAACGGTGCCTTTTTCGTCCACGACGATGAGGCGATCGGCATCGCCGTCCAGAGCAAGCCCAATATCGGCCCGCGTCTCGCGGACCTTCGCGGCCACAGCCTCGGGGTACAGGGAACCGCAGCGGTAATTGATATTCAACCCGTTGGGCTCCGTACCGATTTTAACGACTTCGGCACCCAACTCCTCAAGGGCCAGCGGCGCGACCCTATAGTTGGCGCCATTGGCGCAGTCAATGACCACCCGCAGCCCTTCAAGGGACAAATGCGCGGGGAAACTGTTTTTGAGATACACGATGTAACGGCCCGGAGCGTCCTTGATTTTATAGGCACGGCCGGTGTTCGCGGGTTCGGGATAATTCCAGTCAAAATTCGGGTCCAGCACCATTTCCGTCATGCGATCTTCATCGGCATCCGGGATTTTGAACCCTTCGGCGTCGAAAAACTTGATCCCATTGTCGCTGAATGGATTATGCGACGCGGAGATGACCACCCCCACATCCGCCCGCATGTTGGTCGTGAGAAAGGAAATCGCAGGAGTGGGCAGGGGGCCGACAAGAAAGACATCCATCCCCGCCGCCAGCAAGCCCGCCGCCAGCGCGTTCTCGAACACATATCCCGAAAGGCGGGTATCCTTACCGATGACTACGCGGCTGCGTCGGTTCTTGTCCCGATAGAACGTGCCCGCGGCAAGCCCCAGGCGCAAAGCCACTTCCGGCGTCATAGGATACTTGTTGACCCGGCCCCTCATCCCGTCAGTCCCAAAAAGACGAACGCTCATCAACTACTCCAAGATCTCTTTTGTTATAGAACAGCGGAACAGACCGCTTATTCGCTCGGATGCCGGGAAATCGACACGGTTTCCGGGCTGATTTTCAGGACGCGCCCGCCTTGGGGCACGGCAACCTGAAGAGGCGCGTTCACGGCCCCGTCTTCCGCAGGCATCGCCGTATCGGACGGGACGGAAACCTGAAATTGCGCGAGATACCCGGCATCTTTGACCATCGCCTGAGGGACGGAAACCATGAGGTTGGCCCGTGAAGGCTGAGCGCTTACATTGGGATTCTCACCCTCAAAAATGATATCGCGCTGCAAACTCAGGGTACGCCTCTTCACATCGATTTTCCATGTCACCTTAACGACCTGCGGATTGAGCTCCACAGCGGGCGGGGCAAGCAACGGAACCTCTTCCGAGACGGCCTTCCCTTCCGCCCCGAGATCCACCGGGATCTCCGCCTGTATCTCCTTCATGGACGCGATCACGCTTGCCGGACCGCGCACGGTCACTTGCGGCGGGTCGACCACCAGATCTTTCAGCCTTACCGACGAGGCAGCGGGCGAAGCTCTCAGCGCCACTTTTACAGGCAGGTTCGTTTCCATGATCTTGTCCACTTCAAGAATCATCCGGGATGGCGTGACTTCAAGCACCTCATAGGCCCGCAGTTCCGGCGGCTTGTTTTCCCCCGTCGTCAGCGGGATCACGTTCTTGCCCGGCGTCACGCCGGACAGATCCATCGTATAGGAAATTTCCCGGTTGGTCATGGACCGCAGCAATTCCTGTGGACCGCGGAGGCGCACGCTGACTTTATTGAGCTGGCCTCCCGTCACGATCAATCCGGTCGGCAACCCCTTATAATCAAGGCGCACCTCAACCACGCGCTCGATTTGCTCACGCGCGTTGAGCGTATACCACAACCCGAGGGCAAGAAGAAAGGCTACCAAGAGATAGCGCCAGTTGCCTTTCTGGGGTTCTTTAGTGTTCGATAACATTGTTCAGCGTCTCTTTCAGTTGTTCGGCATCGGGCATAACCGCCAAATGGCCCTTAGAGGCCACGCTCACTTCGCCGCGTTCCTCTGAAACGACAATGACCGTCGCATCGCTGACTTCCGTAGCGCCAAGCGCGGCGCGGTGCCGCGTACCGAAATTCTGGCGGTCCATCTGCGCCAGCGGCAGGATACACCCCGCCGCGGCAATGCGCCCTTTGCGGATGATCACCGCCCCATCGTGCAGCGCGGTATTGGGAAAGAAGATGGTCAGCAGGAGCTCCCGGGATATCCGGGCGTCCAGTACTACCCCGCCCTTCATCATGTCGCCAAGCTGCACCTTGCCTTCCAGAACGATGAGAGCCCCGATGCGCCGCTTGGCGAAGTATTGGCACACCCAGACGAGATCGCCGACCATATTTGACGGCGCGGGGCGTTTCTTCCACGAAAGGTATTGCGTCCCCATCGCGGCAAGAGCCTGCCGGATATCATCATGAAACAGGATCACGATGACAAGGAACAGCGAACCGAACAGGTTCTCCAGCAGCCATGACAAGGAATAGAGGCCTATAAAATGCGAGAGGGCGTACACCGCCACCAGAACGACCAGACCGATGAGCGCCGAAAACGCGCGCGTTCCCCGGATAAGAAGCAGGATGCGGTATAAAAGCAGCGTTACGAGGGCGATATCCAGCACGTCACGCCAATAAAAAGACAGGAAATCCATGATCCGGCTCCAAAATGAGCTTTACAGGGTACGCCGGAAGGATCAGGCGAGAGGCGTCATAGCTTCGACAAGCCGCAGCGCTTGCGCGCAACCGGCAACGTCGTGAACGCGATGGTAAGGGATGCCCCGCGCGGCCAGCAGCGCGACAGCCAGACGGGTGGCTTCGGCCCGTTGTTCCAGTTCGAGGCCAAGGATCTCCCGGAACATGGATTTCCGGGAAAGCCCCACATACAAGGGGCGGCCCAGCGAAGCAAACCGTTCCAGCCCTTTCAGGATGGCCACGGTGTGATCCTTATTCTTACCGAACCCGATGCCGGGATCAAGTACTATCCGATCCTCGGGCAAACCGGCCTTGACCAGCCGTGCCAGATGTTCCTCAAAAAAGGCCAGAATCTCCTCCACCACGTTCCCGTAGCGGGGGTTCACCTGCATTTCGCGCGGACTGCCCTGACTGTGCATGAGCACATACCCCGGCTTGTATTCGGCAAGCACGTCGAGCAACGCCGGATCGGCCACGCAGGCCGACACGTCGTTGATGATGTCCGCGCCGCCTTCCAATGCCGCCCGGGCCGTCCCGGCCTTCAACGTATCCACGGAAAGGACCGCATCAGGCCGCTGCTCACGAAGGCGCGCCACAACCGGCATGAGCCGGGCGATTTCCTCACCTTCGGGCACGGGTTCGGCAAAAGGACGGGTGGATTCCGCCCCCAGATCGAGCATCCCGGCCCCTTCGTCCAACAGACGGAGGCCATGAGCCACGGCGTTACGCGGATCGATATACTTTCCCCCGTCGGAAAACGAATCCGGCGTTACGTTCACAATGCCTATCAGACAAAAGGGGGCAGGGTTCAACACCCTCCCCCCTCGAAGAATCCATTTGCGTTCGTTGTTCACGCTGCTGTCCTAATAAAGCTGAATGCCCCGACATCCGCAGGATGCCGGGGCAAGCCGTTTACTGCTGTTTGGTTTCGTCCTGCGTTTTCTCGCCCGTCCCGCCATCCTGAGACGGTTCCGCTTCCAGCTTGAAGGTTTCACCCTCCGCGTCAGCGGAAGCAGGGGCGGGAGCCGCAGGTTCCTGCTTCGCGGCACTGCCGTCCGCATCAAACGGCGGCAGCGGTTCGCCCTTGACGAGCAAATCAATATCGTCGCCGGTGATGGTTTCGCGGTCAAGCAAGGCCTTGGCAAGCGCGTGCAGGAGATTGATGTTTTCCTGCAACAGCTTGTGGCAGTTCTCGCGCGCGGTCTCCACCAGCTTCTTGATCTCGGCGTCCACGATGCGGGCGGTGTCTTCGCTGTAGTTGCGCGCATGGCCCCAATCGCGGCCAATAAAGACTTCCTCGCCCTGCTCGCCGATGGTCATGGGGCCGACGACATCGCTCATGCCCCATTCGCAAACCATCTTGCGGGCCATGCCCGTAGCGCGCTCAATGTCGTTGCCGGCACCGGTGGTAATCGTGTCGAAGATGATTTCTTCGGCCACGCGCCCGGCCAGCAGCACCATGAGGTTGTTCTGGAGAAACGCCTTGGAGTAGCCATGACGATCGCCTTCCGGCAGCTGCATGGTCACGCCGAGCGCACGCCCGCGCGGGATGATCGTCACCTTGTGCACGGGGTCGGTCCCGGGCAGCAGCTTGGCCACCAGAGCGTGACCGCCTTCGTGGTACGCGGTGATCCGCTTTTCCTCGTCGGAAAGGATAAGGCTGCGGCGTTCCTTGCCCATGAGCACCTTGTCCTTCGCATATTCGAAATCGCGCATGAACACGGTATCCTGGCCAAGGCGGGCGGCCTGGAGGGCCGCTTCGTTGACCAGGTTCTCCAGCGCCGCGCCGGAAAAGCCCGGCGTACCGCGGGCGATGACTTCCAGATTGACGTGCTTATCCAGCGGCGTACGGCGGGTATGCACTTCAAGAATCTTCAGGCGGCCCTTCACGTCGGGCGTGGGGACCACAACCTGACGGTCAAAACGGCCGGGGCGGAGCAACGCGGGGTCAAGCACGTCGGGACGGTTGGTCGCAGCGATGAGGATGACGCCTTCGTTGGACTCAAAACCGTCCATTTCCACAAGGAGCTGGTTCAGGGTCTGTTCGCGTTCGTCATGCCCCCCGCCGAGGCCAGCGCCACGCTGACGGCCCACGGCGTCGATTTCGTCGATAAAGATAAGGCAAGGAGCGTTTTTCTTGCCCTGCACAAACAGGTCACGGACACGCGAAGCGCCCACGCCCACGAACATTTCCACAAAGTCGGAACCGGAAATGGAGAAGAAGGGCACGCCCGCCTCACCAGCCACGGCGCGGGCCAGCAGGGTCTTACCGGTACCGGGAGGGCCGACGAGCAGGACGCCCTTGGGAATGCGCCCGCCAAGACGGGTGAACTTGCGCGGATTGGAGAGGAAGTCGACGACTTCGGAAAGTTCTTCCTTGGCTTCGTCCACACCGGCCACGTCATCGAACGTGACCTTTCCCTGCTCCTGATTGAGCATACGGGCCCGGGAACGACCAAAGGACATGGCACGGCCCGCTCCGCCCTGCATCTGGCGCATGAAGAAAATCCACACGCCGATAAGCAGCAGCATGGGGAACCACGACACCAACAGGGTCATGTACCACGGGGAGTCCTCGACAGGCTCGGCCCGGACTTCGACCTTCTCGGCAATGAGTTTATCCACAAGGCCGGGATCGTTGGGGACGTAAATCTGGAACGATTTGCCGTCGGTCGTTTTCCCGGTAAGGGTATTCCCCTGAATAACCACCTCGGACACTTCACCCTTGGCGGCCTGACGCAGGAATTCACTGTACGTCACGCTCGGCTGGGACGAATGCTGAGGCTGGCTAAACAGGTTGAACACAATGACCATAGCCAGGGAGATGACCCCCCAGAGCATGAGATTCCGCGTAAACTGATTCAAAAGTTACCTCCGTATGGCCCGGCAGCGCCAAACCCCGCCAAGCCTCGGGCACAGTGTAAGTTCTCTTTGAGCGTTTGACAACGGCAGACGGGTTATTCAGGAAAAAGCTTTCCTTATGGGGGGGTCTCCGGCGTCATCAATTCCGTATCAGAAAACACTATGGGGCATCAAGAAATTATATCGGCTCAACTGTATGGGCATACTTTTTAAAAATATGTATTTCAAAAGAGTTACGTATACAAGGCACCAAAGCGGGGGACACGGCGGACATGAAAAAAAGCGAAACAGCCCCTTTTCTCAGCCAATCCCCGCCCCCCCCC
>ENA-OURZ01003609-OURZ01003609.1-human-gut-metagenome-genome-assembly--contig:-NODE-3609-length-12677-cov-4.277373_pt1 | contig 12677 bp, 10 predicted proteins | sample MGYA00242073_ERZ509195 | MGnify/ENA primary metagenome ERZ509195 (study PRJEB26280, sample SAMEA2338837) | human gut metagenome | biome: human gut; feature: human-associated habitat; material: faeces...
GGTATGCGGCATCCGTAAAGCGGCGGAGCCGCTAACGGCTGCCCTACCTTACCGTCGCGGAGAATTTACTACTTTATCGACAGCCTCTTTCCTTTTCATTCAGCCCTTATTCTACACGAAATCTTCCCCTACGGCAAGAGGGCCGTCAGCGAGTTGTAAACTTTTTCGATTTCCCACGATTTTTGTGGAACACCTGCGGCCTTTGTGCTATACTGGATGCTGTAATATTGTGTATTGCGTCCCAGCGCAGGACATACATAAAAAAGGAGGATGCGCAAATGGCAAACCGTGTTGTCATCACCATCTGCGGAGAGGAATACACCTTGGTAGCGGACGAGACTTCCGCCTACATGCAGAAGGTAGGAAGCTGTGTCAGCGACAAAATGACTGAGGTCATGAACGATGCCAAGGTGGGCCGCACCGACGCCGCCGTGCTCACTGCCGTCAACCTGACGGATGAGCTGTTCAAATCTCAGGCCGCCGCCGAGCAGCTTCGGAGCCAGATCAAAGGCTATCTGGACGAGGCTTCCAAGGCCCAGGCTGAGGTCAGTGAGCTGAAACGGGAGATTTTCCGTCTTCAGCAGCGTCTGGACAACCGCAAGTAATGGCTCTGGAACTGCTCTCCCCCGCCGGGTCTCCGGAAGCCCTCCGGGCCGCTGTCCAGAGCGGCTGCGGCGCCGTCTATCTGGGTTGGGGGAGCTTCAACGCCCGCCGGAGCGCCAAAAATTTTTCTGACGAAGAATTCGCCGATGCCATCCGGTACTGCCATCTCCGGGGCGTCCGGGTCTTTCTGACCCTGAACACCCTGCTGACGGACCGGGAGCTGCCTCTGGCCTTAGATGCCGCCCGGACGGCCTGCCGCCTTGGGGTAGACTCCGTGCTGGTGCAGGACTGGGGCCTGTTTGCCCTGCTGCGGGAGGCCTTGCCGGACCTCCCCCTTCACGCCAGCACTCAGATGAGCGTCTTTACCGCCGGCGGCGCCAACGAGGTCTATGGGGACGGCTGCGAGCGGGTGGTCATTGCCCGGGAGTGCTCCCGGGAGGACACCGCCGCCATCTGCAAGGCCTGTCCCGCCGAGATCGAGATCTTCGGCCATGGTGCTCTCTGCATGTGCTACTCCGGCCAGTGCGAAATGAGCGCCCTCATTGGCGGACGCAGCGGCAACCGGGGCACCTGCGCCCAGCCCTGCCGCCTGCCCTACGGCTTCAACGGCCCCGCCAAAAACACCTACCCCCTCAGTCTGAAGGACAGCTGCCTTGCTGACCGCATTTCCGACATGGAGCGAATGGATGTCAGCTGCCTGAAACTGGAAGGCCGCATGAAGCGCCCGGAATATGTGGCGGTCATCACGGACATTTACGCCCGTCTGCTCCGGGAGGGCCGGAAGCCCACCGCCGCCGAAAAAGCGGATCTGGAGCTGGCCTTCTCCCGCTCCGGCTTTACAGCGGACTACTGGCAGGGTCGCCACGGCCCCGCCATGTTCGGCACCCGCCCTGAAAACACCCCGGAGCCGAAGGAATTGTTTGCCGCCGCCCGAGCCAAATACGAAAAGGATGACGCCCGCACCGTTCCCATCCATTTCTCCTGCTCCTGTCAGGCCGGACAGCCGGTTTCCCTGACAGTTTGGGACGATGACGGCCATGTGGCCGCCGCCGAAGGCCCCATCCCGGAGCCGGCTCAGAACAAGGCACTGACGGCTACCGATCTGGAATCCCGTCTGCAAAAGACAGGCGGCACCGCCTTCCGCTGTGCGGACGGCTCCGCCGATGTAGCAGATGGCCTGTTTCTCTCCGCCGGGGCGGTAAACGCCCTGCGCCGGGATGCGCTGGCCGCCTTGGAGAACGCCCGTTGTGCCGTTCCGGTCCGCCGGGAACAGGACTTCTCCCCCCTGCCGAATCTGGACTGCACCGCCGATACCCCGGCCCTGACCGTTTCCGTCACAACCTGGGCGCAGGCGGAAGCGCTGCTGCCCCTGTCCCCCGCCCACATCGACCTCCCCTTGGAGCTGCTGGCGGAGCGGGACGCGCTGCCGGACTTTGCCGGGGAGTGGTGCGCCATTCTTCCCCGTGTCTGGCGGGACCGAAATGAACCTCAACTCCGCGGGTGGCTGGCCCACGCTAAAAAACTGGGTGTCACCTCCGCTCTGGCTGGGAATATCGGCCATCTGCCCCTTTTGCGGGACGCCGGACTGACTATCCGCGGTGACTTCGGCCTCAACGTGTTCAACAGCCGCTCTCTGGACTATCTCCGGCGCAAGGAGCTCTCCTCCGCCTGCCTGTCCTTCGAGCTGCGGTTCCCACAGATGCGGGACATCCAAAAGCTGATCCCAGCAGAGGCCATCGTCTACGGCCGACTGCCCCTGATGATCACGGAAAACTGTCTGGTGCAGAACGAAACCGGCTGTCACCTGTCCGAAGCGGGTGACGCCGTCCCCCAGCAGGCTCCCTGCCGCAAGCCAAACGATCTTCAGGACCGCACCGGGGCAAAGTTCCCGCTGCTCCCGGCCTACGGCCACCGGACGGAGATCCAGAACAGTACGCCGGTGTGGCTGGCGGACAAGCCCGAGTGGAAGCACTGTGGCCTGACCTATGCCCGCCTGCGGTTCACCACGGAAGCACCTGCGGAATGTGCGGACATTTTCCGGGCCTACCAGACCGGTGCCCCCGCCTCCGGCCCCTTCACCCGGGGACTCTACTACCGCGGTGTGGATTGACCCGACGGCAGAATCCCACCGGGAATCCCTCGCTTTTTCAGGCGATTTTCAGTTCTATTTGTATAATAGAAGCCATATAATACAATTTGTTTTTAATTTTGGAGTTTTACATGGAAGAGATCAAGGTAAAATATTTTGTGGACGGCATCGATGAGCTATGCTATGTGGCAGGCAAATCCGACTGGATCGACCTCCACGCCGCCGAGGATGTGGACATGAAGGCCGGAGAATTCCGCCTGATCCCCTTGGGCGTCGCCATCGAGCTGCCGGAGGGCTATGAGGCCCATGTGGTGCCCCGCAGCTCCACCTTTAAGAACTACGGTCTGCTGCAAGCCAACTCCATGGGTGTGGTGGACTACACCTACCGGGGCGACAATGACCAGTGGCGCGTTCCCATGTACGCCACACGGGATGTCCACATCGACAAGAACACCCGCATTTCCCAGTTCCGCATTATGAAGAACCAGCCCCCTCTCGCCTTTACCCGTGTGGAGCACCTCACCGGTCCCGACCGGGGCGGCTTCGGCTCCACCGGCAAGTAAGGAGGGCCGCCATGTCTCGAATCGTTTTGGCCTCCGGGTCTCCCCGGCGGCAGGAATTATTGAACCGCATCGGCATCACGGATTTTGACATCCGGGTGCCCCAGACGGACGAGCACTACCCGGCGGGTCTCACCCCGGCGCAGATCGTGGAATACATCTCCCGGGAAAAGGCGGATGCTGCCGCCAAGCTCTGCACCCCGGAGGAGATCGTCATCACCGCCGACACCATGGTGTTTCTGGATGACCAGCGTCTGGGCAAGCCTCAGGATGAGGCCGACGCGCTGCGGATGCTCACCGCGCTGCAGGGCCGCCGCCACACTGTCTGCACCGGCGTCACCGTCCGTCAGGGAGACCGCGTACTGACGGAGAGCGAAGCCACCGGCGTGGTGTTCCGCCCCGCTGAGGAATCCGAGCTGCGGGCCTACATTGCCACCGGCGAGCCTATGGACAAAGCCGGGTCCTACGGTGTTCAGGGCAAGGGCGCGTTGCTGGTGGAGCGTCTGGAGGGCGACTTCTTCAACGTCATGGGCCTGCCTGTCCTGCGTCTGAGCCGGATGCTGGCTCAGTTTGGCATTAAGCTATTGTAATCGATTGCGTTTTAACTTTTTAGAAGGAGAACTTCCTTGAAGGATTTTCTGAAGAATCACGGATTATGGATCCTCTTCGCCGGGGCGGTGATCGCCGTGGCGCTGGCTCTGCTGTCCTATTTCAGCACCAACGCCTCCCCGCTGGTGGATCTGGCCAACACCATTACCAGTCCTTTTCGGGCAGTCTGCACCTCCGTATCCGGCTGGTTCACCGACAAGCAGAATTACTATGAGGACGTCACCGCCCTGAAAGCGGAAAATGAGGCCCTGAAAAAGCAGATCGCGGAAATGGAGGCCACCGTCCGTCAAGGCGAGGCCGCCAGTCAGGAAAATGTATTTCTCCGGGACCTGCTGGATCTGCGTCAGCAGCGCCGGGACCTCAGCGACTTCGAGACCGCCACCGTCACGGAGCGGGGTGTCACCAACTGGACCGCCTCCCTGACGCTGAACAAGGGTGCCGTCCACGGCGTGGAGGTGGGCGACTGCGTCATCGACGGAAACGGCAACCTGGTGGGCCGCATCAGCAAAGCGGGCTACGACTGGTCCACGGTTTTGACCGTGATCGACACTGACACCTCCTTGGGCGCCCGTGTCTACCGGACCAAGGACATCGGCATTGCCGGCGGCGATTTCGCCCTGATGGGTGACGGCAAGCTGAAGCTGGATTCCCTCCCCGCCTCCTGCCAGCTGTTGGAGGGCGACCTGGTAGTTACCTCCGGTCTGGGCGGCTATCTGCCCCCGGATCTGGTCATCGGCTCTGTCTCCGAGCTTCGGGCCGACGATTCCGACACCTCTAATTATGCCATCCTCACCCCCGCTGCGGACCTGAACGGTCTCACGGAGGTGTGCATCATCAAATCCTTTGAGATCGTAAGCTGACCGCTTACCGTTCATTCACCATTACAGAAGGGAGGGATTCCCCTTGCTGGCCCGCAGCGCCACGATTTTTAAATGGACTCTGTACACTTTGGCCGGGCTGGTCTGGGCCGTTGTTCAGGCCGCCTTTCTCCAGCGTGTGACCGTCTGGGGCGTCATTCCCTTTCTCTATCCCCTGATTGCCGCCCTCCCCGCCACCTTTGAGGGCCCCGCCGCCGGCACGGTCTACGCCCTTGCCTGTGGCGTTTTCTGCGACCTGCTGCTCCCCTCCTCCATTCCCTGCTTTTACACCTTGATTCTCCCCCTTGTGGGCCTCGCCGCCGGACTGCTGTCCCAGAGTCTGATCCCAGCCGGGTATCTCTGCTCTGCCGCCGCGGCTCTGCCCGCCTATCTGCTGACAGGCATCTTCCACTGCATCGTCCTTTGGGCTCAGGGCCATCCCGCATGGGGTGCGGCCATGTCCGTGACCCTGCGGGAGCTGTGCGTCTCCCTGCTGTGGAGCCTGCCTATGACCTGGCTGTTCCGCCGGGTCTATCTCCGCGTTCATGTTGACGATTAAGGACTTTCCACGGAGGTAATCATGAACCAACGCCCCTCCCAACTCACCAGATTCCGCGTCATGGCTGCCATGGCGCTGGCAGTGCTGGCCATTTATCTGGTGGTCCTTTTCAATACCCAGGTTGTTCACCACGAGGAATATCTGGCCAAATCCATTCAGACCATCACCCGCATGGAAAATGTGGAGGCCTCCCGGGGCATCATCACTGACCGCTCCGGCCGGACCCTTGTGACCAACCAATCCACTTACAGCCTGACCTTTGACGCCTCTCTTTTGAAGCCCGGTGAAAACCAGAATGACGCCATCCTCCGTCTGGTCACTCTCTGCCGGGATCAAGGGGTCGCTTGGGAGGATAACCTCCCCCTCTCTCTGGACGGCGCGGCCCATTTCACCGTAGATACCCTTACCGACACGCAGAAAAGCCGCTTTTTCTCCTACCTTCGGGACCTGAAGCCCACACGGGAGCTGCTGGCCGCCTATGTCCGCCAGCACCCGGAGCTGCTGAAGCCCCCCAAGGAGGGGGAAACTGCTCTGGACCCGGCCACCGCCAAGGACACAGAGCTTTTGAAGCAGACCAACAGCGCCGCGCTGACCAATTCCCTCCTGCTGAACGCCGGCGTCAAGCCCGCCAAGCTCTTCGACTGGATGCGGGAGGATATGAAGCTCTCCGACAATTATTCCGACAGCGATGCCCGCCTGATCTTGGGTGTCCGGTACGAATTGAAGCTGCGGAAGCTGGGTGCCAACAACAATGCCTACGTTCTGGCGCAGAACGTAGACGTGGCCTTCTGCTCCCTCATCAGCGACGGCCAGTTTCAGGGGGCCAAGATCATCCGCTCCTCCGCCCGGCAGTACGCCACCACCTACGCCACCCATATTTTAGGCACCGTGGGCCGTATCCCCGACTATACCGATGAATGGGAAGATCGGGGCTATCTAATGGATGACACCATCGGCCTCTCTGGTGCAGAAGCCGCCTTTGAGGACTACCTCCGGGGTACGGACGGCAAGCGGATGATCTCTGTCAACAGCGACGGAAAGATCACCGGTGAATATTATAGTGTAGAGCCCCGCTCCGGCTATACCGTGGAGCTGACGGTGGATCTCAAGCTCCAGCAGGCGGTGGAGGACACTTTGGCCGCTAAAGTAGCCCAGTTGAACCAAAAAGACCATCTGGACAGCCGGGGTGCCGCCGCCGCTGTGGTCAAAGTCGGTACAGGCGAAATTCTGGCACTGGCCTCCTGCCCTTCCTATGACCTCTCCACCTGGCGGAAGGACTTTGCGGAGCTGCGGGACGATCCCGCCAAGCCCCTGACCAACCGCGCCACCAACAGCCCCTACGCCCCCGGCTCCACCTTAAAGCCCGCTACCGCTGTGGCGGCACTGGAATCCGGTGTCACCACCACCACCGAGACCATTTTTGACCCCGGCTACTGGAAATACCCCAGTGCCACTTGGGAAAACAACACGAATTGCTGGAAGCGCAGCGGACACGGCAAAATGAACGTCACCAGCGCCATCACCAATTCCTGCAACACCTATTTCATGGAAATGGGTTACCGCATGGGACTGGACACACTGAACGAATACTATTCCGCTCTGGGCCTCGGTGAGCCCACCGGCATCGAGGTCGGTGAAAGCACAGGCCGGCAGGCCGTCAATGAAAGCGGCCAGGATCAGGCCCCGTGGGCAGCTTTCGGCCAGGCCAATCAGGAATATACCCCGTTGCAGCTTGCCAACTACATTGCTACTCTTGTCTCCGGCGGCAAGCATTACCCCGCCCATCTTCTGAAAAGTGTCAAATCCTATGACAACTCTGAGATCATCGCCACTGGCGACACAGAACCCCTCAACACCCTGAACATCAGCGATTCCACCCTGCAAGCTGTGAAAAAGGGTATGCTTGGCTACACCACCAACGGCGGCTCTGTGGCCGGTCCCTTCCAGAACTGCGTGGTCTCCGCCGGTGCGAAAACCGGTACCGCCCAGATCGGCGGCTCCATGAAAAACGGCGTGTTCGTAGCCTTCGCGCCCTATGACGAGCCGGAGATCGCCGTGGCTCTGGTATTGGAAAAGGCTGACGCCGGCGCGGTTCTGGCCACCACCGCTGTGGACATTATCAACGCTTACTTTGACCGGGAGGACACTGCGTCCATTCTCCCGGAAAATCAACTGATTCCTTGATTCGGAGGTCTCTCCCATGCGTGATCCCTTTGTGTTCGACTCCCGCAGTGAGTTCTGTAAAAAGCCCTTTGGCGCTGTCCCTTGCGGCAGCGATGTTGTGTTTCATGTCCGTCCCCTCACCCGGGATGGCTATTCCCGCTGTGTCCTGGTGGCACGGCGGGAATTTTCCGGTGAAGAGATCCAGATGGAGCTTCTGCCAGAGGCTGTGGACGGTGAGCGTACCCGCTTCACCGGCGTCCTCACCGCCCCCTCAGAACCGGAGTTGCTCTGGTATCATTTCCGCCTGATCCGCTCCGATGGCTCCACGGCCCTGTTGGATCAATCCGGCTGGCAGGAGACCGGGGAGATCCAAAGCTGGCAGCTCACCGTCTACGAGAAAACGGCCACCCCTCTGTGGTTTGGCGGCGGTGTGGTCTATCAGATCTTCCCGGACCGCTTCTGCCGTCTTTCCCTCCCGGACCCCACCGGTCTGGTGGGAAACCGTTGGGTCCATGAGAATTGGAACGACCAGCCCGTTTGGGCGCCGGACCCAGACGGCGAGGTACGAAACCGGGACTTTTTCGGCGGCTCTCTCAATGGTATCACCGCCAAGCTGGATGATCTGGCCGCTCTGGGCGTCACCGTGCTGTACCTGAATCCTATTTTTGAATCCGCCTCCAACCACCGCTACAACACAGCCGACTACCTTCACATCGACCCCATGCTGGGTACTGAGGAGGACTTTCGCCGCCTTTGCCGGGAGGCCAAGGAGCGAGGCATCCGGGTGATTTTGGATGGCGTGTTCAACCACACCGGCTCCCAGAGCCGCTACTTCAACGCCGACGGCTTCTATCCCGGCGCAGGCGCGGCCCAAAGCACCGATTCCCCTTATTTCAACTGGTTTTCCTTCCATCCCTGGCCTAAGGATTATGACGCCTGGTGGGGGATCATGACGCTGCCCGCCGTTCAGGAGAACGAGTCGGACTACCGGGACTTCATCATCCGGGGACAGGACTCCGTGGTGCGTCACTGGCTCCGGGCCGGGGCCTCCGGTTGGCGGCTGGACGTAGCCGATGAGCTGCCGGATGACTTTATTGCCGAAATTCGTACCGCTATGGAGGAAACCGCCCCGGACAGCTTCCTTTTGGGTGAAGTCTGGGAGGACGCCACCACCAAGGTGGCCTATTCCCAACGGCGGCGCTATCTGCTTGGCCACGAGCTGCACGGCGTAATGAACTACCCCTTCCGCACGGCGCTCATCGCCTACCTGCGAGGCGGGGATGCCGACGATTTCCGGGAAACACTGGAAGCCCTCCGGGAAAACTACCCGCCGGAGGCATTCCTCTCCCTGATGAACTTCCTTGGTACCCACGATACCCCTCGCATCCTTACCGTTTTAGGCGCTGACAACGTACCGGACAACAAGGCAGACCGGGCAGCGTACCGCCTCTCCCCCGCCCAGCGCCAGATTGGCCTGGAGCGGCTGCGGCTGGCGGCACTGATCCTCTTTACCTTCCCCGGCGCGCCCACCGTCTATTACGGAGATGAAGCTGCTATGGAGGGTTGGGAAGATCCCTTTAACCGGGCCGGCTATCCTTGGGCACAGGAAGATACTGATCTCAAAGCGCACTTTGCGGAACTGGCCCGGTTCCGGCGCTCCTTCCCGGCATTGCAAGCTGGCGTTCTTCATTGGATCTGGACCTCCGGTCCCCTGTTGATCTTTGCACGGGAGCTGGATGGTCAGCTTCTGACCACCGTGGTCAATGCCGCTGATGTGTCTCAGGCCTTATCGCTGCCCTGGTCTGCTCCGCCTGCCCGGGATCTGCTTACCGGTCAGCGCTTCATCCCAACTGACAATGCAATTTCCTTGACATTGCCGCCCCGCAGCGGATTGCTGCTGCAAACCGATCTGCCGTGAAGCGCTCTCGCTTCTGCTTCATGTTTCACGTGAAACAACTCCGCTGACTTTTGTCAGCGGAGTTTCCTTTACATCCGCCGCCAACAAAATGTTTCACGTGAAACCAGTAGAATCTGAGTTTCCCAAAAATTGTTTTTATAAAAAATACTGCAAAACCGCATTTTTTTACAGGAACGCCTTGAAACGCCGCAGGCTCCTTGTTATAATACTATTTGCTGAGTCATTGCACCGCAATGCTCCACGGCACTTATGCCGTGCATCAAACAGGGCTGTGGCCCGGAAAGCAGGTGGCCTGTGGCAAAAATCATTTCCATCGTAAACCAAAAAGGCGGCGTGGGCAAAACCACCACCTGTGTCAATCTGGCGGCAGCACTGGCGGAGCAGGGCAAGCGCGTCTTGCTTTGCGACTTTGACCCACAGGCCAATTCCACTTCCGGCATGGGCGTGGACAAAACCGTTTCCAAAGGCATTTACGAGGTGCTGGTCTCCGATGTGCCCGCCGCTGACGCGGTGGTGCACACCCGATACGGAGACGTGCTCCCCTCCAACAAGGCACTGGCCGGCGCCGGCATTGAGCTCATCGGCATGGACCGCCGCGAATTTCTTCTGAAGGACGCGCTGGACCAGCTGGCGGCGGAATATGACTTCATTTTCATTGACTGCCCGCCGTCTTTGGAGCTTTTGACGCTGAACGCCCTCTGTGCTGCTGACAGCATTTTGGTTCCGGTTCAGGGCGAGTATTTCGCTCTGGAAGGTCTCAGCGACCTGATGAACACGGTTCGCATTGTGCGGCGCTCTTTGAACCCGAAGCTGGCGCTGGAAGGCGTTCTGCTGACCATGTTCGACGGGCGCACCAATCTGGCCATGCAGGTGGCGGAAGAGGTCAAGCACTACTTCCCCGGCAAGGTCTACGCCACAGTGATCCCCCGGAACGTCCGACTCTCTGAGGCGCCCAGCCACGGAAAGCCCATCACGGCCTATGACCGCACCTCCCGCGGTGCGGAGGCCTATCAGGCACTCGCAGTTGAGTTCCTGAAAAAACAGTAGAAAGGAGCGTTTCTATGGCATCAAAAAAGCCCTCTGGTCTCGGCAGAGGACTCGGCGCCCTTTTGGGCGACGACGTGATGAAAACCGAGTCCAGTGGCAGTCTGTCACTTCCCATTTCACAGGTGGAGACCTGCTCATCACAGCCCCGGAAGCGCTTTGATGATGAATCTCTCCAGGAACTGGCGGATTCCATTTCACAGCACGGCATCATTCAGCCGTTAACCGTGCGAAAGCTGTCATCCGGCTACTATCAGATCATTGCCGGAGAACGCCGCTGGCGGGCAGCCCGGCTGGCGGGCTTACAGGAGGTTCCGGTCATCGTGATCGAGGCCGATGACCGCAAGGCGGCCGAGCTGGCCATGATCGAAAACCTCCAGCGAGAGGACCTGAATCCCATGGAGGAAGCCGCCGGTTTTCAGTCATTGATCGAATCCTACCACATGACGCAGGAGGAAGCCGCCCAGCGGGTAGGCAAATCCCGCAGCGCCGTGACCAATGCCCTGCGGCTGCTGGGACTGACGCCCTCCGTCCGAAAGCTGGTGGAGGAGGGCAAACTTTCCGCCGGTCACGCCCGGGCTTTGGTTCCCCTCTCCCCTTCCCTGCAGGAAAGCGCGGCCAACGCCATTGTCAGCGGCGGACTCTCCGTCCGGCAGACAGAGGCTCTGGTCAAACGGCTTTCCGCCGAGAAGAAAGAGGCGCAGGACAAAGATCCTGACGAGGTGGATTATCTGGCAGAGGCCCAAAATGAGTTGAAGGCCCGGCTGTGCCGCGGTGTGAAGATCGTTCCCGGCCGTAAAAAAGGTCGGATTGAGCTGGAATATTACGGCGTGGACGATCTGAACGACCTGCTGGACGCTTTGGCCGTCATCAAGGTCTCACAATTAAAGAAAGGACCTCAGGTATGAAATTTGAAAAACGAGCTGACGGAGGCGAGGTGACGCCCGCATCCTCAGAAACGCCGGAAACCGGCAAGAAGCCCGTTATCATCTATATTCTGATCCTGTTCCTGGCGGCATTTCTGCTGATGTTTCTCTCCATGCTGTCCCATCAGCGGAGCAACACGGAGGCGCTGGGACAATTGCAGAATTCCGTCTCCGCCATTCAGGAGATCCAGGCAACACAGGAGCAGATCATCGAGCTGCAGAAGCGGCTGGATAAAACAGAAACAGAACGGGATGAGGCCAAGGAGGAGCTGAAGGTCATTTCTGACAGCATCTCCGATCTGGAGAAAACGTCTCAGGCGCTGCTGGCTCTCTACAATCTTCAGCAGGAGTATCTCACCGGAAATCTGGACGGCTGCCTCCTGACCCTTCAGGAGATCAGCGACCAGCATCTGGACGAGCTTCTGCCCAGCACCAATACGGAAGGCGTTACGCCTCCGGCCCAGCGGTATCAGGAATTAAAAGAAGCGATCTTAAACAAGTAAACATTATCATTACAATTATTTCGATCAAATCGATCAAGGAGAATGAACTATGCTCGACATCAAGTTTATCCGGGAAAATCCCGACATTGTGAAGGAAAACATCAAGAAGAAGTTCCAGGACGAGAAGCTGCCCCTGGTGGATGAGGTCATCGAGCTGGACAGCCAGCGCCGGGCCAACATTCAGGAGGCAGACCAGCTCCGTTCCGACCGCAACCGCCTGAGCAAGCAGGTCGGTATGCTGATGGGTCAGGCCAAGAAGGACCCCAGCAAGCTGGCTGAGGCCGAGGCTGTGAAGAAGCAGGTCACCGATGAGGCTGAGCGGCTGGCCGCTCTGGAAAAGCTGGAAGCTGAGCTGGACGAGAAGGTCCACCACATCATGCTCCAGATCCCCCAGATCATTGACCCCTCCGTGCCCATCGGCCCGGACGATTCCGCCAACGTAGAGGTCCAGCGCTTCGGCGAGGCCAAGGTGCCTGACTTCCCCATCCCCTATCACACGGACATTATGGAGAGCTTTGACGGCATTGATATGGACGCCGCCGGCCGTGTCTCCGGCTCCGGCTTCTACTACCTGCTGGGTGACATTGCCCGTCTCCACGAAGCTGTGCTGGCTTATGGCCGGGACTTCATGATCTCCAAGGGCTTCACCTACTGCATCCCCCCCTTCATGATCCACGGCAACGTGGTGGAGGGCGTTATGAGCCAGACGGATATGGACGCCATGATGTATAAGATCGAGGGCGAGGACCTGTATCTGATCGGCACCAGCGAGCACTCCATGATCGGCCGGTTCATCGACCAGATCATTCCCTCCGACAAACTGCCCCAGACGCTGACCTCCTACTC
>ENA-OURZ01003610-OURZ01003610.1-human-gut-metagenome-genome-assembly--contig:-NODE-3610-length-12676-cov-4.078124_pt1 | contig 12676 bp, 8 predicted proteins | sample MGYA00242073_ERZ509195 | MGnify/ENA primary metagenome ERZ509195 (study PRJEB26280, sample SAMEA2338837) | human gut metagenome | biome: human gut; feature: human-associated habitat; material: faeces...
CACCTTTATCCTGAACCTCGCCGAATCGGTGGCGATCGTCATCCTTATCATCATGCTCGTCATGGGATTCCGCGCCGGGGTGTTGATCGGCAGTTCGCTGCTGTTCTCCATCGGCGGTACGCTTCTGCTGATGCAGTTTCTGGGCGAAGGTCTTAACCGCACCTCGCTGGCGGGGTTCATCATCGCGATGGGCATGTTGGTGGACAACGCCATCGTGGTGACCGACAATGCGCAGCAGGCCATGCTGCGGGGCGTCGCGCGGCGGCAGGCCGTCATCGACGGGGCCAATGCTCCGCGCTGGAGCCTGCTGGGGGCGACGCTGATCGCCATTTTCTCGTTCCTGCCGCTTTATCTGGCCCCTTCGTCCGTTGCCGAGATCGTCAAGCCGCTGTTCGTCGTGCTGGGACTTTCGCTGCTGCTGAGCTGGGGGCTGGCCCTTACGCAGACGCCGCTTTTCGGCGATCTTGCGGGCAAAACGCCTTACGAGCTTGCGCAGGACTGGCTCTCGTCCGACGCGGCGCTTTCCGACCTCAACGGAGACGGCGAGTATGACTGGGAGAACGACCGGATCGGATTCGGCACCGGCTCGCATTTCGCGAACGGGCTGATGTATGCCTGCGACGTCAAGATGATAACGAAGGAAGACGGGGACTACAAATACACGTTCATGAACGATACCTTCGTCGAGAAGTATCAGAAGCTCTACGATCTGCTGAAGCACACCGAATCGGTGAAGTTCGATGACTGTAACGGTACTTCCGGCATGGGATACAATCTGTATCCGGGCTTCAAGGCTGATCGTATTCTGTTCCTCGGCACCGCGATACGCACGACGGAGGATATGCGCGACATGACCGGAGATTACGGTATAATACCGTATCCGCTGTACGATGAGAATCAGAAGAATTACGTCACATACAATCTGGGCACGGCGTATATGTCGGTTCTCATCACGGCGAAGAATCCGGAGATGAGCGCGGTCATGCTCGAGGCAATGAACGCGGAGAACTACAAGAGCGTCATCCCTGAGTACCTCGATACCGCGCTCAAGGGAAAGTACAGCCGCGACGAGAAGACGGCGGAGATGATCGACCTCGTGAACGAGTCCGCGTATTTCGATTTCGCGTTCGTCAACGCGAGCACCGGGACCGCGACATGGATTGGGTATCAACTTCTCCATGGTTCGGAAAATATAGTTTCCACATATGAGAAGTCGCGTGTGTCGCTTGACCAGAAGCTCGAGTCGCTTCTCGACATCTACAGAGGGCAGGCTGAATCCTGACGGACGCGGTATCCGACGCGTATTCTATTTCGCGTGAATGAGAGCTGATTTTAATAAATTAAAAGTTTTGAACCCGATTTTTTTCGCGGAAGCGGAATTATATCATTTTGGTTGTGCATTACTGCCAAAATCTATGGTTGAAATTTGGGGAAAAAAACTCTTTCAATTTGCGGGAAATTATGATACAATATTATGCGTAAGATAATCGGAATCCGGGCGGCGGGCGTCCATGCTTTCCGTGCCTGTTTCGGCTAACATAATCAGGAGGATTATACCACTAATGGCAAGCTTATCACTCAGACATATTTATAAAAAGTATCCGGGCGGAGTTACCGCCGTTTCTGACTTCTGCCTTGAGATCAAGGATAAGGAGTTCATCATTTTCGTCGGTCCTTCCGGCTGCGGAAAGTCCACCACTCTTCGTATGATCGCTGGTCTTGAGGAGATCACCGAGGGCGAGCTCTTCATCGGAGACAAGCTCGTCAACGACGTCGCTCCTAAGGACAGAGATATCGCGATGGTGTTCCAGAACTACGCTCTGTACCCGCACATGTCCGTGTTCGACAACATGGCGTTCGGTCTGAAGCTCCGCAAGGTGCCGAAGGAAGAGATCAAGAGAAAGGTCGAAGAGGCCGCTCGTATCCTCGATATCACTCACCTGCTCGACAGAAAGCCGAAGGCTCTGTCCGGCGGTCAGAAGCAGCGTGTCGCGCTCGGTCGTGCTATCGTCCGTGACCCGAAGGTCTTCCTTCTCGACGAGCCGCTGTCGAACCTCGACGCTAAGCTCCGTGCGACGATGAGAACCGAGCTCACCAAGATTCATAAGAGACTCGGCACCACCTTCATCTACGTTACCCACGACCAGGTCGAGGCAATGACCATGGCAACGAGAATCGTCGTCATGAAGGATGGTCTCATCCAGCAGGTCGATACTCCTCAGAACCTCTATGACGTTCCGGTCAACCTCTTCGTTGCTGGATTCATGGGTACTCCTCAGATGAACTTCATCAACGCAAAGCTTGAGAAGAAGGGTGAGGATGTTTATATCAACTTCGCAGGCAACTCGCTGAAGCTCCCGAACGATAAGGCACAGAATCCGGATCTCAAGGATTATATCGGCAAGGAAGTCATTGCTGGTCTCAGACCTGAGTGCATCCACGATGAGCCGATGTATCTCTCCAGCATGGCTGATCATGTCATCACCTGCACTGTCGACGTCACCGAGCTTATGGGTAATGAAATATTCCTGTATCTCGCAGCTGATGAGGAGCAGTCCCTCACCGCGCGCGTTTCGAGCCGTTCCACCGCTCGTGCCGGCGATACCGTCAAGGTCGCTCTCGATCTGTCGAGAATGCACATCTTCGACAAGGACACCGAGCGCTGCATCGTTCACTAAGGTGTTGCCGCGAAAAACGGCATAGTCCGCTGTCACGCCGATAAGCGCCGACTGACGAAGGTAGGTTAAATATTAAGGATCCCCGACAAATTATATGGCAAAGTCCATAGGGTTGTCGGGGGTCTTTTGCAAAATAAGGTATTCCGCTATCAATATTGCCGCGTCTGATAGTATGTCATGTCCGGCGCGGCTTGTAATATCCCTGAAAACTGAATTACACGGAGGATGTCATGCGATGAAATGGGCACATTCGATTGGTCTTATAGCAATATCCCTTATCCTGAGTTCACTTGCAGCCTGTGGGAGCGCCGCGCCGGAAGGTCCGGTCACGACGTCCGCAGGCGATACGACGACAGAGGCGCCCGTCGACACGCGCACTGAGCTTGAAAAGCTCGAAGGCGCGGATTACGACGGGTATGAGTTCGGTATCCTGCTCAACAACCAGGACGACAGATTCGTCGACGTGATGACGGTCGGCGAGATGAACGGCGACATCATGAACGATAACGTCTATAAGCGGAACCTCGCTGTGCAGGAGAAATACGGCATCGTGATCAAGACGGAGCAGGATGAGTATCAGAACGTCAACGAAACCTGCAAGAAGAGCGTCATGACGGGCGACAGCGAGTATGATCTCTATTTCTCGAACTGTTATGCGACGGGGCTTGCCTCAGCGGGTTACCTTTATGAGCTCGGAGGGCTGCCGGGAATCGATCTGTCGAATCCCTGGTGGGATCCGGCGGCGCTTGAACAGCTTTCGGTCGGAGGGAAGATTTATCTCGCGACCGGCGATATAAGTCCGACGTCGCTCATGACCTCTTCCTGCATGGTTTTCAATAAGCGTCTGCTCGATTCTGTGCAGATGGAATATCCGTACGAGGCGGTGAAGCAGGGAAAATGGACGCTCGATATGCTCGCGGAGCTGACGAGCGACCTGTCGCGGGACATCAACGGCGATTCGTCGATGACTCTCGAGGATGATCTTTTCGGGTACACGAGCTGGATGTGTGACAGTCCGTACTCTTTCTTCTACGGCGCGGGCGGAACGCTTTCGGTCAAGAACAGCGAGGATGTGCCGGAGGTGTCGTATGACATGGACATGATCACCGAGGTCTACGACAAGATTTACCGGATAATCATCACGAACAGATCATACTTCGTTACGGACGCCGCGAAATACCCGACGTTCTACGAGTGCTTCTCGGACGGAAAGGCGTATTTCTCCGAGATGACGCTTCAGAAGATAGAGATGTTCCTCAGAGACATGAAGGACGACTTCGGAATAATCCCGATACCGAAGCGGAACGAGACGCAGGAGAACTACATCGCGTGCGTCAACGGCGCGGGCGGATTCGTGGTCGTCCCGGCGAACGCCGAGAACCCGGAGCGTACCGGACGTGTAATGGAAGCGCTCGCCGCCGGAGCGTATGACGGCATCACACCGGAGCTCTACGACGTCATAACGAAGACAAAGGTCGCGAGAGACGAGGAGTCGGCGGAGATGGTCGACCTGATAATCGAGCACCGCGTCTTTGACCCGTACTATATAAATCTTGTGAAAAACTACGACTTCATGCAGTCCGCCCTGTCGTCGAAGAAAGAGAGCGTGACGTCGGTACTCGAGTCGGGAAGGTCGGCGGCGGAGCAGGCTATGGCAAAGCTTGCCGAAACGTACGCGGAGAACACCAAGTAATAAAAAAACAGACCGTCGTCGGCGGTCTGTTTTTCGGTGATTATTCGGTTTTTCCGGTGGAGCCGCTCTCTGACGGAGCCATGTTTTCCTCTGTCTGGAGTCCGACGCGGCGGATTTTCTTCGAGGTCGTCTTTTCGAATTCGGTGCTTCTGAGCTTTATCTTGAGAACCTTCTTGTAGGACGGGAGAGTCTTGTTGAGCTCCTCGACGGCGTTCTTGATCATCGTGTTGCGCTCCTCGACCGACTTGCCGGCGAGAAGCTCTTCGTTCGGGTAGATCTCGGCACAGAGCGCTGTTTCCTCGCCGCTCTCGTTTCTGACGGCGTAGACCACGACCTCGCTGACGTACGGGATGTTCTGGAGATAGCCCTCGATTTCCTCAGGGTAGACGTTCTTTCCGTTCTTGAGGACGATGAGGTTTTTCTTTCTGCCGGTGATGAAGAGCTGTCCCTCGTCGTTGAAGCGGCCGTAGTCTCCGGTGCGGAACCAGCCGTCCTCGGAAAGAACCTCGGCGGTTGCCTCCGGCTTTTTGTAGTAGCCCATCATGACGACGTCGCCCTTTACGCAGATCTCGCCCTCGCCGTCCTCGTTCGGCTCGTCGATCTTCACCTCACAGCAGGGGAGGCTCACGCCGACCGAACGGTAATCCGAGTAATAATCGCGGTTGACCGAGACGAGCGGTGAGCACTCGGTGATTCCGTAGCCGTTGATCAGGTTTATTCCGACGGCGTCGAAGAATCCGGCGAGCTCGGGTCTTATCGGCGCGCCGCCGCAGACGAGCTTTATGATCTTGCCGCCGAAGACGTCGTGGACCGACTTGAAGAGGGTCTTTCTCATGTCGATGCCGACCTTGCGCATCGCGTTCGACGTCTTTATGAGCTTTTCAAACGCTTTTGCCTTGCCCTTTGCCTCGATGCCGGACATTATCTTCTTGTAGAGGTTTTCGACGAACAGCGGCACGAGAAGGATATAATCCGGTTTGAAGAATTTCATGTTCTCGGCAACGTGTCTGAGACTGTCATTCACACAGATTGTCGAGTGGTGATGGAGCGAAACGAGTATTCCGCAGACCGCCTCATAGGTGTGGTGGTACGGGAGCACCGACAGACATCTCTCGAATACTGTCGAGACCTCAAGTCCGTAATAGACGCTTGAGACAAGGTTGTGCTGTGAGAGCATGACGCCCTTCGCGATACCGGTTGTTCCGGAGGTGTAGACGAGCATTCTCAGGTCCTCGTCCTTCGGCTCGAGCGACGTAAAGGCGTTGTCTCCGGCTGCTAAAAGCTCCTCACCGTGCGACATGACGCTCTTCATCGAAATGAAGCGTCCGCCCTCGTCCTCCGCGTTCATGTCGATCCCGACGAAATATTTTATCCACGGGAGCTTGTCGGCGGCGTCACGGAACTTCTCCTCGTAGTGCGACGAGAAGAAGACGACCTTCGAGTCGGAGTGCGCGAGGATATTCAGTATCTCCGGGAAGGGCAGTTCCTTATCGACCGGAACCCATACTCCCTCGGTGCAGAGGATGGTGAGATACGCGAGTATCCATTCGTAGCGGTTCTCGGAGACCATTGCCACATGATCAGCGGTGACACCGAGCGCGGCAAGTCCTGTGCCGAGGCATCCGACCTCATGTCTGAATTCGTGGTAGGTCACGTCGCGGGTCTGCTTCTCAGCAAAGTTCGTGTAATAACGGATGGCTGTCTTGTCGCCCGCTTCTTCATCGGCGCGGCAGAGCATATCCTTGAAGTCAGTGAAGCGCTCTACCTCGTAGAGCGGATAATTCTTATTTTTTGCCATGATAAAACCTCTTATATATGTGATTTTTTGTAATATGGGCAATCATAGTCCTGGTATAATCTCTTTGTGCCCGGATTTCTGAAAAAGTTACAGAAAACCGAAAAAAATCTTCTGAGTTTTTTTCGTGTTGAGACAGCCGCGTACACTGAATGTTCACAAATGTGTGTTATAATGTCTGTAGCGGCGGTCAGCCGCATTATCACAGTGTGATTACGAGGATAATATATATGCCGAACCATTTCGATTACGAGATTCGTACGCTTAACACGGATGATGTCGATCAGTATAACGCGCTTTTACGCTATTCGTTTCAGGTCACTGAGCAGGAGCTCGCGGAGACCGGCTGGCAGGACGACGAGATAAAGCAGTCGAAGTTCCCGGTGCTCGAGCGCGCGGACGTGCTCGGGTGCTTTGACGGGGACACACTGATCTCGCAGTTCGCGGTCTATCCGCTCAAGATGAACGTCTACGGCGCGGTCTTCCCGACCGGGTTTGTCACGAGCGTCTGCACATATCCGGAGTACACCGGGCACGGTATAATGAAGCGTCTGATGCTCCAGAGCCTGACGAATATGCGCGGCAAGGGGCAGTCTCTCGCGCTGCTCTATCCGTACTCGATACCGCTCTACCACCGTCTCGGCTGGGAGATCGTCTCGAACAAAATTTCATATACGATAAAGGACAGACAGATACCGGAAAAGGCGTCGGCGCCCGGCTATGTAAGGCGTGTCAAGTGGGAGAACACGGATTTCAAGAATCTCCACTCCGCGTTTGCCGCTGTGACGCACGGGTGTCTGTTCAGAAACTCGCTCGCGTGGGAGGAGTACTGGCGCTGGGACGAGGACGACACGAACGTCGCGGTCTATTACTCGGAGCATGACAAACCCTGCGGATATATGGTATACCTCATAAAGACGGATATCATGTATATAAAGGAGATGATTTTTCTGAACCGTGAGGCGCAGCTCGGTCTGTGGGAATACATACGCGCGCATGAGTCTATGATCGACGAGGTGAGGGGAAACACCTTCTTCAGCGAGCCGATAGCGTTCGAGATGGACGACGGCGACATACGCGAGATGATAAAGCCGTACTGCATGGGAAGGATAGTCGACGTCGTGCAGTTCTTCGAGAAATATCCGTGCGACCCGGACGAGAAGCCGGTGAAGATCGCGTTTGAGCTCGATGACAATATGCTCGAGTGGAACAACGGGACCTTCGTTGTCAGGTTCGAGAACGGCCACTGCCATGTCTGCCCGCACGGCACGCACGCCGATTACTCGGTGAAGATGAACATAGCGACGCTGACGGCGCTGCTGCTCGGATACAAAACGGCGGAGAGACTTTACGAGCTTGAGCGGATATCCGGAAGCGAGAGCGCGATAGAACGTCTCGACGACGTTCTCTTTCACAAGATACCCTACATTTCGGACTATATATAGTCAGACCCGCGTATCTTGGCATCCAGCCGCCGTCGAGAACGCCCGAGTTTCTCGAAAACTGAGAGAGCCGCCGTCCGGTGCGGAGTTGTCAACCGAGCCGGACAATACCTATGAAACAAAAAAGCAGGCTGTCGTGCGGACACGGCAGCCTGTAAGCCGTTTATTCGTTTATTTGGAATTGAGAGCTTCCATTACTTTGTCTATCTCGGCAACCGTTGAGTCCTTGTAAGTAGCAACGATCGATGCGGCTCCGCCCTGTCCGCTCGTGATTGCATTTGCAAGACTGCTTCTCAGTCCTTCTCCGAGACCAAACGCGTAAGCAGTGTAGTAGGTTCTCGAATCACGGATTATGTCAAGCATCTCACTTGTCTCATCGTCACGGATGTGCTTGAGCTGGAGTACAACATCATAGTACTTCGGGACTATATCCCGATACGAAAGATAGGACATAGCATCAAGGATGATCGCCGTCTCATCAAGCTTGGTATTCGTTACCGGAATTGTCAGGAAGTAAGTCCAGACCGCAACAGGGCTGACGTAATCGTCATTCTCATCATACTTCGGCATCGGTACGATTCCGTAGTCGTCCTTCATATCAGAGAACTTTCTTCCGCCGTCTCCACCCTTGATCTCCATGGCACAGAACATCGAACGTCCGGCTGCGAACACCATCTCGTAGTGGCTTCCGTTTGTCTTGTCGTTGGAGAAGAAGGCAGTTCCTTTCTCGCCGAAGACCTTCGTCAGCTTGTCTGCAACGTCGTAGAAATTACCCGTACCTGCCATCAGATTCGCCTTGCCATCTTCAAACTTTATCTGCTTGTTTCCTGTGCATACGAATGCCTGAGTGATGAAGTCAGGCTGCATCGAGGTGAAGCCGTAGACTGAATTTCCGTCCTTGTTCCAATCCCAGCTCTCGTCGCCGTTCAGATTCGCGCCGACCGATATGTACTTGTAAAGCTCGTCGAATGTCCACTTACCAGCTTTGACTGTATCGTACGGAAGGTCAAGCTGATGATCTTCAATCATCCGACGGTTGAAATAGAGGCACCACGACATCTCAAAATTGTGGAGCGTCAGATCGCTGCTGGCAAAATAGAGCGCCTTGTCATTCCCGACATATGCGTCCGCCATGACATCTTGATCCCACCACGGCTGGTCGAACTGGAACCCCGATTCCTTCGAGAGATCCTGAAGCACTCCTTCGGTGATAAGCGCACCCATATTGTAAGTGAGTATATAAGCCGCGTCACAGATATCGTCTCCGGCGGCAACGGCCGTTTTTACCGCTGTGGCAACGTCAGATTCGCGTCTTTCTACGATTTTGACGTTGAACTTATCTTCGATCGTGGCGTTTCTCTCCCACGTAGCGTCGTTGATGATGTCGCCGTTCTGGCTCTCGACCCAGATGTCACGGTAGGAATCGCCTCTCGTTCCCATTTCACCCCACTGAAGGAAGACGAATTCATCGCCGTTCATGTTGAGCTCAGGAAAGGAGTATTCAGCGTTTGTGTCTGTTTCTGTAGTTGTCTCGCCCGAGATCGTGGTTTCGGTCTGAGTCTGGGACTCTGATCCGCACGATGTGCAGGACATCAGGAGAAGTGCCGCAAGAATGAGTGTGAGTTTGTTTTTCATAAGATAAAAACTCCTTTTTTATAATACTATTGGGAACCTCTAAAAATTGATTCCCAATCATAATATTTTGCTATTTCGATTATTTTTTCAAAAATCAAGGCAAGAAATAGCCGATTGCCATTGATTCTCGCTAAATATTCAGGGAGGATAAGCCCTAAATATTCAGAATTATTCTCATTTGGGCATAGTTATCCCATGTACACCTCTTTTCGTTTTAAAATAGTATATCTGCAAAAGTTATAAACAAGGTTTGTAAGACCTATATTAAACTCTGCTCGCTTTATGCCAATGGAACGCACAGTAAGACCATGCATAGATACGGTAATAAATCCAAACACATGCTCAATTCTGCATCGAATTTTTGATTTTCTTCGATTGCTTTCTTTTTGTTCATCAGTCAACGGTTTGCCGCGATATCCTTTTTCACATATGCGGTTTTCTACATGTTTCGGAATTTCTTTTCCCACATAGGCGCTGTCAGCGTATATTACCTTGTCAGCTTCTCCGAGAAATTCTGAAAATTCATTGCTGTCATGTATATTTGCTGATGTGGTTGCGTAATCCGTAATAATCTTACTGTCGGCATCCACTTTTACATGATTTTTATATCCGTAATGAGTTTCATCATTTTTCTTTGTCCAACGGGCGTCTGTATCTTTTTGCGCAAGTTTATGGGTATTTTTCTCCCATTCTTTGGGTATCTCGCCATTTTTAATTTGATTGTTTTCCTCACGAGTGTTGCGCTGACGCGGTGCATCCACAAAAGTCGCATCAACAATTGTTCCTGTATGCGTTATAATACCTTGCGATTCCAATTGCGCTGTGAACTGATTAAATAAAGGCTCAATTATTTCTTTTTGCGTAATGGTATCCTTAAAAAGCCAGATTGTTTTTGCATCAGGTACACGCTCTCCCAATGATAAGCCAATAAAACGCTGAAAGCTCATTCGATCAGTTATCTGGTATTCAGTTTGATCATCAGATAAATTAAACAATCGTTGCAATACGAGTATTTTGAACATCATTACAACATCATACGACGGTCTGCCGGCTTTGCTTTTACGTTCTTTACAATTTACCTTTTCAAGCAAAGGTCTGAATGATTCAAAGTCTATAACATTCAGTTTTTCCAATGAATCTCCGAGTTCGGATAATCTCTGTAATTGTGTTTCTTCCGCAAAAAGATTGATCTGCATTTCATTTCAACCGCCTTTATTATAGTATCTTTATTATACCATAATCTGACGATTTTTTCAACAATTTTTTATGAATTTTTAGAGGTTACCTAAAGGAAATTTATCATGGAACACTCCGGAATCAGACAGCAGATAGAAAACAAGCTCGCAGCGGCAAGAGAAACCGCCCTGAACCTCGCGGGCACGCTCACGGACAGAACCAGTCTTCTCGATTACGCTTCACTCGTCAGAACCGTGAACGGTATTGAAATATGGACCGAAGCCCTGAGACGCGCCGTCTCGGAGCATGAGATAATTGTGATACCCCCGCGTGATGAACCGTACTACATAGACGGCACTGTCGTCCTGCCGTCCGACCGGCGTATCGAGGCTTCGGGCTCGACGCTGAAGCTCACGCCCGACTGTGATGTTCTCATGTTCATCACGGCGAGCGCCGCGGATGGAACCCATGCGCCGATCGACCGGAATCTGAACCCGCCAGTACACAACATATCGATACACGGCGGAAAATTCGAGGAATCCCGCACCCGCCGCGGCGGCTACGGCACATCCGGAAAGAACGACCAGGAACGCAGTATGCACGGTATTTCGACTCTGTTCTATCTCGGGAACGCCGAAAATATCATGATGACCGACGTAACAATCGCTCACACCGCTGGCTTCGCGGTCCAGACCGGAAACGTTATCGGCGCGTTTTTCGAGAACATCCGCTTCGAGCACTGCTACGCGGACGGACTGCACATCAACGGGAACACCGAAAACCTTCTCTGCCGGAACATCTCCGGACAGGTCGGTGACGACCTCGTCGCGCTCAACGCCTACGACTGGCAGAACTCCTCCGTCAACTTCGGACCAATCGTCACCGTCCTCTGCGAAAATCTCGAACTCTCCGCCGACAGCCCGTACAAAGCTATACGGATTGAACCCGGAAGATACTGGTACGACGACGGCACAAGCGTCGACTGCGCGCTGAAAAACGCCATTCTGCGCGATATACGCGGAATACGCACCTTCAAACTCTACTACCAGACCCCGCCGTATCGTATCGGCGGCAAGCCGGAGCGCGGAGACGTCGGCAGCGCGGACAACCTGTTCTTCGAGGACATCACAATTGATCTGTCCGAACCGATCGACGGCTTCGATGTCTACAAAAATTCCGACCCGGTGCGCGGCTGCTTCGCGGCGTTCGAGCTCGGCGCGGACATCGGATATATGAGGCTCGAGAACATCCGGATAAATCTATATAAAGACAAATTCCCCTACTCCTGCCTCGTCTGCTGCGGTCCGAAATCCGTACTCAAAGGCGGCACCGAAATATTCGACCCGTATCTCTCAAGCCGCGTCTGCCGTCTCGACCTCAAAGCAATAACCGTGAACGCCGTCCCCGCGGAAACCGCCGAAGGTCTCACAAGAGAAATCGTCTTCGACGATGTCGACCACGACGATAACTCAACCGCCCGCGGCGTATTCGACCAAATCAAATTTGAAAAATAAAAAAGAGGTAAACCCAAATGACCGAAGAAGAAAAACTATTCGCGGGCCAGCTCTTCTGCGCCGGCGATCCCGATCTCAAAGCAATCAAACTCCGCTCCCACAAACTCTGCCACGAATACAGCCTCACCTATGAAGACGAAACCGAAAAACGCGCCAGACTCCTCTCCGAAATCGTAGGCGAACTCGGCGAAGGTTCATTCATGCAGGGACCCATCTACTTCCACTATGGCGTCCACACCAAAATCGGCAAACGCTTCTTCGCCAACTACGACCTCACCGTCCAGGACGACGCCCTCGTAACCATAGGCGACGACTGCGCCTTCGGACCCAAAGTCACAATAGTCACCCCACTCCACCCCATGCTCCCGAACGAACGCCGCTTCATGAAAAACGAAAACGGCGAAGTCAAACGCCTATGCTACGCCAAACCCGTTAAAATCGGCAACGACTGCTGGCTCGGCGCCCGCGTCACCGTCTGCTCCGGCGTCACCATCGGCGACGGCTGCGTAATCGGCGCCGGAAGCGTTGTAGTACGCGACATCCCACCGCACACCTTCGCCGCAGGAAACCCCTGCCGCGTCATACGCCAACTCACCGATAAGGACAGCATCAGACACAAACCCGACGTCCTCGCCGACAACTCAATCATTGAGGACGAAAACTACGGGAAAGACTCATGCAGCCTCTATGATATGAAAAAATAAATCCAAAGCTTGCAGGGGAGGGAAAGGACTTTGAAAAGT
>ENA-OURZ01003627-OURZ01003627.1-human-gut-metagenome-genome-assembly--contig:-NODE-3627-length-12634-cov-6.994197_pt1 | contig 12634 bp, 7 predicted proteins | sample MGYA00242073_ERZ509195 | MGnify/ENA primary metagenome ERZ509195 (study PRJEB26280, sample SAMEA2338837) | human gut metagenome | biome: human gut; feature: human-associated habitat; material: faeces...
TCCTCGCGGAGCGTTTTTTATCGTATAGAAACGAAGTTTCCTATACGATAAAAAAAAGGCTGCCGCAGGTGCGACAACCTCTCAATTTTCAACAACAGAGTGTCCGCAGATCGTACATTCTGTTGTTTTTATTTTTTTCTCCGGATCAAAAGCTGAATCCTTATTTCGTCTTCAAAGCCTGAATCCGTTTGATCGCTTCTTTTGTATTTTCATGTGTTCCGAAGCCAGTCAGGCGGAAATACCCTTCGCCGCTTGCACCGAATCCTGAGCCGGGCGTACCGACTACCTGTGCTTCGTTTAAGAGCTTATCAAAGAACTCCCAGGAGGTCAGGTTGTCCGGGGTTTTTAACCAGACATAGGGAGAATTGACACCGCCAAAGGCCTGATAACCCGCTGCAATTAAGCCCTCGCGTATCTGGCGGGCATTTTCCATGTAGTAGGCAATCTGCTCCTTGATCTGCGCCTTTCCTGCCTCCGAATAAACCGCCTCACCTGCGCGCTGGACGATATAAGGCGCGCCGTTGTATTTCGTGCCGTGACGTCGAAGCCATAAGTCATTTAAGGACACACCATTGCTGACAAGTTCCTTGGGAACAACCGTGTAACCGAGACGCAGTCCGGTAAAGCCCGCGTTTTTGGAAAAGCTGCGCATCTCGATGGCACAGGTCTTTGCACCCTCACACTCATAGATGCTGTGTGGGATATTCTCTTCCGTGATATAGGCTTCATATGCCGCATCAAAAAGAAGGACCGCATGAATTTCATTTGCATAATCGACCCATTTCTGCAGTGCTTCCTTTGTAATCGCCGCACCAGTCGGATTATTGGGAAAGCACAGGTAGATCAGATCCGGTGTCTTATCAGGAAGCTTCGGTGCAAAGCCGTTTTCCTGGGTACAGGGCATGTATACCAGTCCCTCATATGTGCCCAGCGCTTTGTCATATACACCGGTTCTGCCTGCCATGACATTCGTATCCACATAGACCGGATAAACCGGATCGCAGACCGCAACAAGATTATCGGTTCCAAAAATCTCCTGAATATTTCCGACATCACACTTTGCACCGTCCGATACAAAAATCTCATCCGGAGAAATCTCGCAGCCCCGTGCTGCAAAATCCTCTTTTGCAATCGCGTTTAATAAAAAATCATAGCCCCGCTCCGGTGCATAGCCATGAAAGCCTTCCTTTGTGCCCATCTCGGCAACCGCTTTCTGCAGCGCCTCGATAATCGCAGGTGCAAGCGGCAGCGTCACATCTCCGATCCCGAGACTGATGACTGTTTTGTCCGGATGCATGCTTTTGTAGGCAGCCACCTTTTTTGCTACTGTGGAAAAAAGATAGCTTCCCTGCAGTTTTAAGTAATTTTCATTGATTGTAAACATGTTCTTTTTCCTCATCCGTCATAAATCAGCAGCAGAATCATCTGCGCGGTTTCAACCATGTTCGTGCCGGAATCCATGCTGCTTTTCTGAATATAGCGGAACGCCTCCTGCTCTGTCATATGATTTCTTTCCATCAGCAACCATTTTGCATTGTTAATGTAGTTCTGTTCCTGTTCCGTTCTCTTTTTCGGCTGGCTTTTGCGCTTCTTTAACCGTCTGTCCAGCTGTGTCAGCATCATCTCCACAGTACTGGCAAGATCGTTTGGACGAATCGGATATGTCAATGTCACCATATCGTGCGGCGCACTTTCCAGTTCCGACGTAGAAGCAAGCAACAGCATATCAAAATAATCGGGCAGATATTCCGCCAGCTGTGTATAGTGCATGTCCCTGATCCGATAACTGCAGATCACGACACCGCTGTCTAGCTGGTGTACCTGTGAAAGCGCCATGGAAGCTGTTGTGCAGAGTGCAGCAGCCGTCAGTCCCCGTCGGGCGAGGATGTCTTTGATATGTTTTGCGTCCTCGAGCTTCGGCAAAACAATTATGATGCTGCTCATCCTGTCACTCCTTTAAGTGCGATACAGATATTTATCTACTTCCCATTCGGATACCTGGGACATGTACTCATTCCACTCAGCTTTTTTTGCTTCTACATAAAGATCCACGAACTCCTGTCCGAGAACCATTTTTACAAAAGAATCCTCTTCCATGAACGTAGCTGCTTCACGCAGCGTATCCGGCAGATGATCGATACCGGCTGCAGCCTTTTCTGCCTCCGTTCTGCTTGCAAACAGTCGTGCAGATTCCGCTCCGGGATCCAGATGCTTTGCGATTCCATCCAGCCCTGCGGCCATGCAGAGTGCAATCGTCAAATACGCATTTGCAGACGGATCGGGAAAACGCAGCTCGATCCTGGTATCCTCTCCCCGCATAAAGGGAATCCGAAGCAGGGTATTATGGTTTTTGGTTGTCCAGATGATATCTCTTGGCGCGTCACAGCCGGAGGTCAGACGCTTATAGGAGTTGACCAGAGGGTTCGTCACAGCACACATACCTTTGACATGAGCCATAATACCGCCCATGAACCATTTTGCTTCCTGACTTAAACCATCCTCCGCTTCCGAATCGCTGAAGATATTTTTTCCGTCCTGAAACAGAGAAATATTGATATGCATGCCGGAACCTGCCGTACCAGCCTTTGGCTTCGGCATAAAAGTCGCATAAAGACCGAACCGCTTTGCAATGGAACGCACTGCCGTCTTGAACGTCACAATCCGATCCGCGGTTTCCATCGCACCCGCATATCGGAAGTCAATTTCATGCTGTCCGGGCGCTTTTTCATGATGGGAGGATTCGATTTCAAACCCCATATCCTCCAGCGTCATCACCATATCACGACGGGCGTTTTCTCCCAGATCCAGCGGGCTGATATCCATATATCCGGCCTTTTCATGGGTTACGGTTGTCGGCACGCCGTTTTCATCCTCGTGGAACAGGAAAAATTCACATTCCGGATCAATCTGAAACGTATATCCTTCCTTTTCGGCCTTTTCCATCGTCTTTTTCAGGATTTCTCTCGGGCTGACCGCAAGCGGTGTTCCATCTGCCCTGCAGACATCACACAAAAGTCTTGCAACTTTTCCCTGCTGCGGTCTCCATGGCAGGATTACAAAGGTATCCAAATCCGGGCACAGATACATATCCTCTTCCCCGGTTCTCAATTCTCCGTACATGCAGGAACCATCAATCAAATAGCGGTTGTCTTTCATATACTGCAGCTGGGTAGCGGTCACGGCAACGTTTTTTAGCGTGCCGAACATGTCTGTAAACTGCAGACGAATGAATTCAACGTCTTCATTCTCTACCATTTGCAGAATTTCTTCTCTGGTTTTCATGCTTCTCTCTCCTCTTTAGCGGACACTCTGTCCGCCTGTTCCCTGAATTGCTGTTGTGAATTTTCGAATGCTTCGGCGGGTCTCCAGCCCAAAAGCCTTCTTCGTGCAAGCACGGTCGGCTTTTGGGCTGGAGATCCGGTGTGGTGTCACTCGTAGGTGTATCCCATCAACGACTTATCCACTTCCTTTGCGGCTTCCCTGCCTTCGGCAATCGCCCATACGACCAGTGACTGACCTCTGTGCATATCTCCCGCAGTGAAAATCTTCTCTTTTCCGGTGCGGTAAGAGCCGTTTACGGTTTCCACATTGGTTCTCGCATTTAATTTTACACCAAAACTCTCTGCAACGTAACCCTCACTGCCTAAAAATCCGGCTGCAATCAGCACCAGATCCACCGGAATTTCCTTCTGTGTGCCCTCGATGGGAACCATCGAAAGCCGTCCGGTCTTTTCATCCTTCTTCGGCTCAAGGCTTACCAGCACCGCACTGCATACGGTTCCGTCTTTTTTCTTTTTAAATTCTGTTACGGTTGTCTGGTAAATTCTCGGATCATGGCCAAATACATCGATTGCTTCTTCCTGACCGTAATCGGTCTTTAAGACCTTCGGCCATTCCGGCCAGGGATTGGATGCTGCCCGACACTCCGGCGCTTTCGGCATCATCTCCAGCTGTGTCACGCTTGCCGCACCCAGCCGAATTGAAGTTCCGACACAGTCATTTCCGGTATCTCCGCCGCCAATTACCAGCACATTTTTTCCTTTTGCCAGCTCATAGGGCACTTTTTCAAAATTCGTATCCAGGAGCTGCTTTGTTACGGTTCCCAGAAAATCCACCGCAAACCAGATGCCTTTTGCATCCCTGCCGGGCACATGGATATCTCTTGGATGGGAGGCCCCGCCGCAAAGAATCACGCGGTCGTATTCTTTTTCCAGCTCCTTGCCGGAAATATCTTTTCCAACATCTGCGTTGCAGATAAACTTGATGCCGGCAGCCTTCATGACTTCGATCCTTCTGTCGATGATGCTCTTGTCCAGCTTCATATTCGGAATGCCGTAGCGCAGCAGACCGCCGACTCTGTCATGACGTTCATAGACCGTTACGCTGTGTCCGCGTTTGTTCAGGTTCCAGGCTGCAGACAATCCGGCCGGACCGCTGCCGATGACCGCGACCTTCTTACCGGTGCGTACCTTTGGTTCTTCGCCTTTTACCAAACCATTCGCGTAAGCATATTCAATGACCGCACGTTCATTTTCCTTCGTGGAAACCGGTTTTGCGTGCAGCCCGCAGGTACAGGCCGCCTCGCACAGCGCGGGGCAGACCCTGGAAGTAAATTCCGGGAAGCAGTGAGTCTTTGACAAACGGACATAAGCCTGTTCCCAATTGCCGTGCCAGACCAGATCGTTGACCTCCGGCACCAGATTATGCAGCGGGCATCCCGAAGCCATTCCGGCAATCATTGTACCCGCCTGGCAGAAGGGAACGCCGCATTCCATGCAGCGCGCTCCCTGCAGACGCTGCTCCTCTTCCGGCAGCTGTCCGTGAAATTCCTTAAAATTTTTGATTCTTTCCTTTGGAGCCGTCACCGGTCCGTCTTTACGCTCATATTCCAAAAAACCTGTAGGTTTCCCCATGACTGTTTCCTCCCGTTACGCTCTGCTGCCGACACTCGCATAGAATGCCTCAATCTGCGCTTCCTGGCGGCTCATGCCCTGTTCCTCAAACTGGGAGGACAGCTGCAGCATCCGCTTGTAATCTCCAGGAATAATCTTTTTGAACTTCGGCAGATACTCTTTAAAGTGATCCAGTACCTCCTGTCCCTTTTTGGAACCGGTATTGCGCACATGCGCCTCGATCATGGCACGGAGCTCCTCCTGGTCAAACTTGGTCTCCACCTTCTCCATGAGTACCATTTCCTTGTTCAGGTTTTTATACAGACAGCTTTCTTCATCCAGTACATAAGCGATGCCGCCGCTCATACCTGCCGCAAAGTTTTTGCCTGTAGGTCCCAGTACAACCACATGACCACCAGTCATATACTCGCAGCCATGCTCTCCGACGCCTTCTACAACAGCAGTTGCACCGGAATTGCGGACGCAGAACCGTTCTCCTGCCACACCTGCGATATAAGCTTCCCCGCTTGTTGCGCCGTAAAGGGCAACGTTGCCGATAATAATATTTTCTTCCGGTTTAAATTTCGCTTTTTCCTGTGCAAAGACTGCCAGCTTGCCGCCGGAAAGTCCCTTGCCGAAATAGTCGTTGCTGTCACCGCACAGCGATAAGGTCAGACCTTTTGGTAAAAATGCACCGAAGCTCTGCCCGCCTGCGCCTTCACAGTGAATCGTGATGGTATCCTCGGGCAGTCCTTCCGGATGCTGTCTTGTGATTTCTGCGCCCAGAAGTGTGCCGAAGGTACGGTCGGTATTGGTCAGCTTCACGCTGCAGGAAATTTCTGTTCCGTCCGCAATGGCTGCCTTTACTTCTTTCTTCTTTAATAAAACGGATTCATCCTTTGTCTTTTCCAGTTTGAAATCATATGCGCATGCAGGATCGAAAACACTGACCTTTCTTTCCGCCTGTGCGCCCTCGTACAGGATTTTGCTCAAATCGATCGTCGCTTTTCTTCCGGTCAGACCATCCTTTTTCTTTAACAGATCGGTACGCCCTACCATCTCATCTACAGTTCTGACACCAAGCTTTGCCATGTACTCCCGCAGCTGCTGCGCGATAAAGGTCATGAAGTTAATGACGTATTCCGGTTTTCCGATAAAGCGCTTGCGCAGCTCCGGATTCTGGGTTGCGATACCCATCGGACAGGTATCCAGGTTGCAGACACGCATCATGACACAGCCAAGGGTTACCAGCGGAGCAGTTGCAAAGCCGAATTCCTCTGCTCCCAGAAGCGCTGCCATCGCAACATCCCTGCCGCTCATGAGCTTACCGTCTGTCTCGATGACAACGCGGTTTCTCAGACCATTCTGCAATAGAGTCTGATGGGTTTCTGCCAGTCCCAGCTCCCACGGAAGTCCTGCATTATGGATGGAGCTGATGGGCGCAGCACCGGTACCGCCGTCATAACCGGAAATCAGGATTACCTGTGCACCTGCTTTTGCAACACCGGCTGCAACGGTTCCGACACCGGCTTCCGAAACCAATTTAACGGAAATTCGTGCATATTTATTCGCATTTTTCAAGTCGTAAATTAACTGTGCCAGATCCTCGATGGAATAAATATCATGATGAGGCGGAGGAGAAATCAGGCTCACACCGGGTGTGGAATGTCTTGTCTTTGCAATCCAGGGATACACCTTCTTGGCAGGAAGATGTCCGCCTTCGCCGGGTTTTGCACCCTGGGCCATTTTGATCTGAATCTCTCTTGCACTGACCAGATACCGGCTCGTTACGCCGAAACGTCCGCTTGCCACCTGCTTGATTGCAGAGCTTCTGTCATGATCGGTTCCTGCGGATTCCAGACGCTCATCGCTCTCGCCGCCTTCACCGCTGTTGGATTTGCCGTGTAGTTTATTCATGGCGATCGCCAGCGCTTCATGCGCTTCCTCGGAAATCGAACCGTAAGACATCGCACCGGTCTTAAACCGCTTTACGATGGACTCTACGCTCTCTACTTCTTCAATCGGAACACCAGTCTCCGGGAAGTTGAAGTCCATCAGGCTGCGCAGATAACCGGTTTCCTCTTTATCCACCATCTTTGTATATTCGCAGAACTTTTCGTAACTGCCATCCCTTGTCGCCTGCTGCAGCATATGGATCGTCTGGGGATTGTAACGGTGTTCCTCGCCCTGGCTGCGCATCTTATGTCTGCCCATGGAGGACAACGTCAGGTCTGTTGCCAGTCCCAGCGGATCAAACGCCTTGGAATGCTGCGCGTCCGTCTGCGCTGCGATATCTTTTAAGGTAATACCGCCGATCCTGCTGACGGTTCCAGTAAAGTACGCATCGATGACCTCCTGCGAAATGCCGATCGCCTCGAAAATCTGGCTGCCCTGATAGGACTGAATCGTGGAAATGCCCATCTTGGACGCAATCTTTACGATGCCCTGCAAAATCGCATGGTCATAATCTTCTACTGCCGCATAATAATCTTTGTTCAGCAGACCGTCTTCTACCAGTTCTGCGATGGTGGAATGGGCCAGATACGGGTTGACCGCGCACGCACCGTAGCCTAACAGCGCCGCAAAATCGTGCACCTCCCTCGGCTCGCCGGATTCCAGGATAATGGACAGTGCCGTACATTTTTTCGTCTTGACCAGATGCTTGTGTACGGCGGAAACTGCCAGCAGCGACGGGATTGCAACATGGTTTTCATCCACACCGCGGTCGGAAAGAATCAGGATATTCGCCCCCTCCCGGTACGCCTTATCCACCTGTACGAACAGATGCTCCAGCACGCGATCCATCGGTGTGCTCTTATAGAAAATGATCGGCACACAGACAACCTTAAAGCCGGGCTTTTTCATCGTGCGGATCTTCAACAGGTCGAGGTCTGTCAGGATCGGATTATTGATCTTCAGTACCTGACAGTTTTCCGGCTTCTCTTCCAGAAGATTTCCGTTCTTGCCGGCATATACGGTTGTGGAAGTGACGATTTTTTCCCGGACCGCATCGATCGGAGGGTTCGTTACCTGCGCGAACAGCTGCTTGAAATAATAAAACAACGGCTGATATTCTTTGGAAAGGACAGCCAGCGGTGTATCCACACCCATCGCGCCGATCCGTTCGGTTCCGTTTAACGCCATCGAGCAGATACCCTCCCGGTATTCCTCGTAGGTGTAACCAAACGCTTTCTGCAGACGCGCCCGTTCTTCTTTACTATAAGAAGGAATCCTTTCATTCGGAATTTTTAACTCATGCAGCGTAACCAGATTGGAATCCAGCCATTCGCCGTAAGGCTCCCGCTTCGCGTAGGTCTCCTTGATTTCTTCGTCTGTTAAAACTTCGCCCTTTACAGTATCCACCAGCAGCATTTTACCGGGATGCAGTCGCTCTTTTTTCAAAATATGCTCTGCGGGAATTTCCAGGACACCGACTTCAGAAGAAAGGATCAGTCTGTCATCGTCTGTAATATAATATCTGGAGGGACGCAGACCGTTTCTGTCCAGAACAGCGCCCATTAGGTCGCCGTCCGAAAACAGGATGGAAGCAGGACCATCCCAGGGCTCCATCATCGTCGCATAGTACTGATAGAAATCGCGTCCCTCCTGGGAAATCGTATCATTATGGGCCCAGGGCTCCGGGATTGTAATCATGACCGCAAGCGGCAGCTCCATTCCGCTCATTACCAGAAATTCCAGTGTATTGTCCAGCATTGCGGAGTCCGATCCATTTGTATTGACTACAGGAAGCACCTTCGTTAAATCATCTGCCGAGAACCGCGGTGCACACATCGTTTCCTCCCGCGCCAGCATCTTATCCGCATTGCCCTTGATCGTATTGATCTCACCGTTATGCACAATAAACCGGTTCGGATGTGCACGCTCCCAGCTGGGATTCGTATTGGTCGAAAATCTGGAATGGACAATTGCAATCGCGGAATCATATTCTGCATCCTGCAGGTCCTTAAAGAAGGTTCTCAGCTGTCCCACCAGAAACATACCCTTATACACGATGGTCCGGCTCGATAAGGACGGCACATAGGTATTATCGTTACTCTGCTCAAATACGCGGCGTACCACATAGAGCTTTCTGTCAAAGTCCAGCCCTGCTGCAATATTTTCCGGCTTTTTGACAAAGCCCTGGCAAATGACAGGCATACATTCTCTTGCCTTATGTCCCAGCACCTCCGGTGCAGTCGGCACTTCTCTCCAGCCTAAAAACTTCATGCCTTCTTTTTCTACAATAATCTCAAACATCTTCTTCGCCTGGCTGCGCTTTAACTCGTTCTGCGGGAAAAAGAACATGCCGATTCCGTATTCTCTTTCGCCGCCGAGTTCGATGCCGATTTCCTGACATACTCTGGAAAAAAAGCGATGGGAAATCTGAGTCAGAATTCCGACGCCGTCTCCGGTTTTTCCCTCCGCGTCTTTTCCGGCACGGTGTTCTAGCTGTTCTACAATTTTTAACGCATCTGCAACAATCTGGTGGTCTTTTCTGCCTTTGATATTAACAACAGCTCCGATGCCGCAGTTATCATGTTCAAAGCTCTGGCTGTAAAGTCCCTGCTGTACCTGATTTTCTCCCATGGTAGTCCTCCTTATTTAAACGGCGCTGTTGCCTGCCGCTTCATATGCTACTGCCGCTTTTACAAAGCCCTCAAACAGCGGGTGCGGCAGGTTCGGTCTGGATTTGAATTCCGGGTGTGCCTGTGTTGCAACGAAGAACGGATGCTCTTTTAATTCGATCATCTCCACGATTCTTCCGTCCGGAGATAGTCCGGAAAGTACCATGCCGTTTTTCGTCAGCACTTCCCGGTAATCATTGTTAACTTCATATCTGTGGCGGTGACGTTCGGAAATCTCTGTCTTTCCATACAGCTTATGGGCCAGTGTTTCCGGCTGCAGGACACAGGGATATGCGCCCAGTCTTAAAGTACCGCCAAGATTGGTAATTCCGTTTTGTTCCGGCATCAGTGCGATGACCGGATCAGGCGTTTCGGGATCGAGCTCAATGCTCGCCGCTTTTGAAAGTCCTGCTACGTTTCTTGCAAATTCAACTATCGCAAGCTGCATGCCAAGGCACAGCCCAAGATACGGAATTTTGTTGCGTCTTGCATAACCGATTGCAAGAATCTTTCCTTCCGTTCCTCTCTGTCCGAATCCGCCCGGTACCAAAATGCCGTCCACATCGTGCAGATATTCCTCCAGATTTTCCGGTGTCAGCTCTTCTGCATCGATCCAGCGGATGTTGACCTGTGCGCGGTTTGCGATGCCGCCGTGCTTTAAGGCTTCCGCTACGCTCAAATAAGCATCATGCAGAGCTACATATTTGCCAACCAGCGCGATGGTGACAGAACTGGTGGGATGATGCAGATCCTCCAGCATCTTTTTCCAGTCTTCCAGATTCGGCTCCGGGCAGGGCAGATTCAAACATTCACAGACCGCCTGAGCCAAATGCTCTTCTTCCATCATTATCGGCACTTCATAAAGGGACGGTGCATCCAGATTCTGCAAAACATGTTCCTTTTTCACGTTACAGAATAATCCGATCTTTTCTTTCATTTTTTCATCAATCGGATAATCCGAACGGCAAACCAGGATATCCGGCCAGATCCCCATACTCTGCAGCTGCTTGACGCTCATCTGGGTCGGCTTTGTTTTCATTTCACCGGATGCCTTTAAATATGGAATCAATGTAACCTGAATCAGGATGGCATTTTCCCGTCCCATCTCGTGCTGAAACTGACGGATCGCTTCCAAAAACGGCTGGCTTTCGATATCGCCGACTGTACCGCCGACTTCTATAATAGAAATGGTATCTTCCTCCGGGGACTTCTCCCGGTAAAATTTCGATTTGATTTCGTTTGTAATATGAGGAATGACCTGTACGGTACCGCCGCCGTAATCTCCATGACGTTCCTTGTGCAAAACCGACCAGTAAATTTTACCCGTTGTAACGTTGGAATTCTGATCCAGGCTTTCATCGATAAACCGTTCGTAATGTCCCAGATCCAGGTCTGTCTCCGTGCCATCATCTGTTACAAATACCTCTCCGTGCTGGATCGGATTCATCGTACCGGGATCCACATTGATATAGGGATCCAGCTTCTGCATGGTTACATGATATCCTCTCGCTTTGAGCAGCCGTCCCAACGAAGCTGCGGTAATTCCTTTTCCAAGACCGGACACAACGCCGCCGGTCACAAATACATATTTTACGCCCATGCTCTCCTCCTTGCTGCCCTGCAACAGCTTTTCCTACTGTCAGTGTGCCGTTCATAAAAATACTTTGTTATCCATGAAAGAATGTGCCTTGGCACATTCTCGCGCCGAGCGCGGTCGCTTGCGATATTTTTCATCTTCGCGCGAGTGCGCATCTCAGGCACGTCAGTGCCTCTTTCTGTAACATGGAACCCATGTTACAGAAAGAAAGGGGTCAGGAAACCTGCAATGCAAGTTTCCTGACCCCTTTGTCAGCCTACATCTTATGTACGACACTATTTTTCATGCAATGTAGTCTACCCTATCTTTTTTCATTTGTAAAGAGGTTTTTTAATTTTTCCAGTTCCCATGTAGCTTTCCACAGGCAGATTTCATGCTCGCATGAAAATCTGCCTGCGGAAGGCTACAGAGGGAGCGCCGCTCTTATGAGCAAAAGCAGCTGCGCAGCAGCGGATAGCATCGCAGATGCGCTTTTGCGAATGGCGCGGGGGAACTGGATCGCATGCGACGCGCCCTTATCATGCGCCGGGGTTCTCCCCAGCCGCGCCGCCTTCATGCACCAACAGCCTCCGATACGTTTTGTCCATCCCGATCGCTCCAATCGGCGCGGTCACGAGAATCGCAAGCACTGCAACCGAGAGCACAAGCTGTCCGCACGGCAGACCGAGACTCAGCGGAACCGACCCGATCGCCGCCTGTACGGTTGCTTTCGGCAGATAGGCGATCACACAGAACAGCCGCTCTTTTTTATTTAGCTGCGTCCCTGCCATACACAAGAACACGCCTGCTGCACGAAACAGGAGCGCAATCCCGATCATCAAAAGCGCACTCGCACCAGCGCTTGCTGTATACCGGATATCGACCGCTGCACCGACCAACACAAACAGCACGACTTCCGCTGCCAACCAGAGCTTGCCGAATTTTTCAGACAGGCGCTTCGAAACCTCCGGCACACATCTTGCCTTCAACATGCACGCCATGCTCACAACCGCCAAAAGCCCGGATACCGAAACGATTCCTTTCAGCCACGTTTCCACTGCCATCAGAAGAAACGACAGACCGAGCACCAGGATCACCTTCATGCTATTTCGGACGCAGTGGGCACGGGCATATGCCGTGTGAACTACCCATTGTCTAAAGCCAATGGGCTTCCTGCTTCGCAGACCTCGTTTCTACGTTCCACTCCGGTCGGAGCAGAACAAACATCCACTGGATGTTTTGCTCCCTACTATCTCCACAGGCGTTAATTCGGGCAGTCCCTGCCCTATATTATTATTTTTATGCTATTTGTCTTAATCCTTCTTCCAGTATATTCTTTGCCGCATTGATATCTCTGTCATGATTTGTTCCACAGACAGGACATATCCATTCCCTCACGGATAGATTTTTCGTCTCTGTATTTTGGTATCCACAGGCTGAACACAACTGACTGCTGGCATAAAATGTATTTATCTTGATATATTTTCTGCCATTCCACTTTGCCTTATATTCTAACTGTCTTGTCAGCTCATACCATGATA
>ENA-OURZ01003635-OURZ01003635.1-human-gut-metagenome-genome-assembly--contig:-NODE-3635-length-12601-cov-2.182050_pt1 | contig 12601 bp, 10 predicted proteins | sample MGYA00242073_ERZ509195 | MGnify/ENA primary metagenome ERZ509195 (study PRJEB26280, sample SAMEA2338837) | human gut metagenome | biome: human gut; feature: human-associated habitat; material: faeces...
GCTGCTGGGCATCCGCGTGGTCAAGTCCTTTGCCAATGAAAAGCTGGAAGAGGAAAAATTCGCAAAGGGCAATCTGCGCTTTCTTGAATGCAAAAAGCGCCAGTACGCCTACATGGCGGGCTTTGGCACATCCAACCGTCTGTTTGACGGCCTGATGTACATCATCGTCGTAGTGGCCGGCGCGCTGTTTTTGATCAACAAGAAAATCGGTATCGGTGATTATACGGCCTATCTGCTCTATGTATCCACCCTGCTGTCCTCCATCCGCACCATCGTGGACTTTACCGAGCAGTTCCAGCGCGGCATGACGGGCATCGAGCGCTTCTGCGAAATCATGGATGCGCCCAGCGATATCAAGGATTCCCCCAACGCCAAGCCCCTGGGGGAGGTGCGCGGCGACGTGTGCTTTGATCACGTCGGCTTCCATTACAGCGATGATGAGAACCACGAGGTACTCAGCAACATCGACCTGCACGTCAAGGCCGGGCAGAATGTGGCGGTGGTCGGCCCCTCGGGCGGCGGCAAAACCACGCTGTGCAACCTGATTCCCCGCTTCTATGACGTCACCGCCGGGCGCATCACCATCGACGGGCAGGATATCCGCGATATCACGCTCAAATCCCTGCGCAGCAGCATCGGCATGGTGCAGCAGGAGGTGTACATGTTCTCCGGCACCGTGGCGGAAAACATTGCCTACGGCAAGCCCGGCGCAACCCGTGAGCAGGTAATCGAAGCAGCCAAGCAGGCGGGCGCAGACAGCTTTATCTCCCAGCTGCCCAACGGCTACGATACCTATGTGGGCGAGCGCGGCGTCAAGCTGTCCGGCGGCCAGAAGCAGCGCATTTCCATCGCCCGCGTGTTCCTCAAGAACCCGCCGATCCTGATCCTGGACGAGGCGACCAGCGCCCTGGACAACGAAAGCGAACGCCTGGTGCAGCAGTCGCTTGAAAAGCTGGCGCACGGCCGCACCACCTTCACCATCGCCCACCGCCTGACCACCATCCGCAACGCTTCAGTCATCTGGGTGCTCACCGAGAACGGCATCCAGGAGCAGGGCTCCCATCAGGAGCTGATGCAAAAGGGCGGCCTGTACGCCCAACTGTACGCCATGTATACCGAAAACGTCAGCGTGGCGTAAGTCATAAGAGAATAGCAAATCCGGCCTTGAAGCAAATTCAGGGCCGGATTTGTTATATGCAATTATGCTGAATTCTTACTGCCTCATCGCCATCAGCGCAGGCAAATCAAGCACCTCCACGCGCTTGCGGCCGATGCTGATGATGCCGTCCGCTTTCAGCTGGGCGCAGATGCGGCTGGTCTGGATACGCGAGGCGTTGATGGCCGAGGCGAGGGATTCCTGCGTCATGGGCACCACGTTCTTTTCTGCGCAGGTTTCGGCACTGCTTTCAATGTACAGGCACATGAACGTAGCCAGGCGGGTCTGCACATCATCGATGCTCTGCTTTTCCGCGTCAAAGCACATCAGCCGCAACACATCGCCCACATACAGCGCCAGGTCAGTGGCAAAGGCCGGATTCTGCCGGCAGATGCGCTGCAAAAGCTCGGGCGTAAAGCGCAGCACGGTGATGCTGGTCAGCGCCTCGTTGGATACCACCGCAGGCTCGCCGCCGCGCAGGTTATCCAGGGTAAAGATGGTATTGGCCTTATGATAGCCCAGCAGGCGCAAATAGCCGCTGGCGTTGCTGGTGTAGGTTTTTACAATGCCGCGAAGCAAAAAATAAATATGCTGATTGACCTCGCCGCTGCGGCTGAGCACCGAGCCTGCGGGATAATCCAGCAGCTCCGCTCCCGAGGACAGCAGCATGCCGCGCCAGGGCAGCAGCGTATCCTTCAAAATAAAGCTGACGGGGGATTTGCGGGTTTCAGTCATCGCGTCGTCGTCCTCTTTTTTCGGGTTTTCAGTATCGCAGGATACAGTGGAGCGCAGGTGCTCCCGCATTATTGTATCATGTGATATCGATAGCTGCAAGGCGATTTGATAAAATTTTTGCAGAAAATCTGCTTATCACAAAGGAGGCGCACCCATGAAATCTAAGATGTTCCCCATCCTCTCCTCCCCCGCCAAGATCGGCAATGTGACGCTGAAAAACCGCATTCTCAAGGCTCCGCAGTCTTCGGGCATGAACAACAAGGACGGCACTGTGTCCGAGCGTGCCATCCGCTACTACTCCGACCAGGCCAAGGGCGGCGCGGGCGCGATCATTGTGGAATACGCCTATGTGGATGAAATCGGCTCCAAGAGCGCGCACTGCCACCTGGGCATTTCCAGCGACGAGCACATTCCCGGCCTGTCCTGGCTGGCCGAGTGCATCCGTGAAAACGGCGCCGTGCCCGCCATCCAGATTGAGCACTGCGGCCGCCAGAAGTTCCTGGGCACCCAGCCCATCTGCGCCGCTTCCGCCCTGCCCTGGCCCAAGCTGTGGAATCAGTATGGCGTGCAGTCCGTGCCGCATGTGCTGACCATCGAGGAAATCCAGGATATCGTACATGCCTTTGGCGACGCCGCCCGCCGCGCCAAGACCGCCGGCTTTGAAATCGTCGAAATCCACGGCGCACACGGCTACCTGCTGACCAACTTCTTCTCCCCCCATACCAACCACCGCACCGATCTGTACGGCGGCAGCCTGGAAAACCGCATGCGCATCTACCTGGAAATCGCCCGCGACGTGCGCAAGAAGGTCGGCCCGGACATGGCCGTCACCATCCGCCTGAGCGGCACGGATTACGAGCCGGACGGCTTCCCGATTGAGGATACCATCGAGCTGGCCAAGGCGCTGGAAAAGGAAGGCATCGACGCGTTCCACATTTCGGGCGGCGATCACCACACCATGATCCACCAGGTATCCCCCATGGCCATCAATGTGTGTCACAATGTATGGGCGGCCGAGGCCATCAAGAAGCACGTGCATGTGCCCGTCATCGCCTCCGGCTCCATCACCCTGCCTGAATACGCCGAGGAGATCCTGGCCTCCGGCAAGGGCGACTTCGTAGGTCTGGGCCGTCCCCTGTGGGCCGATCCCGAATGGCCCAACAAAGCCTGCAGCGACCATCCCGAGGACATCCGTCCCTGCATCCGCTGCAACGAAGGCTGCCTGGAGCGCACCTTCTTTAACTATAAGGCCGTTACCTGCGCTGTCAACCCGCAAATCAGCCGCGAGGGCGAATTGAAGATCAAGCCCGCTGAAAAGCCGCGCACCATCGCCGTCATCGGCGCAGGTGCCGCCGGTATGGAAGCCGCGCGCGTGGCCAAACTGCGCGGGCACGATGTGACCATCTTTGAAGAAAAGCCCATCGACGGCGGCCTGCTTAACGAGGCGGCGGCCCCCGAATTCAAGGCCGATATCCGTCCGCTGATGAAATACCAGGCCACCCAGATCAAAAAGCTGGGGATCCCCGTCATCCGCAAGCGCGCCGAAATGGCCGACCTGGAAGACTATGATGCGGTCATTTGCGCCACGGGCAGCACGCCCATCATCCCGCGCATTCCCGGCGTGGATAAGCCCATCGCGGTGGATTGCCTGAGCGCCATCAACGGCGCCAAGCCCGTGGGTGAGCGCGTGATCGTCATCGGCGGCGGCCTGGTCGGCTCCGAAACCGCGCTGGATCTGGCTGAAAACGGCCACAAGGTGACGCTGGTTGAGATGCAGCCGCAGATCATGAACGGCGTGGCCGTAACAGACTTCCTGGCCTACAGTGAGCGCATCGCCAAGACCGATATGCGCATTCTGACCAACACCCGTCTGGAAGCCATCGAGGACGACGGCGCAATCGTCAGCGGCAAGCAGGGCGAAGAGAAGCTGACGGCTGACACCGTGATCCTGGCGCTGGGCCTCAAGGCCAACCATCAGCTCTATGATCAGCTGATCGCTGCGGACAAGGAAGCCTATCTGGTAGGCGATGCGGTGAAGGCCGGTAAGATCTTCGACGCTTTCCATACGGGCTATCGCGTAGGCCTGAAAATCTGATAATCTCCCTCTTTGCATTGGACGGGGGCGTGTGAGCAGCGCCTCCGTCCTCTTTTTGTTCGGCGGCAAAGCCGGCTCTGCGGATTAAAAGCGCCGGAAAACCTTTACGGTCTTGGCGATTTTCGTCTTCGCATCCTGCGCTTCACGGGCGCGCTTTTCGCATTCTCTTTTTTATCCCCTATGCAGGATTTTTCGCAAAAAGCAGCGAATTATCCCATTGCCGCATCCCTGCGGCACAAATTGAAATGCACCAATGGAAAGGACGTTATTACCATGGATCAACTGGGTGAAAGCATCCGCAAGCTTATTCTGGCCGGCATCGGCGCCGCCGCCGTCACAAAGAAAAAATCCGAAAGTATCCTGCGCGATCTGGTCAAAAAGGGCGAGGCGGACGCGGTGGTCACGGCGGGGTCTACCGGCGCGGCGCTGGCGGGCGGCATTTTCCGCATGGGGCGCATCCGCGGCATCGATCGTCCGGCGCTGGGGCCTGTGCTGCCCACATCGGGCGAACATCCTGTGATACTGATCGACTGCGGCGCCAACGCGGACTGCAAGCCGGATTATCTCGTCCAATTTGCGCTGATGGGTCAGGCCTATATGAAGGGCGTGATGGGCATTGCCAATCCCAAGGTCGGCCTGCTCAACGTCGGTGCGGAGGATGAAAAGGGCAACGAGCTGTGCAAGGCGGTGTTCCCGCTGTTGAAAGATCACCCCGGCGTCAACTTCTACGGCAATGTGGAGGCGCGCGACGTGCTCACGGGCGTGGTGCAGGTCATCGTTTGCGACGGTTTCTCAGGCAATATCCTGCTCAAGTCCACCGAGGGTGCGGCGCAGCTGATTTTCGGCAAGCTCAAAAAAGGTTTGATGTCGTCTGTGCGTTCCAAACTGGGCGCGCTGATGGTCAAGCCTGCGCTCAAGACCGTCAAAAACGAGCTGGATTATGAGCAGTACGGCGGCGCCGCGCTGCTGGGTGTCAAGGGTGCGCTGGTCAAGGCGCACGGTTCGTCCAAAGGCCATGCCTATGCCTGTGCCATCGCTCAGGCGCACACGATGGTCAAGGGCGGCGTTGTGGGAATCATTGCGCAGTCGCTCGAGGAGAGCGGCGCGGATTCAGATAAAGCAGATCAGAAGGAGGAGTAAGATATGTTTGAACAGATTGCAGCGATGATCGCGGATCAGCTCGGCATCGACGCTTCCACGATCAAGCCGGAATCCCGGCTGGTGGAGGATCTCAAGGCAGACTCGCTGGACGTGGTTGCCATGATCATGGAGATGGAGAGCGAATTCGGCATCGAAATCCCCGATGAAGAGCTGACGCAGCTCCACACCGTGGCCGATGCCATGAAGTACATCGAAGAGAACAGAAAATAAAATCATCCGTTATCATTCCCTTTACGCACCGAAGCGGGTTTATCCCCTCCGGTGCGTAGGCATAAATGAGCCAAACGCAGTCGTCTGGCTGATTTATGCGAACCGAAAGGCAAAAAGAATATGTTTGAAGAACTGGAACGGGCCATTGATTACTCGTTTAAGGATAAATCACTGCTGAAGCTGGCGATGACCCATCCTTCCTATGCGGGGGAGACGCACGTTCACAACCAGCGGTTGGAATTCCTGGGCGATGCGGTGTTGCAGCTGTGTACCAGCGTCCGGCTGTATCATCAGTACCCCGATCTGCCGGAGGGCAAGCTGTCGCGCCTGCGCGCGCGCTGCGTGCAGGAAGGGGCGCTCGAGGTCGCAGCCAGAAGGCTGAATCTCGGCAAATACCTGCTGCTCGGCCATGGCGAAGAGCATGGCGGCGGGCGTGAAAAGCCCTCGATTCTCGCCGACGCGATGGAGGCGCTGCTGGGCGCGATGTATCTGGACGGCGCGATGGAAGAGGCGCGCAGGCTGATCGAGACTGTGGTGCCGATTGCGGACGTGCCGCGCGTGCATGATTACAAGACCGAATATCAGGAGTTGTGCCAGCGCGTCACCGGCGAAGCACCGGTCTACCGCATCACCGGCGAGGATGGCCCCGCGCACGACAGGACGTTCTACGCGCAGGTGCTGCTGAACGACAAGGTGATGGGCGAGGGCGCAGGCGGCAGCAAAAAGCACGCCGAGCAGCAGGCTGCGCGCGACGCGCTGAGCAAGCAGGGTCTGTAATTCTGCGGGGGAGGAAACGATTTGCGACTGAAGAAACTCGAAATCTACGGCTTCAAATCCTTTGCCGACCGCGTAGAGATGATCTTTCCTGACGGCGTGACCGGCGTAGTCGGTCCCAACGGCAGCGGAAAGAGCAACATCGGCGACGCGGTGCGCTGGGTGTTGGGCGAGCAGAGCGCCAAGACCCTGCGCGGCGCAAAGATGGAGGACGTGATCTTCGGCGGTACCGAGAAGCGCAAGGCGCAGGCCTACTGCGAGGTCAGCCTGGTCTTTGACAATTCCGACGGCAAGCTCCCGGTGGATTACGCTGAGGTCATGATTACCCGCAGAGTTTACCGCAGCGGCGACAGCGAATATTACCTCAATAAATCCCCTTGCCGCTTGCGTGATATCATCGATTTGATGCGCGATACCGGCATTGGCAAGGAGGGCTATTCCCTGATCGGTCAGGGACGCATCGACGAAATCCTCTCCGTCAAGAGCGAGGAGCGCCGCAATGTCTTTGAGGAAGCGGCGGGCATCACCAAGTACAAGGCGCGCAAGGCCGAAGCGGAACGGCGCATGGAGAATACCGCCGAAAATCTCTCCCGCGTCGAGGATATCTTAAACGAGGTCGGCGCAAGATTGCCGGAGCTGGAAAATCAGGCCGGAAATGCCCGGGAGTACATGAAGCTGACCGATGAGCTGCGCCGGTTGGAAATCAGCTCCTTTGCTCATAACCACGACCGCCTCACCGACAGCTTGGAACAGGCGGAGGCGCAGAGGGAAAGCCTGAACGAGCAGATACAGACCTTGGAAGCGAACGATGAAGCGTTGCGCGCAGATAATCGGGAAAAAGAACAAGGAATCCTCAATGCGGAGACGCACATTGCCGAACTGAATCGGCAAATCCTCGATCAGACCCGCTCCTGCGAGATCATCGAGGGAGATTTGGGCGTGTTGCGCGAGCGCATTGCGTCGGCGGAAAAAGATATAGCCCGGCTGGAAAAAGAAAATGAACAGGCACAGCTCCGCGGCGGCGAATTGGTTCGCCAGCGCGCTGAAAGCCATGAGCGCCGGAACACGCTGGCTTCCGAGCTGGAACAGATCCGCGCGCATTGCCGTGAGCTTTCCGAGCGCGTGGAAAAGGCCGCGGCGGACGTGCAGCTGCGCGAGGAGACCATCGAGCAAGGCAAGGAGGAGATGATTCGCTCCTTCAATGCGCTATCCGACGTCAAAAGTGCCAGCGCCCGCCTGACCGCCACGCGCGAGGGCTTGACACAGCGCTTAAGCGTGCTCAAAGAGGGCGGGCGGGCCGGTCGGGAAGCGGTGGAAGCCGCGCAGCGAGAGGTCGAAAGCGCACAGAAAAAGCTGGACGACGCGCGGGCCGATTTGGATGAGCTGCAAAAAAAGCGCGCCGAAGCGTTGGCGCGTCAGGGTGCGCTGCAAGCGGAAAATCAGCAGCTGGGCGGAAGTATTCAGCGTACGGGCGGCGCGCTGCGCGAGGCGCAGTCCCGCCTGAAGATGCTGGAGCAGATGCAGCGCGACTACGAGGGGTATCAGAACTCTGTGCGCGAGGTGCTGCGCAGGTTCGCGGGCAGAGAGGGCGTTTACGGCGTAGTGGCGGGCATTGTCCATGTGCCGCGCGAGATTGAGCGCGCCGTGGAAATGGCGCTGGGCGGCGCGATGCAGAACATCGTCTGCGATCGAGAAGAGGACGCAAAGGTCATGATCGACTATTTGCGTGCCAACCGCATGGGCCGTGCGACGTTTCTGCCGCTGTCCTCTGTGCGCGGGCGCGTGCTCAGCGCGCAGGAGAGGCAGGTGCTGCGCATGGACGGATGTGTGGGACTGGCCTCGGAGCTGGTTCAATATGACGAAAAATTCCGGCCTGTGGTGGAAAACCTGCTCGGACGCACGGTCGTGGCGCGGGATTTGGATGCGGGCATTGCGATCATGCGCGCCGGGCGGCACGCCTTTCGGCTGGTGACGCTGGAAGGCGACGTGATGCACTCCGGCGGCTCGATGACGGGCGGATCGGTCAACGCACGCTCCACCTCGATTTTGTCTCGCCAGCGCGAGATTGACGAGCATCGTGCGGCGGCAAAGAGCCTGAGCGAAAAGCTGGATGCGTTGAACAAGCGCGTCGAGACCATCAAAAACGATCTAACCGAAGCGCAGCGCCATGCCGCGGCTGCGGGCGAAGCAGTGCATCAACAGGATATTGCCGTGCTGCGCGAGCAGGAAGGCGTCAAGTTCGCCAAAGAGCGCGCCGTGCAGGCAGAGCAGGCGCAGAGCCACGCTGCCCTGGAACGCGAGCAATTGGAGGAGAGCATCCGCGAGATTGACGACGAATTGGAAGCCATGCAGGCGCGCACGGGCCAAGCGGAACAGGCTTCCGTCACGACCCAGGAGGACATTGCCCGCGCGACGCAGCAGCTGTCCGACAAGCGGCAGGCGCTGGAGCAGCTCAGAGCCGAGCTGGCCGAGCGCCGCGCCACGGAGGCGGGAAAGCAGGCCGAACTGGAAAATGCGCAGCGCGACGAGCAGCGCTTTGACGGCAGCCGTCAGGAGCTGGAAAGCGCGGCGGCCATTCGCCGGCGTTCCGGGGAAGCACTGCGTCAGCGCGCAGAAAACGACCGCGCAGCGCTGGAAAAAAAGCAGCAAGATGTAGCCAAGCGCCGCGAGATGCTGGAGAACACGCAAAACGCGCTGAGGGCGGAGGAAACTCGCCGCGAGGAACTGCGCGTGCGCGCGTCGGAGCTGAACGATCGGATGGAGGCTTCCCGCAGGCAGAGAGAGGAAGCACAGGAAGCGCTGCACCGCGTGCAGATGATGCAGAGCCGCTGGACGGCGGAACTCAAGCAATTGCAGGACCGCATCTGGGAGCGCTACGAGCTGACGCTCGAAAACGCACGGCCCTTCTGCGATCCGGATTACGACGAGAGCGCCTCGCGTGGCCGCATCGATGCGCTGCGCCAGCAGGTGCGCGCGCTGGGGTCAGTCAACGTCGGAGCCTTGCAGGAATACGAGGAGACGCGGACGCGCTATGAGGAAATGGATAAGCAGCGAGCTGATCTGCGCAAGGCGCAGCGCGACCTCGAAGAGATCGTGAGCGATTTGGTGCGAAAAATGGAAAAGCAGTTCACCGAGCAGTTCAAGCTCCTGAACGAGCATTTTTCCCGCACGTTTACGCAGCTCTTCGGCGGCGGAACGGCGATGCTCAAATTGCAGGACGAAAAGGACGTGCTCGGCTGCGGAATCGACATCGTCGCGCAGCCGCCGGGCAAGAAACTGCAGCTGCTGTCGCTGCTTTCGGGCGGCGAACGCGCGCTGACGGCCATTGCGATCCTGTTTGCGATGTTGGACATCCGTCCCTCGCCCTTCTGCATACTGGACGAGATCGAGGCGGCGCTGGACGAGGCGAACGTCGCCAACTTCGCGGACTATCTGAAACAATATTCTCACGACACCCAGTTCATCGTCGTGACCCACCGCAAGGGCACCATGGAGCGCTGCGATGCGCTCTATGGCGTGGCGATGGAGGAAAAGGGCGTATCCCGCATGGTGTCTGTACAGCTTTCCGAGCTGCAAAAGCAACTGGAGGACGAAAGCAATGATTTGGAACAGTAAGAAAAAGAAGAACGCAGAGATCGAAAACGCCGAAGCCGTCGAAACGACGAAAGCGGCGGAGCAGAACGAACCGGCGCAGTCCGAACAGGCGGAGCCCGCCGAGAAGAAGGAAAAGAAGGGGCTCTTTGCACGCTTGCGCGAGGGCATGACCAAGACACGCGAATCCATCACCCACGCCATCGATCAGCTCACCGGCGTATACAAGGAGCTGGACGACGATTTCTACGACGATCTGGAAGCGATCCTGATCGGCGCGGACGTGGGCGTCAGAACCACCGAGGAGATCATCTCCCGCCTGAAGGAAGAGGTGCGCCGCCGCCGTGAGGGCAACCCCGAAGCCGTGCGCGGCATCCTCAAGGAGATCGTGGCGGAGATGATGGATGCGCCCGCTTTTGATCCCAAGAGCCCGTCGGTCATCCTGGTCGTGGGCGTCAACGGCGTGGGCAAGACCACCACCATCGGCAAGCTGGCCTGCCATTTCAAGGAGCAGGGCAAAAACGTGGTGCTGGCCGCGGGCGACACCTTCCGCGCGGCGGCTTCCGAACAGCTAACCATCTGGGCGCAGCGTGCGGGCGTGCCCATCATCGCGCACGGCGAAGGCGCAGATCCTGCGGCGGTCGTGTTTGACGCAGTGGCTTCGTGCAAGGCGCGCAAGGCCGATCTGCTCATCGTCGATACCGCAGGCCGCCTGCACAACAAGGCAAATCTGATGAACGAGCTGGCGAAGATCGACCGCGTGATCTCGCGCGAGCTGCCGGACGCTTCGCGCGAGACGCTGCTCGTGCTCGACGCGACCACCGGACAGAACGCCGTCCATCAGGCGGAGGAGTTCAACAAGGCGGCCGAGCTGACCGGCATCATCCTCACCAAGCTCGACGGCACCGCTAAGGGCGGTATCGTCATCGCCATCTCGGCCGGTCTCGGCGTCCCGGTCAAGCTCGTCGGCGTCGGCGAGGGCATCGACGATCTGATCGACTTCGACCGCGCGGCGTTCCTCGAGGCCATCCTGCCGCCGGCAGAGCAGATGACAGGTGACAGCGAAAATGAAGAAGAAGGAGCGGAGCAGGAATGACAAGACCTGACGGAAGAGCGAAGGACGAAATGCGCCCGGTCAAGCTGACGACCGGATTTACCATGTATGCGGAGGGTTCGGTGCTGGCTGAAATGGGCAACACCAAGGTCATCTGCACCGCGTCAGTCGAGGAAAAGGTTCCGCCCTTCCTCGAGGGCAAGGGCCTCGGCTGGGTAACCGCCGAGTATGCGATGCTCCCGCGTGCGACCAATACCCGCAAAAAACGCGACATCAAGTCGCTCAAGCTGGACGGCCGTTCGAGTGAGATCCAGCGTCTGATCGGCCGTGCGCTGCGTGCAGTCGTCGACCGCGAGGCGCTCGGCGAGCGCCAGATCACCATCGACTGCGACGTCATTCAGGCGGACGGCGGCACGCGCTGCGCGTCCATCACGGGCGGCTATGCGGCGCTCTATCTCGCGTGCAGAAAGCTGGTCGACGAGGGCGTGATCGAGAATATGCCGCTCACCGCAGCGGTTTCGGCGGTATCGGTCGGTATCTTCGAGGACGAAGCCGTGCTCGACCTCAACTACGCAGAGGACAGCCATGCCATCGTGGACTGCAACGTCGTCATGACCTCGAAGGGCGAGTTCATCGAGGTGCAGGGCACGGGCGAGGGCCGTCCGTTCACACGGAACGAGCTGGATCAGCTGCTGGCGCTCGGCGAGCAGGGCTGCTCCAGACTGTGCGAGATCCAGAAAAGCGTGCTCGGCGAATAAAAGAGGAAAACCAAACATGAAATTTGTACTGGCATCCCATAATAAAGGAAAGCTGAAGGAAATGGCGGCCATTCTGGGCGAACTCGGCATCGAGGTCGCGTCTCTGCCCGAGGGTGCGCCCGAGCCGGAGGAAAACGGCGCGACGTTTGAGGAAAACGCGCGCATCAAGGCGAAAGCCGCCGCGGACTTCACCGGTCTGCCGGCCATCGCGGACGACAGCGGCCTGTGCGTGGACGCGCTGAACGGCGCGCCGGGCGTATATTCAGCGCGGTATTCCGGAGAGGGCGCGACTGATGAGAAGAACAACGCGAAGCTGCTCTCGGAGCTTGAGGATGTTCCGGACGACAAGCGCACCGCGCGGTTCCGGACAGTCGTCACCTGCGCGTTCCCGGACGGAACGCACTTTCAGGTTGACGGCTGCTGCGAGGGAAGAATACTGAGGGCTCCGGAGGGGAGCGACGGCTTCGGCTATGATCCGCTCTTCTGGTACGCGCCGTTTGAAAAGACCTTCGCGTCGCTGACGCCGGAGGAAAAGAACGCGGTGAGCCACCGCGGCAAGGCGATGAGAAAGTTCGCTGGGGAGCTTCCGGGAGAGCTCGCGAAGCGCGGAATAAACTGAGTTATTTTTTGGAGAGAAATCATATGCTGACAAGCAAACAGCGCGCGTATCTTCGCGCGATGGCGGCGCCTATGGACACGATCTTTCAGGTCGGCAAGGGCGGCGTCAACGACAATATGTGTGAGCAGATCTCGAACGCTCTTGAGGCGAGGGAGCTGATCAAACTGCGTGTTCTTGACAACTGCGACCTTAACGCTAAGGAAGCCGCGCAGATCATCTCGGAAGAGACAGACTCCGATGTCGTGCAGGTCATCGGCACGCGATTCGTTCTTTACCGCGAGTCGGTCGATCACAAGAAGATCGAACTGCCGCGATGAAAACTGTCGAAAAGCTCGGGATATACGGCGGAACCTTTTCGCCGATACACAACGGGCATATACGCGCGGCGGAGAAGTTTCTCACGGACATCGATCTTGACAGACTTCTGATCATGCCGAAGATGTTGCCA
>ENA-OURZ01003654-OURZ01003654.1-human-gut-metagenome-genome-assembly--contig:-NODE-3654-length-12545-cov-12.918495_pt1 | contig 12545 bp, 14 predicted proteins | sample MGYA00242073_ERZ509195 | MGnify/ENA primary metagenome ERZ509195 (study PRJEB26280, sample SAMEA2338837) | human gut metagenome | biome: human gut; feature: human-associated habitat; material: faeces...
GCATGCGGCTGTTAACCGCAGGGTCGTCCGTTCAAGCCGGACAGGGGGAGCCAAAGCTCCGAGTGCAACTGCATTCGGGGCTTTTACTTTTGCATTTTTTATGCTAAAATAGGGCGAATGGAGGTGCCTATGAAGCTATTATTCAAGCAGCGCTTTTTTTCGTGGTTCGATAGCTACGATATCTACGATGAGGCAGGCAACACTGTGTATGTCGTCCGGGGCCAGCTTTCGTGGGGGCATTGTCTTAAAATTTTCGACCCGACCGGCAGCGAGCTGGGAACGGTCAAGCAGCGCGTTTTCACTCTGCCGCCGAAGTTTGACCTCTACCGCGGCGCTGCCCATATCGGCTGCATTTCGAAGGAATTCAGGCTGTTCAGCCACCACTACAACATCGATTGCAACGGCTGGCATGTGGAGGGCGACTGGCTGGGTTGGGATTATTCCATTACAGACGGCTGCGGCAGAACGGTAGCAACCGTCAGCAAGGAGCTTTTTAACTGGACGGATACCTATTCCATCGAGGTGGAGCGCCCCGAGGACGCCCTTTCCGCCTTGATGGTGGTGCTTGCCATTGATGCCGAAAAATGCAGTGCTGGCAGTTAATGGGCTATTACATGGGGCTCAAGCGCGGGTTGAATATCCGGACTCAAGCACCGGTTGCTGGTTTATTGGTGTGCGATTTGCTATGCTGATGATGCCGGAAGCGACCGGCGGGAAGGAGCGGTACAATATGTTTGATACCGTAAAAATCGGAAAAAGAATAGCGGAGCTGCGCAAGAAAAGGGATATGACCCAGTTCGAGATCGCCGACCGATTGGGCATCAGCTATCAGGCGGTCTCCAACTGGGAGCGGGGCAATTCCATGCCGGATATCGCCAAGCTGCCGGAGTTGGCCGAAATTTTTGGCGTCACGGTGGATGAGATCCTGGGCGGCGGCAACCCCGTGGTGGAAAAGGTAACAGCCGGAGAGCCGGTACAGCCTGCCGATTACACCAGGGAGGAACTGAAAGAGGCTGCCGAGGTGCTGCGCCCCAGTCAGGTAGAAAAGCTGGCCGGGGAGGTTAGGGAAGACAGAGAGAGCCTGCTGACACTGGTGCCATTCCTGGACGAGGAAACCGTGGGCGAGCTGGCCACACAGCTGGCGCAGGAGGGTGGCGATGTTACAGGCCTGGTCCCCTTTATGGCAGAAGAAAAGGTGGATGAATTGGCGTTGCTGCTGGAGCAGAATGGTAAGGATACCGTGGCACTTGCCCCTTTCATGAGCGGAGAAGCGGTGGGCAGGCTGGCGGAACTCCGTGCCAAAAACGGCCGCTCCATCGGGGAACTCCTCCCCTTTGCCGGGGAGGAAAAGCTGGGCGAGGTGGCTCTTGCCAAGGTGCTCCGCGGTGAGGATGTTACCGCCATGCTGCCCTTTTTGGGTGATAAGGCACTGGGGGCCATCACCAAGGAAAAGCTGGCCCGCGGAGAGAGCATCACCGAGCTCCTTCCTTTCTTGGATGACAGCACCCTGCGGGAATATGTCAAAAAGGCGCTGGGCCGTTAAATTTGCCGCTTGGCGCGGACTTTCCCGTTGAACAAGCATCTTCCCCTGCTGCGGCGGAAAAGCCCGCAGAAAGCATATACCCAGCCGTCTGCCCGCATAGGGCGGGCGGCTGTGCCGTTTATGGGGGAGCAGTTGGGCAATGAGCACGGTTTTTCTCGTCGGAGAGGCGTTTTTTCTCTGCCGGCGTCATTGCAAAATTCCTGCACCTGTGTTATAAATAAATTATCTTGGATGATAGGGTTGGCTGCGCAGCGGTCAACTGTTCTTTTTTGTGGAGGTCGTACTATGAATTACGATGTCATTATCATTGGCGCTGGCCCTGGAGGCATCTTTTCCGCTTACGAGCTGACCCACCGGGCTCCCGCCCTGCGGGTCGCGGTATTCGAATCCGGACATCCCCTCAGCCGCCGTCGCTGTCCCATCGATGGCGATAAAATAAAAACCTGCATTGGCTGTCCCACCTGCTCCATCATGAGCGGTTTCGGTGGGGCGGGTGCTTTCTCCGATGGCAAGTACAATATCACCAATGACTTTGGCGGCACGCTGTATGAGTACATCGGCAAAAAGCAGGCGCTGGAGCTGATGCGCTATGTTGATGAGATCAACCTGGCCCATGGCGGCGAAGGTACCAAGCTGTATTCTACCGCCGGCACTCGCTTTAAGACGGTCTGCATCCAGAACGACCTGCATCTCCTGGATGCCTCGGTACGCCACCTCGGCACCGATATCAACTACAAGGTGCTGCAGAATATCTACGAGGAACTAAAGGATAAGGTCACCTTCTTCTTTGATACCCCCGTCACCGCAGTCGCGGCGGCGGGTGACGGCTACCAGGTTTCTACCGCGGCGGGTGACTACACCTGTCAAAAGTGCGTCATCTCGGTAGGTCGCAGCGGCAGCAAGTGGATGGAAGCCGTCTGCCGGGAGCTCAATATCCCCACCCACTCCAACCGCGTGGATTTGGGCGTGCGGGTGGAACTGCCCGCGGCGGTCTTTGCCCACCTTACCGATGAGCTGTATGAAAGCAAGATCGTCTACCGCACCGAAAAGTACGGCGATAAGGTGCGTACCTTCTGCATGAATCCCAAGGGCGCCGTGGTAAATGAAAACACCAACGGCATCATCACCGTCAATGGCCACAGCTATGAGGACCCCTCTCGCCAAACCGAAAACACCAATTTCGCCCTGCTGGTGGCGCAGCACTTCTCGGAGCCTTTCAAGGACTCCAACGGCTATGGCGAGAGCATCGCCCGGCTCAGTAATATGCTGGGCGGCGGAGTCATCATTCAGCGCTTTGGCGATCTGATCCGCGGCCGCCGCTCCACCCCGGAGCGCATGGAGGACGCCTTCATCACCCCCACCCTGAATGCCACCCCCGGCGACCTGAGCCTGGTGCTGCCCAAACGCATCCTGGATGACATCGTGGAAATGATCTACGCATTGGATAAGATCGCCCCCGGCACCGCTAATGAGGACACCCTGCTGTACGGCGTGGAGGTCAAGTTCTACAATATGGAGGTTGAGGTGAATAAAAAACTGGAATCCAACCAACATCCCGGCCTTTACATCATTGGCGATGGCAGCGGCATCACCCATTCGCTTTCTCACGCTTCCGCCAGCGGCGTTTATGTCGCCCGCAATATTCTGGAATAAAAAATATCCCCCGCAGACCGTATGGCCTGTGGGGGAATCTTTCTGTTTTACAGCACCTTTGCCAGGAAGCTTTGCAGCCGCTCGCATTTGGGGTTAGCAAAGAACTCATGCGGCTCGTTCTCCTCCATGATGACACCCTCATCCATAAACAGCACCCGGCTGCCTACTTCGCGGGCAAACCCCATCTCGTGGGTCACTACCACCATGGTCATACCGTCCTGCGCCAGCTCCTTCATAACATCCAGCACCTCGCCCACCATTTCGGGGTCCAGCGCGCTGGTCGGCTCATCAAAGAGCATGACCTCGGGGTCCATGCACAGCGCCCGCACAATGGCGATCCGCTGCTTCTGCCCGCCGGAAAGCTGGCTGGGATAGGCGTTTGCCTTATCCTCCAGCCCTACGCGCCGCAGCAGGGCCAGTGCCCGCGCCTCAGCGTCCTCCTTGATTTTTTTCAGCAGGGTCATGGGGGCCAGCGTCATGTTGCGCAGGATGGTCATATTATTGAACAGGTTAAAGTGCTGGAACACCATGCCCATCTTCTGCCGGTGCAGGTTGATATCGCACTTGGGGTCGGTGATCTCCGCCCCATCCACATAGATAGAACCGGCCGTGGGGGTCTCCAGCAGGTTCAGGCACCGCAGGAAGGTGGACTTACCGCTGCCGGAGGGCCCGATGACAACGACGACCTCGCCCTTTTGCACCTCGGTATTGATGCCCTTGAGCACCTGCAATGTGCCAAAGGATTTTTTCAGGTCCTTTACCTCAATGATCGGTTTAGTGGTCACTGCTGCGCAGCCTCCTTTCCAGTTTGCCTACCAGCCAGCTAAAGAACATGACTAGCAGCAGGTAGATGACGGCCACAGCCAAAAGCGGCAGCAGCTGCTGGTAGGTGGCACCACGGATGATTTCGCCGCCACGCGTCAGGTCATTGACGGCCACATAGCAGGCTACGGAGGTTTCCTTCAGCAGCACAATGAACTCATTGGCCAGGGCCGGCAGGGTATTTTTCAGCGCCTGCGGAATGACGATATACCACATGGTCTGCACAAAGTTAAGCCCCAGGCTGCGCCCCGCCTCACTCTGCCCGTTATCCACCGACATAATACCGGCCCGGATAATTTCGGCCACATACGCGCCGGAATTGATGCCGAAGCACAGCATAGCCACCGGCACGCCGTTTCGCGCCGAGGTAAAGATGACAAAGAACATGATGAGCAGCTGGATCATCACAGGCGTGCCGCGGATAACGGTCAAATATACCTTGCAGATGGCGTTGGCGATCTTCAGCAGGGTGCGACCCAGGCCCGGGCGCATCTCGTGGATATTTTTGTCGTGGGCGCTGCGCACAATGGCCACAATGGAGCCGATGGCAATACCGATCAGTACAGCCACCAGCGCGATCTTCAGGGTGTTTCCCAGGCCGCGGGTAATGTAGCGCCAGCGTTCCTTGGTAACAAAGCAGGTGATAAAGTCAGCCTTCAGCTGCTCCCACCACAGCAGGAAATTACTCAATGGTTCCCCTCTTTTCTATCGTGATAAGATAGCAGCACGGGGCGAAGCCAGTGTGGCTCCGTCCCGCTGCATGGGTAATGAGGAAACGATTTTACTTGATGTACTTGTCAATAATGCCCTGCAGGGTGCCATCAGCTTTCAGCTCGGCCAGTGCGGCGTTCACCTTGGTCAGCAGGTCATTGTTGTCCTTGTTGATGGCGATGGCATAGTCCTCTTCGGTGTAGGCTGTATCCAGAATGGAAAGACCGGCATCGGCATTGGCGGCAACCAGCGCCTTGGCAGGCTCGTTATCCAGCATCACGCAGTCTACCTGACCGTTGATCAGTGCGGCAACGGCGTCGGTGGTCTTGGTGAAGCCCTTTACCTTCTCATCACCAAAGTCATCGGAAGCATACATAAAGCCGGTGGTGCCGCTCTGGGTGCCGATGACGACGCCCTCAGCGCCCATATCGTCCAGGGACTGTACCTTGCCGCCCTCTTTGACGATAACGACCTGAATACCGGTGGAATAGCTGTCGGAGAAGTTGACCTGCTCCAACCGCTCCTCATTGACGGTCATACCGGCCATGCCCATATCATACTTGCCGGCCTGTACGCCGCTTACGATGGAATCAAACGCGATATCAACGACCTCCAGCTTCATGCCCAGCTTTTCGGCAATGGCACCGGCCACTTCCACATCAATACCGACCAGCTTATCACCATCGTAATATTCATAGGGAGGGAAGGTACCCTCGGTGGCCATATACAGGGTCTTGGTTTCGTCAGGGGTGGGGGTAGGCTCAGGGGTAGGTTCGCTATTGTTGTTGCCACAGGCAACCATCGCCAGCAGCATCATGGCGGCCAGCATTACAGCAAGCAGTTTTTTCATGGTAGAATCTCCTTTTATCTTTTTCATAAAATATCTTTCGTTCCGGTCCCGGCGGGGTCCTCTCCGGCCGGGTGGTGATTACATGAATTATTATACATCACATTTCGCAAAAGTAAAGCATTAAAACAGAGATAACCGCCTAAAATTACGACTAAATATTAGTTATAACAAACAATTTTGCGATTATACTGTGTATAATTATTCAAATAAAAATGAATATTCAAACGCTGCTGTACCGTTTCTCCGGTTGCTCCCTGCTCCCGGATAGGCTATAATAGAAAAGTAATTTTGCCCCGAAGGAGAGGAAAAACGATGGAACTCATACAGCAGCTCTCGCAGGAATTAAAGCTCCGCCCGGCGCAGGTGGAAGCCGCCGTGCGCCTTTTGGATGAAGGCAACACCATTCCCTTCATTGCCCGCTATCGCAAGGAGATGACCGACAGCCTGGATGATGCCGCCCTGCGCGACCTCAGCGACCGGCTGGAATACCTGCGCAACCTGCAAAAACGCCGGGAGGAGGTCATTCGCTCCATCACCGAGCAGGAAAAGCTTACCCCGGAGCTGGAGACCGCCATTCAGGCTGCGGCCACTCTGGCGGAGGTGGAGGACCTCTACCGCCCCTATAAGCCCAAGCGCCGCACCCGCGGCAGCATTGCCCGGGAAAAGGGCTTGGAACCGCTGGCGGCGGCCATCCGGGTGCAGAATACCCTGCGGGAGCCGCTTAGCATGGCCGCGGAGTATGTGAACCCGGAAAAGGGTGTGGAGACCGCCGAGGATGCTCTCTCCGGCGCTATGGATATCATCGCGGAGGATATTTCCGATGACGGCGAGATCCGCAAGGCACTGCGCCTTTTGATCCACCGGGCGGCCGTGGTTACCGCCACCGGCGATAGCACCGAGAACACCACCTATAAGATGTATTACGACTTCAAGGAGCCGGTGGGCCGCATCGCCCCGCACCGGGTGCTGGCCATCAACCGCGGCGAAAAGGAGGGCTTTCTCAAGACAGCCATCGTGCTGGAGGAGGAAAAAGCCCTGGAGGCCATCCGCCGCAAAACGGTGATCGCCAATAATGCCTGCAGCCGCGCCGTGATGGAAGCTGCCGCCGATAGCTGGAAGCGCCTCATTGCCCCCAGCATGGAAAATGAAACCTTCCGGGAGCTGTTCGAGAATGCCAGCGAGCAGGCCATCCGGGTCTTTGCCGAAAATCTGCACCACCTGCTGATGCAGCCGCCCCTCACCGGTCAGGTGGTGCTGGGCTGGGACCCCGGCTATCGCAACGGCTGCAAGCTGGCGGTGGTGGATGCCACCGGCCGTGTGCTGGATACCGCCGTTGTCTACCCCACCCAGCCTTTTAATAAAATCGCTGAAACCAAGCGGAAGGTGACCGACCTGCTGAAGAAGCATAAAGTTACCGTCATTTCCATTGGTAATGGCACCGCCAGCCGGGAATCAGAAAAGATTGTGGCGGAACTCATTGCGGAAAGCGGCCTGCCGGTGCAGTATGCCATTGTCAGCGAAGCAGGCGCCTCGGTCTATTCCGCCTCCAAGCTGGCCAGCGAGGAATTCCCGGAATACGATGTCAACCTGCGCAGCGCCGTTTCCATCGCCCGCCGCTTGCAGGATCCGTTGGCGGAGCTGGTGAAGATCGACCCCAAGGCCATCGGCATCGGCCAGTACCAGCATGATATGCCCCCGGCCCGGCTGGATGCCGCCCTGGCTGGCGTGGTGGAAAGCTGCGTCAACTCGGTGGGCGTCGATCTCAATACCGCCTCGCCCTCTCTGCTGGGGCACATCGCCGGCATCAATGCCGCCATTGCCAAAAATATTGTGGCCTACCGGGAAGAAAACGGCGGCTTTACTGCCCGTCCCCAGCTGCTTAAGGTGCCGAAGCTTGGCAAAAAAGCCTACGAGCAGTGCGCCGGCTTCCTGCGCATCTCCGGCGGCAAAAACCCGCTGGATGCCACCGCCGTCCATCCGGAAAGCTACCCCATCGCCGAGCAGCTGCTGACCCTTTGCGGCTGCGCCTTGACCGATATCGGTACCGAAAAGCTGCGGGAGCTGCCCACCCTTGCGGAGAAGATGGGCTATAAAGCGCTGGCGCAGCAGCTTTCCGCCGGCGAACCGACCGTCCGGGATATCATAGCCGAGCTGCAAAAGCCGGGCCGCGATCCCCGCGAATCGCTGCCGCCCACAGTGCTGCGCAGCGATGTGTTGGAGATGAAGGACCTAAAACCGGAAATGGAACTGACCGGCACTGTCCGCAATGTGGTGGATTTTGGCGCCTTTGTGGATATCGGGGTGCACGAGGACGGGCTGGTGCATATCAGCCAGATCGGTGAAAAATATATAAAGCACCCCGGCGATGTGCTCAAGGTCGGGGATATCGTCCGGGTAAAGGTGCTGGAGGTGGACCAGAAGCGCGGCCGCATTTCCCTTACCATGCGCGGGGTCAAGCAGCCCGCCCAGCTGTAACCGCCGCCAGTCTGTACAAACCGCAGGATACGGCCCGCAGGGCAACCCGTCCTCCGGACGGGTTTGGCGGCCTCCGGCCGCCGGCTCCGGCTTTGCCGGAGCGCCCTGCGGGCCGTTTTGCCCCTTTCGCAGACGACCCCTGGCCCTTCCCTGGAAGGTATCCCTCTCCGCAAAAATGTTTCACGTGAAACATTTGTTCTTCATTTGGCAAGCTGGTTTACTGTGCTGCGTACTTTGCATAACAGGGTGGGGAAAAGGGTATTGATTTTTGGGGAGAGTATGCTATAATACCCCTAAACAGGCTGGGTAACTGGCCTGTACTTGCCATTCCTTTGGCGGCGTTGGGCTGCCCAAAGGAGGATGGCAACGAACCTGATCAGGAGGTACATAACTATGGCTTTCAAAATTGGCGATGCCTGCATCGGCTGCGGCGCCTGCATGGGTGCTTGCCCCGTCGGTGCCATCAAGGATGCCGGCGGCGTTTGCGAGATCGACGAGGGTGCTTGCATTGATTGCGGTTCCTGCGCCGCTACCTGCCCCGTTGGCGCCATCTCCGAGGCTTGATTTGATCAATTGCCCGGTAAAGAGGAAAACGCTATGCGCTGCTTTTGCCAGCCGCATAGCGTCTTTTCATTTTTATGGAATAAGGAAAATTTTTCCTGCAAAGGCGCGGCTGTATAATATAACAGGAACCAGCCGGCCAATAAGCATATTTTATATTTCCGGCATAATTCCAACAAGGATTTGATTCTATGGCACAACACCCTGTTACCAATCCCCCCACCGGCGCGGCGGCTGGAGGTGGGAGGATCCGTGCGGCGCTGAAATGCGCTTTTCCCTATACCATTCCCATCTTTGCGGGATTTTGGTTTTTGGGGATGACCTATGGCATTTATATGAATGTTTCCGGCTTCAGCTTTTGGTATCCGCTGCTGATGAGCCTGACTATCTTTGGCGGGAGCCTGGAATTTGTGGCGGTGAGCATGCTGCTGGCGCCCTACGCGCCGGTGCAGTGTTTCCTGATGGCGCTGATGATCCAGGCGCGGCACCTTTTTTACGGCATTGCCATGCTGGATAAATTTAAGGGACTGGGCTGGAAAAAGCCCTACCTCATCTATGGCATGTGCGATGAGACCTTCAGCATCAATTGCTCCGCCGAGATCCCGGAGGGGATCGACCGGGGGTGGTTCTATTTCTTCGTCACGCTGCTCAACCAATTTTACTGGGTGGCCAGCGCCACATTGGGCGGCGTGCTGGGCAGCTTCATCCATTTCAATACCGAGGGGCTGGATTTTGTGATGACGGCGATGTTTGTAGTTATCTTTCTGGAGCAGTGGCTGAAGGAAAAGCACCATGCCAGCGAATGGATCGGCTTGGCGGCCAGTGTGGGGTGCCTGCTGCTCTTTGGGGCGGATAACTTCTTGGTCCCTACAATGATCTGCATTCTGGCGGCATTGACGGCACTGCGCCGTCCGCTGGAAAAGGAAAGAGGGGTGACCGCACCATGACCCTGGCTCAACAAATCATCACCGTGGGGATGTGCGTACTGGCCACCTTGCTCACTCGTTTTTTGCCCTTTGCGGTTTTCAATGCCCGCAAACCTACTCCCCAGTATATTCACTATCTTGGAGAGCTACTGCCCGGTGCGATCTTTGCCATGCTGGTGATCTACTGCCTGCGCAATGTATCCCTGCTGAGCGGGAGCCACGGCCTGCCGGAGCTGATCGGCATTGCCGTTACCGTGGGGCTGCACTTGTGGAAGCGGCAGATGCTGCTTTCCATCGCGGGCGGGACGATATGCTATATGCTGCTGGTGCAGCTTGTCTTTTAACAGAGAACCAAACAGAAGTCCCGGCAGGGTGAACCTGCCGGGGTTTTGCTTTTTATTCCAGGCCCGGCAATGAGAGCGGGTCAATGAATTTGCCGTCCTTTTTGGCGGCGAAGTGCAGGTGACTTTCCATAGCCACCTCGGCGGTGACGGTATCTACGCTGCCCAGCATCTGCCCGGCGGTGACACGATCCCCGGCCTTTAGGGCTTTTTCCGGCGCAATGCCGCAATAGATGGTTTGGGTGCCATCGGTGTGATCCACTGCGACAGTGCCGCCCCACATGGGGTCCATGGTCACGGCGGAGACGGTGCCGGCCTCAGCGGCGGTGACGACGGCGCCTTTTTCCGCAGCCAGGTCTATGCCATCGTGGGTGCGCCAGACATTTAGGGTGTGGTTTTTGACCAGCTCTCCACCGCTGAAGGGGGCGATGGTCTTAGCGCCCTGCACCGGCAGGCAGAAGCACAGCGGCGCCGCGGGCTCAGATTTTGCGGGCGGCTGGGGGGCATCGGCCGCGGCGGACTGTGTGGGAGAGGGGTTCTCCGGTGCGGTAGAGGGAGAAGTGGGTAGAGAGGGCTTGGGCGTATTGGCTTCGCCGCCGGTTTGCTGCTGCAGGATATCCTCATAATCCCACTGGTTGCCTTCCCCCTGTTCGGTGACAGCGGGGGGCTTTTGTTGCTGTTCACGGATGCCGCTGATGGTATTCTGCGCGGTGAGCCAGGCGGCGGTGCCCGCCCCGGTGATACACAGCGCCAACGCGATGTAAAAGCCCTTGGCTTTTATAAAGGACCAGATCCGGTGATTTTGGTTCATATTCAACCATCCTTTTCACAAAGTGGTAGTGCGACTGAATGAGTCAATGCTATTGTTCACCATCCGGGGGCGGATTATGCATGGCGGGAGGGCAGGGCGGGCCGCAGGCCCGGCGATGCGGAGCATCGCCGCTGTGGGCGGAGCCCACAGAAGCCGTCCGGAGGACGGCTTGGCCTGCGGCCCGCGGGCGCACCTACCCGGATTTTTCGCGGTCCTCCGGGGCACGGAATCGCCAGCCATCCCGGCGGATGGCCTGCACACCCAGCCATAGTTCCCGCGCGGCCAGCAGCAGGATGAGTACCCCGAAGCAAGCGCGCAGGGTATTTTCGCCCAGGCGGGTGCCCAGCAGCACCCCCAGCAGCACGCCGGGCAGGCCGCCCAGCAGGAGAGGCCAGGCGGCTTTGCCATCGGTCAGACCGTTTTTACGGTGGAAGTAAAGGCCCAGCAGCCCAACGGGGAGGATTATCAGCAGGTTGATGCCCTGCGCGGTCATCTGCGGCCAGCCGGCCCATACCAGCACCAGCAGCAGGATACCGCCCCCACCCAGGCCCATAGCGCCCAGCGTGCCGCTGAGGACAGAAGCAATGGCGATCCAGAACCAACTCATAGCAGGCGGATCCCTCCCCACAGCATCAGCCCGCCAAAAACGAGTTTAAGCCAGCCGGTGGAGATTTTCGGCATCAGGCGGCTGCCAAGGTAGGCCCCTAACAGGCTGCCCGGCAGCCAGGGCAGGGCATCCATCACGGTGACACGGCCCTGCACAAGATACAGAACGGCGCTGACCAGCGAAAGCGGGACAATGACCATCAGAGCAGTGGCGTGGCTTTTTTTGCCGCGCACCCCCAGGGCCGAAAGCAATGGGACCACCACCATGCCGCCGCCCGCACCCAGCAGTCCATTGATGACCCCGGCGCCGAAGCCGCCCAGAGTGCCCCACCATTTTTTATGCATAAAAAACACCCCCGCCAAGAAAATAGCATTTGCTATTATCTCCGGCGGGGGATATAAAATGCGAAATTTTTATGGGGGATCATTCCACGATATCGATGGAATCAATGGTGACATCGTGCAGGGGACGGTCGGCGCGGGCGGTGCGCACATTGGCGATATCATCCACGACCTTCATGCCATCGATGACCTGACCGAATACGGTATGGGCAAAATCCAGGTGGAAGGTGCCGCCTACCTCGGCGTATTTTTTGGCAATCTCGGTGGCATATTCCTTTACATCCTCCGGCAGGCCCTGGGACTGGTAATCGTTGAGCTTGGTGTTTACTTCATCAATGTAGGCCTGGATCTTGGGGGCATCCTCCAGGGCCTCCTGCATCATCTGCACCCGGCGCTTGGCGTCGTTCAGCAGCTCATAGCAGGCCACCTGCACCGCCAGGGCATCGATGTCCTGGGTGGGGGCCTGACTGTTCTGCACGATAAAGAACTGGCTGCCGTTGGTATTGGGTCCGGCATTGGCCATGCTTAGCGCGCCGCGGAAATTGTGCAGCTCCTGGCTGCACTCATCCTCGAACTTAGCGCCGTAGATGCTCTCACCGCCCGCACCGGTGCCGGTGGGGTCACCGCCCTGGATCATGAAATCCTTGATGACGCGGTGGAAGATGAGGCCATTATAATAGCCCTTTTTGGCCAGGGTTACGAAGTTCTCGACGGTTTTGGGGGCAACCTCCGGGTAAAGCTGGATGGTGATATCGCCCATGTTGGTGTGCATGATGGCGCGGGGGCCTTCGCACTGGGTAAACTGCTTTAGAACCATGATTTTGATTTCCTTTCTGTGGGGCCGGTGCGGAGAAGGCGGCAGGCGCCCGCAGGGCGCTCCGGCGCAGCCGGAGCCGGCGGCCGA
>ENA-OURZ01003657-OURZ01003657.1-human-gut-metagenome-genome-assembly--contig:-NODE-3657-length-12526-cov-2.739877_pt1 | contig 12526 bp, 10 predicted proteins | sample MGYA00242073_ERZ509195 | MGnify/ENA primary metagenome ERZ509195 (study PRJEB26280, sample SAMEA2338837) | human gut metagenome | biome: human gut; feature: human-associated habitat; material: faeces...
GATTTCGTTCAGCTTTGATTGGTTACCCTCTCGCAGCGAACTCATTTAGTTTAGCACAGCTTCATCTGTTTGTCAAGAACTTTTTTCGATTTTTTTCGAAGTCTTTCTTGACTTGCATCCGCTTTGCTGTCACTCTCTCGAGCGCTCGCATATATTATCAAAGCAAAAGCCGTTTGTCAACCCCTTTTTTCGAATTTTTGCAAATTATTTTATAGCTACTATTAGTTGTGTTAATAGCGGCAGAATCCCCCAACATACAGCCGCGCCCAGCGCCCATGCATTCTCGCCGATCGAGCCGGTCACAAAGTGCAGCCCGAACGTCAGCGCGCCAAGCGCCCAGCTTCCCCATGGCGTTCTGAAAATTTCCGGCACAACCCGCTCCAGCTGCGCCCGCGCGCTGGCAAAAAGCAAACTCTCAAGCGCGAAAAAGCCCATCAGAAGCGCCGCCGAAACCAGCGGCTCCAGCCGCTCCATCACGTCCAGCACCGATAAACTCTGGCTCACCGTATAAAACGGCAGCTCCAGCTGCTGTGTCAGTCTCGGAGACAGACATCCTGCCGTTACCGCCGCGAGTACCGCCGGCAGCAGCGTCAGCGCGCCCAGCCAGCTGCCCTTCGTCCGCCCCTGCCGGTCTGGCAGATACCGAAGACTCGCCAGACTCAGCATCGCCGGAATCACCCGAACCGTCTGCCTTGCCCCGCCCCAGGGCGCCATCCACCGGACCTCCGCATTTTTGAGCGACGCCAGTACAATCACCGCGTACAGCCCTGCCAGCAGCAAAAACAGCGCCCCGCATGCTCTTGCCGCCTGCTGCGCGCCCTTCCGATTGGAAAGCACCGCCAGCAGAATCACCGCCGGAGCTGCCAGCGCCTGCGTCTGGTCGGGAAACGCCATCGATGCCCTGTCTGCCGTCTGCGCCGCTGCCAACAGGCAAAACGCCCCGCCCAGCGCCAGAAGCGCGCCCCCAAATGTCTTCCCGAACGCCTCCTGCGTCAGCGCAAGCAGATCCACCGCTCCGTTTGTCAGCGTTCCGCTTACATAGAAATAACAAGCCACCGCCGCGCAGCCCAGCAGCACCCAGCCCCAGCCGAGCCCCGCGCAGGTCAAAACCGCCGGCACGCTCATTGCGCAAAAGCCCCACGCGCCTGCCTGCCGTCCGGAAATCCTATCCTCCAAGCCGGAAGCCTCCTCCCGTCTGCACCAGCACCGCCGCCTGTACCTCTTTATTTTCCAGCAGCGCTGCCCGCGCCCGGGAAAGCGTCAGCTCCCCCGGATGCGCCTGTAAAAACGAAAGCGCCCGCTCCGCTGAAATGCTTTGTCCCACCGCGCGGTATAGTTTTGCCGCCGGGCGAAGTTGCGCGCTCACGCACACCTGCGGCATCAAAAACCACGCCTTCTGCGTCAGAACCACATGCTCCGCCGTCTGCGTGAACAGCGTCCCCGCGCACCCGGCGCGCAGATCGGAAAGCGCCGCGTCGAGACTTCCCCCGCGCCCCACGTCCTGCGTATCCGCCGTCACCGTGATTTCCCCGTTCTGTGCGTCAATCACCAGCGCCTGCACCGGCACCAGCTCCGACACATCCTGCGCCCCGCCGCCAAAGCGAAACGCCAGCGCCAGAGCGGCTAGCGCCGCAAAAAATCCTGCCAGTTTTCTCAAACCTCGTCACCTCTGACTCTGATCATCCATGGGCTTCAGCGCCCCATCGCGCCATTTCTGCCGGACCAGCCGCGGTCTTACCAGCGCTCCTTTGACCTCCGCCCTGCCAAACGGCGAAAGATAGCTCCTGCCGAGGCTTTCCAGCCCCGCCAGCTCGGTCAGCAAAAGCAGCAGCCCCACCGTCACGCCGAACAGTCCCCAGAGCCCTGCCAGAACCGTCAATACAAACCGCCACAGCCGCACCGCGTCAGAAAGCTCCCGATTGGGAAGCGTAAAGCCGCAGATGCCGCTCGACGCCGTCACAATCAGCGCTGCCGGAGACACCAGCTTCGCGTCCACCGCCGCCGTACCGACGACCAGACCCCCGATGATCGACACCGCCGTCCCGACCGCCTGCGGCAGATGCAGCCCTGCCTGCTGCAAAAGCTCAAACGCGCACAGCAGCCCCAGCACCTCCAAGAGCGTTGAAAACGGCACGTTCTGCTTGCTCTCGATGATTGACAGCAGCAGCTTCGTCGGCAGCATCTGCTGATGAAACATTGCCATTGCCGCGTAAAGCGCCGGCAGCAGCAGGCTCACGCCCAGCGCCGCATAGCGCAGCAGCCGCAGCATCGACGCCGAGAAAAAGTCCGTCGCCCGATCTTCGGGCGAGCGCATCAGCCGCCCCAGCCCCACCGGCGCCAGATACCCCAGCGGCAGCCCGTCGGTCAGCAGCCCCACCTGCCCGTCGAGCAGACCCTGGCAGAAATGGTCCGTCCGCTCGGTGTATTCCAGAAGCGGAAACGCCGTCCGCCGGGACCCCGTCACATATTCCTCGATCGCCGCCGGAGACAGCGCGCCGTCAATGTCGATGGAAGAAAGTCTCTCCTGCATCCTGCGCGGCAGCTCCGGGTCCGTCAGGCGATCGATCCAGCAGACCGTGACCTTGGTCAGCGTCCTTTTTCCGATGACCGTTTCCGTCAGCCGCAGCCCCGGCGTCCGCAGATGCCGCCGCACCAGGCTCGTGTTCGTGCGCAGCGTCTCGGTAAACGCATCCTTCGCGCCCTTGACCGTGTTTTCCGTCTCCGGCGGCGACGGGCTGCGCTTTTCCCCGGTCTTCACCTCGCAGCCGAGCGCCTTCCCGCTTTTCGGAAACAAAATCACGCAGAAACCGTTCACCAGCAGCTCCGCCGCCTGCTGCGTCGACTCCGGCTCTTTTACCGACGCGCACCAGACCCCGCCCTGCAGCGCCCGTGTGTACAAGACCTCCTCGCGCGCCTCGTCCGTCATCTGCGCCAGCGGGCGCACGACCTGCTCGGCAATATCCCCGCCCGACGTCAGCCCGTCGAGAAACAATACCGTCAGCAGCTGCCCGCCGCAAAGGACCTTCCGCGTCTCAAAATCCGCCGCATCTTCAAACTGCGCCGTAAGCGCCCGTCCGTCTACCATCGCATTTCACCTCGTGGGAATTATTGTGCCGCCAAGCGGGAAAAACTATACGGCAGCATTTGCATATGCGGCATAAATATGGTAAGATATTAGATACCATTTTTGCCTTTTTGCGCGAAACCGCTCGCGTAATACAATATATAGATGTGGAGCGAACAGCATGTACGAATTCATTACCGAAAAAACGCTTCCGGAATACGAAGCCTTTGTCCAGTCCCACCCCAAGGGAAACTTCGCCCAGAGCTATCTCTGGGGCAAGCAGAAGCCCATGTGGCAGTGGGACGCCATCGCCGTGCGCGGCGAAGACGGCGCTATCCGCGGAAGCCTTGCCGTCATGACGCGCAAGGTCCCCGGTATCGGCAGAACTCTCATGTACGGCTGCCGCGGTCCGGTGTGCGATTTAGATGACCGCGAGACATTTTCTCAGCTTCTGGACGGCGCGAAGGTGCTGGCAAAGAAATACAAATCCTACGTCATCAAAATCGACCCCGACGTTCCGTCGAGCAACACTGCCTTTTCTTCCATGCTCCAAAGCTTCGGCTTCCGCGCCAAAGAAGGCGGCAAAAACTTCGAGGCAATCCAGCCGCGCTACGTCTTCCGCCTGAACGTCGAAGGAAAGACGGAAGAGGAGCTTCTTGCGAATTTCCACCAGAAATGGCGCTATAACATCCGCCTCGCCGAGCGCAAGGGCGTCACGGTCCGCATCTGCGGCAAGGAGATGGTCCCCGCGTTCTCCGATCTGATGCTCACAACCGGCGTGCGCGACGGCTTCGTGACCCGCAAGCCCGAATACTTTGCGGCAATGCTCGACAATCTCGGCGAGCATGCCCGGCTCTATATGGCGTTCGACCCCAACGATACCCCGATTGCCGGCACCCTCGCCATCCACTATGGCGACAAAGTCTGGTATCTCTATGGCGCGTCGAGTAACGAGCACCGCAATCTGATGCCCAACTATCTGCTCCAATGGCGCATGATTCAGTGGGCAGTCGAAACGAACTGCCGTATCTACGACTTCCGCGGCGTCTCCGGCGACGTGTCGGAGGATAACCCGCTCTACGGTCTGTTCCGCTTCAAGCAGGGCTTCGGCGGCGATTTTACCGAGTTTGTCGGCGAGATGGATCTTGTCCTCTCCCCCGTTATCTATTGGGCGGTCGAGCACGGCACGTCCGTCTTCAAGGAACTGCGCAAACAGGTCTACCTCATTCGCAACCGTGGAAAATAAAGGAGAACACGCATGAAACGTTACCTGGTTGAATCCGCCGCCATCCGCCAGAACCTCGAGACGCTCAAAAAGCGCGCCGGAAAAGCGCGCCTGTTTGCCGTCGTCAAGGGAAACGGCTACGGTCTGGGTCTCGTTCCCCTGGCTGCCATCTGCCGCGATGCCGGCGTGGATACCTTCTGCGTGACCGAGGTCTCGGACGCAAAGCAGCTCAGAGGCGCGGGCTTCACCCAGCAGATCCTCATGATCCGCCCGACCTGCGATGTCGACGAGGTCCATCAGCTTCTGGACCTGGACGTCGTGTTAACCGTCTCCAGCCAGGACGACGCGGCAGTGCTCAACGGCATCGCCACGCAGCGCAAGCAGAAAGTCAAAGCGCACATCGAGATCGACACCGGCATGGGGCGCTATGGCTTTCTTCCCGGCGAGATGGACAAGCTCCTGCACATCTATTCCTACATGGACGGACTCGACCTGTGCGGAATCTACACGCACTTCCACAGCGCATTCTGCAACAAAAAAGCGACCGACCTTCAGATGGTCTGCTTCCGCTCTGTCATCCGCCAGCTGCAGGAAAAGGGCTTCGACGTCGGAATCTGCCACTGCTGCAATTCCGCCGGGCTTCTGCGTTTTCCCAATTACGCGATGGACGCCGTGCGCGTCGGCTCGGCAATCCTCGGCAGACTCTCTTTTAAGGGCAGCTATAATCTCAAGCGCGTCGGCACGCTCGAGGCAACCGTCGACGAGCTGCGCTGGCTTCCCAAGGGGCACACCTGCGGCTACGGCGCAGGCTGGCGCGCGAAAAAGCCCACCCGCATCGCGGTTCTTCCCGTCGGCTGGTACAACGGCTTCGGCTGCCAGATGGGAAACGATCTGACCCGCCGCAAAGACAGCCTGCGCGGCATTTTCTCGAACCTCAGGCACCTGATCTTCGGACGCAAGGGCTACACCGTTCTGCTCGGCGGCAAGCGCTGCCGGGTGCTCGGGCATATCGGCATGCTTCACACCGTCGTCGACGTGACGAACGTCAACTGCAAGCTCGGCGACAAAGCGGTTTTCGACGTCAATCCCCTGATGCTCAAGGGTGTGGACGTCGTCTTCCAATAACTTTCGTCACGGAGGTGACATCTATGGCACATCCCATCGCCGCCATCGCAACCGGCTTTGTGCGCAGCGGCATCGGCATTCTGCGCATGTCCGGTGACGGCTGCATCGACCTTGCAAACAAGGTCTTCACGCTGTCTTCCAAAAAACCCATGTCCGAGCTTCCGGACCGGCTGTTATCGCGCGGCACACTGTATGACGAGCAATCGCGCCCGATCGACGAGGCAATGGTCTTTGTCTCCCGCGCGCCGCACTCCTACACCGGAGAAGACACGGTTGAATTTCAGTGCCACGGCTCTCCCGCCGTTTTGCGCGCGGGGCTTTCCGCGCTTTTGTCGGTCGGCTTCCGGCAGGCAGGACCCGGCGAGTTTACCAAACGCGCGTTTTTAAGCGGACAGATGGATCTGACGCAGGCAGAGGCGGTCATCGACCTCATCGACGCCGAGACGGCAGACGCCGCTGCCAATGCTGCCGGGCAGGTTGCGGGCGTCCTGCGCGCAAAGCTGGACCCGATCTACGATCAGCTCATGGATATCTGCTCGCATTTTCACGCGGTGCTCGATTACCCCGACGAAGACATCGAGCCGTTCCGCCTGCAAGCGTATGAAAACACTCTGCGTTCTGCCTCCCGGCAGCTCGACGCGCTGCTTTCCTCCTGCCGCCGCGGCAACTTCATCAAAAACGGCGTGCAAACCGCCATTCTCGGCGCGCCGAACGCCGGAAAGTCCAGCCTGCTCAACGCCCTTGCCGGCTTTGAGCGCGTCATCGTCACCGACATCCCCGGCACCACGCGCGACGCAGTCGAGCAGACAGTCACTCTGGGCCGTCACCTTCTGCGCCTGCTCGATACCGCAGGCATCCGCGAAACGGCAGACAGGGTGGAAGAGCTCGGTGTGGCGCGCGCGTTACAAGCGGCGCAGACCTGCCAGCTGGCACTCTTCGTCGTCGACGGCTCGAAGCCGCTGACCCCGGAGGACGAGGCTGCCATGGACGCGGCTTTGCAGGTGCCCGAGGCAATCGCAATTTTAAACAAGCAGGACCTGCCGTGCGTCATGGACCCGAGCGAGCTGCCGTTTGCCTACGTGATTCCCGTCAGCTGCGCGAAAAACGAAGGACTGGACCTGCTCGAGCAGGCGCTCGATATGGTCTTTGATTTCGACGCGCCCTGTGACGGCTCGATTCTGACGAACGCCCGCCAGGCAGACGCCATCGCAAAATCGCGCGAATCGATCGAAGCCGCGCTTTCGTCCCTGCGCCTTGGCATGACGCCGGACGCCGTTCTGGTCGACGTCGAAGCGGCAATGGAATCGCTCGGCGAGGCGACAGGCAGAGTTGTCCGTGAAGACATCACCAACCGCATTTTCGAGCGCTTCTGCGTCGGAAAGTAATATTTCAAAACAGCGCTGAGGTATTTCTATGATCTATCTGGACAATTCCGCCACCACCAAACCAAATGCCGCCTGCGTGCAGGCAATGACGCGCCTGCTGTGCGACACCTGGGGAAACCCCTCCTCGGTCCACGAGCTGGGCATTGCCGCCGAGCGCGAGCTGAAAAACACCCGCAAGGAGGTTGCTGCCAGTCTCGGCGCTGAGCCGGACCGCGTCTTTTTCACCTCCGGCGGCACGGAGGCGGATAACTGGGCAATTTTCTCGACCTGCGAGCGCCTGAAAAAGCGCGGCAATCACATCGTCACCACTGCCGTCGAGCATCACGCCGTGCTGCACCCCATGAAAGCGCTCGAAGCGAAGGGCTTCGAGGTCACATATCTGCAGCCGGATGAAGCAGGCTTCGTCTCTGCCGACACGCTCAAAGCTGCCCTTCGCCCGGATACGATTCTCGTTTCCATCATGATGGTCAACAACGAGTCGGGCGCCGTCATGCCGATCGCGGATATGATCCGCATCACCCGCAGGCTCAGCCCGCTGGCTCTTTTTCACACCGACGCCGTCCAGGGCTTTTTGAAGGTCCCCTTCAAGGCAAAGACGCTCGGCGCGGACCTGATTTCCGTCTCGGGGCATAAAATCCACGGTCCCAAGGGTGTCGGCGCGCTCTACATCCGTCCGGGTCTTCCGCTCCCGCCTTTCATCCACGGCGGCGGGCAGGAGAGCAATTTCCGCTCCGGCACCGAGAACCTGCCCGGCATCTGCGGCTTTGCCGCCGCCTGCGCCGCCACCGACGCGCAGCAGGAGATTGCCCGTATGACAGACCTTCGAGACTACTGCCGCGCCCGCGCGCAGGAAATTCCGGGGCTCGTCCTCATCGGGCAGCAGGCAGCGCCGCACATTGTAAACCTCTCGCTTCCCGGTCTTCGTTCGCAGGGCATCATCAACTGCCTGCAAACGAAGCAGATCTACGTCTCCGCCGGCTCCGCCTGCTCCAAGGGGCACCGCAGCCACGTGCTGGAAGCGATGCGCCTTCCCCCCGCCGTCATCGACGGCTCTGTGCGCATTTCGTTCTGCGGCGATAACACCCGAGAGGATGTCGACCGCCTGATCGATGCTCTTCTGGAAGCAAAGACAACCTTAAAAGGATAAACGAAGGACGTGCCATTTTATAGCACGTCCTTATTTCGCAAAATCAGTCTTCAGTTCGCGTGCATCGGCTGCACAAAGCCCTGTCCGGCAATCTCCATGTACCAGACCGCCTCGCCCTCGGAGAAGACGTCGGACATGCAGTATTTTTCCGCGTCCAGAACGTCCTGCCCGACGCGCACCTGCAGCGGCGACACGCGCACAACCTCCGCTTCCTGACAGCTGACGGCAAGCACCGTATCAAACTGCATGTCGTTGTTGTGATCAATCACCGTCAGCCGCGTACCGGACCGGGAGAGCACCTCCGATCCTGCCTCGTTATAATTATAATAGTACAGCGCGTCGTCTGCCATCGAAAATGCGCCGTCGGAGAGCAACTTCGAAAGCGCCTGCGCGTTTTCAAACGTGTAGTAAAGCTCGCTCGTCACATAGCACGGAATGCCGAACACCCGCCCGTTCTTGACATAGATATCCACCTCGCGCCCAAGAAGGCTCAGGTCGGACGAAACGGCAAATTCCTTGTGCCCGGCAAGCTTCGTCACGCCCGCGGAAAGTCTGCCGTCATTGCTCGTCAGATCGGCGTATTCGTTTCCGGTCAGCACCGCTGTATACCGCGTCAGATCATACCGGACCTCGAGATACGACCGGGGGTTCATCAGATCGTCGAGCACATAGCGCTCCGGTCCCTCTGCATCCGGGTCTGCAATCGCCGGGCAGCGCATGGCGTTGTAAATCAGCAGACACGCATTGTCGCGCGTAACAGGCTGATTGACCTGCGCGGTCAGACCATAGTAAATACCGAACGACTGCGCGTCTGCGTTCACCCGCTCGTCCCAGCCTGCGCCGGAATAGGACGCGGGGTCCTGCCCCAGAATGACCAGCAGCATCTTTGCCAGCTCCTGCGCCGTCACATTGTCCTTCGGGCGGAAGCTTCCCATGCCGTCGCCGGCGATGATGCCCTGCCCCGCGCAGTAGCCGATGTAGCCCAGCGCCCAGGAGTTCTGTGCGTCATAGAAATAGACGTCTGCCGGCGCCTGCGGGTTTTCCGTACACAAAATGGCAACCAGCTTCGCGACCTCTTCGCGCGTGATAAAATTGCCCGGGCGGAACGTTCCGTCGTCATAGCCCGAAATCAGCCCCAGATCGACCAGCATCTGCACCGCGCCGACATTCCGGATTCTGCCGCGGTCGGTGAAGGCAGCGCCCTCGTCCTGCGCGCCGGCAGGCAGCGCCATGCACAGCAGCAGGCAAACGCAGATCAGCAGGCAAGCGATTCTCCGTTTCATACGCCGCCTCCTTTCGTTTTCTGATTTTCAGTATAGACGCTCCCGTCGGTCTTTGCAAGCGCGCGGGCGCATCTGTAATGTAACTGTAACGTTTCCGGGCAAATTCCCGTCCTTTATCCACAGCTTTGTGGATATTTCCGTCCCTATGTGCGCAAAAGCGGCGCTTTCCGCACCGGAAAGCGCCGCGTCGGTATGCAAACTCTTACTTGACGGTAATGACCGTATAGTCGTCGGTACCCAGACCGATCTTCTTGCCGTGCTCGACCGCCGCTCTCCAGCAGGTGTTCGGGTGCATGGCATGCAGATGATCGTGATCCTCGGGGTCTGCGGTCTCTGCAAGGCGGCTTCCCGGCAGAACCGGCTGGCGGTTGACCGCCTCCACACACGCCAGATCGAGCGCCACGGGGTCAAACGATGCGAACATGCCCACATCCGGCACCATCGGCACATCGTTCTCCGGATGGCAGTCGCAGTCCGGGGAAATATCGCGCACGATGGAGATATGGAAGCTGGGACGTCCGTCTACCACCGCCTTGGCATACTCAGCGATCTTGTAGTTGAGAACCTCGGCAATCTCGTCGCAGTCCGGCGCGATGGCGTCCTTCGGACAGATGGCGATGCACCTGCCGCAGCCGAGGCACTTGTCGTGGTCGATGGCGCACTTCTTATCCGTGATGATCGGTGCGCCGTGGGCGCAGATCTTTGCGCCCCTGCCGCAGCCGACGCATTTGCTTGTAATCACATGGGGCTTGCCCTTTGCGTGCATTTCCATCTTGCCCGCGCGCGAGCCGCCGCCCATGCCGATGTTCTTGAGCGCGCCGCCGTAGCCCGCCTGCTCATGCCCCTTGAAGTGCGTGAGGGAGATGACGATGTCCGCGTCCATCAGGGCTCTGCCGATCTTCGCGTATTTCACATACTCGCCGCCAACGACCGGAACCTCCACATCGTCGCCGCCGCGCAGACCGTCGGCAATGATCACATGGCAGCCCGTCGAGAACGGAGAAAAGCCGTTTAAGTACGCCGCGTCCATATGCTCAAGCGCATTTTTCCGGCTCCCGATATATAGCGTGTTGCAGTCGGTCAGAAACGGTCGTCCGCCTCTTGCCTTCACGAAATCCGCCACAGTCTTTGCATAGTTCGGGCGCAGATATGCCAGATTGCCGACCTCGCCGAAATGCAGCTTGATGGCGACAATCTTTCCCTCAAAATCAATCGTATCCATCCCGGCGGCGAGCAGCAGCTTTTCCAGCTTCTGCTGCTGGTTCACGCCCGGATGGCAGCGGAAATCCGTAAAAAACACCTTTGCCTGTTCCATGAGAGTTCCTCCCCGTCATTCGTAATCAAGAAAAAGTATAGCGGATTTTCGGAATTTGTCAATCCGCCTGTCTAATCCGGCAGCCGCAGCGCGGCATTCGCGAGCGAAAAGTTCGCCGTGAACGGGCGCATGAAGTTCCAGTACCCGAGCCCCCGCAGCGCGTATTGTTTCACCAGATGGAACCTGGCAAGACTCGAGCGCACATCCTCGAACCACACCTCATGTACCGCGCCGTCCATGCCCGTGTAGGAAAACCACGGCGTCTGCGCCGTCTCATCGAACTGAATCTCGCTCCGCGTGTCAAACGCCAGCTGCCGCGCCGCCTCGTTGCCGATCACCACAGCCCGCGTCAGCCCCGCTTCATACGGCAGCGTCCAGTCATACGCATAGTTGGGAAAGCCCAGCAGCAGCTTTCCCGGCTCGATGCGCGAAACCGCATACCGCACCACCCGCTCCACCGCGTCAATCGGCGCTACCGCCATCGGCGGACCATACGTGTAGCCCCATTCATACGTCATCAGCAGCACCTGATCGACCGCTTTGCCGATGGCAGCATAGTCGTGCCCCTCATATAAGACCCCCGGCTGCGTGTCCGAGGTCTTCGGCGCAACCGCTGCCATCAGATAGCCGCCCGCCGTGTGAACCGCCTGAGAAAGCTCCTGCAAAAACGCCGCGTAGCTTGCCGCAAGCGCCTTGCCCAGAAACTCAAAGTCCACATCGATGCCGACAAAGCCGCCGTCTCGCATCTCGCGGACCGTGTTCCGGATCAAAGCCGCGCGCGCCGTTTCGTTTTCCAGCACCGCGCCTGCGCTCTGGGCAGAGAAGCTGCCCTGCTCGGTGAGCGTGGAAAGGTGCAGCAGCGTCGTCACGCCGAAGTCCTTTGCCAGCGCGCGCATCTGCTCGTCGTCCGGGCGGACCAGCTCTCCCGTTTCCGTAAAGCCGTAGGTAAACGGCGCCAGCGCCTGCGCATAGGGAAGAATCCCGCGCAGCACGCGCCCTGATACCCACGGATAGGCGTATCCCATCAGCTGCGCCTCATAATTGGGCGTATCTTCCAGTTTTGTCACCAATACCTGTCCCGGATACAGCCGCTCCTGCGCCGATAGCCCCGGGTTGAGCCGGTACAGCTCGTTCCGCCCGAGCGAAAACGTCTGCGAGATGGAATAGACCGAGTCTCCCGGCTGCACGGTATAAAGCTGCGCGGGCTTCAGAATCAGCAGGCTTTCCCCAACCGACAGCCGGTACGGCTCCGTCAGCCCATTGAACCGCGCCAGAAGCCCCGGCGCAACGCCGTACTGCGCCCCGATCGACCAGAGCGTCTGCCCTGCCGTCACCACATGAATCTGCATACAATCACCTCACGGCATTGTATGCCCGCTCTTGCGGAAACATCCTTGCGGCGCGCGCGCCGGCGCGCTATACTATAGGCAGCACCGCACACGGAGGCTTCCTATGACTGCAACCCTTCCGCAGCTCTGGCTGCTCGATCTGCGCGCTTATCAAGAAACCAGCCGCTGGCGCACGCTCCTGCCCGGTCTTCCGCCCGAGCGCCAACGGCGCGCGCTTGCCTGCCGCTGGGAGATCGACGGCGCGCGCCTTGCCTGCGCAGGCTTTCTGCTGCAGCAGACGCTCGCGTCAGCCGGTATCCCCATTTCTGATCAGGTCTTCACCAAAAACGAATGGGGAAAGCCGCGCCTTGTCTCTAACGCCGTCGATTTTTCCCTCAGCCACGCGGGAAATTTCTGCGTCTGCGCGCTCGATTCCTCGCCACTCGGCGTCGATGTCGAGCTGCCGCGCATTTCCATGGCGGTCGCCGCGCGCTGCTTTCATCCGGACGAAGCGGCTTTTCTGCAGACACTGCCCGAAGAAGCGCAGAAAGACGCGCTGCTTCGCCTCTGGACCGCGAAGGAAAGCTATCTCAAGTATCTCGGGCGCGGGCTGCGCGTCCCGCTCGATTCGTTCTGCGTCCGTCTCGATGAAAA
>ENA-OURZ01003662-OURZ01003662.1-human-gut-metagenome-genome-assembly--contig:-NODE-3662-length-12498-cov-11.390661_pt1 | contig 12498 bp, 7 predicted proteins | sample MGYA00242073_ERZ509195 | MGnify/ENA primary metagenome ERZ509195 (study PRJEB26280, sample SAMEA2338837) | human gut metagenome | biome: human gut; feature: human-associated habitat; material: faeces...
TGCCCATCATGTACGGCTGCGACAACTTCTGCACCTACTGCATCGTGCCTTATGTGCGCGGCCGCGAAAAGAGCCGCAAGCCCGGCGATATCCTTGCCGAGTTCCGCGGTCTTGTGGAGGCAGGCTATAAGGAGATCACATTGCTGGGACAGAACGTCAACAGCTACGGCAAGAGTCTGGAAGAAAAGGTGGACTTTTCTGATCTGCTCAACCTGCTGTGCACGGTGCCCGGCGATTATCACATCCGCTTTATGACCAGCCACCCCAAGGATGCCAGCCACAAGCTGATCGACACCATTGCCGCCCAGCCGAAGCTGTGCAAGCACCTGCACCTGCCGGTGCAGTGCGGCTCCGATGAACTGCTGAAGAAGATGAACCGCCACTACACGGTGGAACAGTATCTTGAGCTCATCGAATACGCTCGCAAAACGGTGCCCGGCATCACCTTTTCCAGTGACATCATCGTTGGCTTCCCCGGCGAGACCGAAGCGGACTTTGTAAAGACGCTGGAACTGGTGCAGAAGGTGGGCTATATGCAGCTGTTCACCTTTATCTATTCCAAGCGCACCGGCACCAAGGCCGCCGATATGCCGGACCCCACCCCCCGCAAGGAAAAGACCGACCGCATGACCCGCCTGCTCAAGCTGCAGGACGAGATCGCCATGGCACTGGTCAAGGCGCAGGTTGGTCAGACTGTGAAGGTACTGGTAGAGGGCTTTGGCCGCAATGAGGGCACCCTCTCCGGCCGTCTGGACAACAACCTGACGGTGGAGTTCACGGCAGACGCTTCCCTGATGGGCAGCTATGCCAACGTACATCTCACGGGCGCACGGGCGACTGTGCTGCTGGGTGAGCTTGCCTGAGTGATTCCGGGGCAGTGCCCCTGAACGTATAAATAAGAAGGAGACCATTCAAATGGATTGCATTGATCTTTTCAAGCGCGCAGCCGTTGCGCTGCAGACCGATAGCCGCTACCTCGTTCTGGATCAGACCCGCAAGGCAAACGATAAGGACGAAGAGCTGCAGAACCTGATCGGCGAGTTCAACCTCGCCCGCATGGATCTGAACAATGAGATCGGCAAGAGCGAGCGCAACGATGCCCGCATCGCCGAACTGAACGAAAAGGTGAACAGCCTGTACGGCCAGATCATGGGCAACGAGGGCATGGTGGCTTACAACGAGGCCAAGCGTGACTGCGAGAACCTCGTGAACTATATCGATGCCATCATCAACACTGCCATGAATGGCGGCGACCCCATGACGGTACAGGAGCCTTCTGCTTCCTGCACCGGCAGCTGCTCCACCTGCGGCGGCTGCCACTAAAACCGGCAAAAACAAAACGCGGCTGTGCAAAACAGACCGCGTTTTGTTTGCAAAAGCGGTTACAAGCCGCAAACTTGTGCACAGAACCATAGAACGGGAGAGAGGGTAAACCATGGCAGAGCTGTCGCCCATGATGCAGCAATATCTTGAGATCAAAAAACAACATAAGGACGAAATTCTGTTTTACCGCATCGGCGATTTTTATGAGATGTTCTTTGACGATGCCCTGACGGCATCCAAGGAACTGGACCTGACCCTGACCGGCAAGCAGTGCGGCATGGAAGAGCGAGCACCCATGTGCGGCGTGCCCTTCCACAGCTACGAGGGCTATGTGGCGCGGCTGATCGCCAAGGGCTACAAAGTAGCCATCTGTGAGCAGGTGGAAGACCCGGCCAAGGCCAAGGGCCTTGTCAAGCGGGACATCATCCGCGTGGTCACACCCGGCACGGTCATTGAGAGCAGTATGCTGCAGGATGACCGCAATAACTACATTGCCAGTATCTTCCTCAAAGGAAAGAAAGCAGGTTTGTGCTTTGCGGATGTCTCTACCGGTACGGCCCATATCACAGAGCTGAATGCAGACAAGATCGCCCCGGCGGTCATTACGGAGCTGTGCCGCTACCATCCCAGCGAAGTACTGATGAATCCGGGTCTGCTGGACTGCCGCGAGGTGACGGCGTACATCAAAAAGAATATGACTTGTTCGGTGGAGCTGATCGAAGAGGAGCGCTATGCACCGGGCCTTGTGGCGGCATCGCTGGAAAACCAGTTTGGCCGCGACTGGGCGCAGACCACCGGCATTGCAGCGGACGGCCTTGTGCGCTTTGCCATGGCGGCACTGCTGGAATATCTGCACGATACCCAGATCAAGGGCGTGGAACGTCTGAAAACGGTCATAACCTATAATAAGGCCCAGTTCATGCGTCTTTCGCCCGTGACCCGCGCCAATCTGGAGCTGACCGAGACGCTGCGCGGTCGCGAAAAGCGGGGCACGCTGCTCTGGGTGCTGGATAAGACCAGTACATCCATGGGCAAGCGTATGCTGCGCAGCTGGATCGAGCAGCCGCTTATTTCCAGTGCACTCATCAACCACCGCCTGAACGCTGTGGAGAGCCTTGTCAAGCAGACCATGGCCCGCGGCGACCTGACCGAAGAGCTGGGTTACATTGCGGATATGGAACGCCTGATGACCCGCACGGTTTACGGCTCTGCCACACCCAAGGAGATCTATACGCTGGCCCAGACCTGCGACCGGCTGCCCGGCCTGCGCAGGCTGGCTGAGGCCTGCGGCTGCCCGGAGCTTGCTGAACTGGCAGTACAGATCGATCCGTTGGAGGACATCAAGGCCCGTATTTATGCGGCGGTGGACCCGGAAGCGCCCTCTACCCTCAAGGATGGCGGTGTCATTGCCAAAGGCTACCATGCCGAGGTGGACGAGCTGCGTTCCATCCGCGACAATACCAAGGGCGTTCTGGCGCAGCTGGAAGCCCGCCTGCGGCAGGAGACCGGCATCCCCAAGCTGAAGATCGGCTATAACCATGTGTTTGGCTACTTCATCGAGGTAAGCAACTCCTATAAGAACATGGTGCCGGAGACCTACATCCGCAAGCAGACCCTGACTTCCGGCGAACGCTACATCACGCAGGAACTGAAAGAGCTGGAAAGCAAGATCTTAGGTGCCCACGAACGGCTCATCACGCTGGAGCACCGCCTGTTCAGCGAACTGCTGGAAAGCATCAGCGCTCAGCTGGACCGCATCCAGCGCACGGCCAATGCGGTGGCCCAGCTGGATGTGCTCACGGCGCTGGCGCAGGTGGCAGCGGAAAACAACTACTGCCGTCCCATCGTGGACGACAGTGACGAGCTGACCATCACCGAGGGCCGTCACCCTGTGGTGGAGCAGATGCTGAAAGGCAGCCTGTTTGTGCCCAATGATACCACCCTGAACTGTGGTGCAGACCGCTGCCTGATCATCACCGGCCCCAACATGGCAGGTAAATCCACGTACATGCGCCAGAATGCACTGATCGCGCTGATGGCGCAGATCGGCTCCTTTGTACCGGCTTCCAGCTGCCATGTGGGTGTGGTGGATGCCATTTTCACTCGCATCGGTGCGTCGGACGACCTGTCTGCCGGTCAGTCCACCTTTATGGTGGAGATGACCGAGGTAGCGGAGATCCTGAAAAATGCCACCGCCAAAAGCCTTGTGGTGCTGGACGAGATCGGCCGCGGTACTTCCACCTTTGACGGTATGAGCATTGCCCGCGCCGTAGTGGAGCACATTGCAGACCCCGCCAAGGGCCTTGGCTGCAAGACTCTGTTTGCCACCCACTACCACGAGCTGACCGAGCTGGAAGGCGGCGTGGACGGCGTAAAAAACTACAATATTGCAGTAAAAAAACGCGGCGAGGACATCACCTTCCTGCGCCGCATCGTGCGCGGCCCGGCGGATGACAGCTACGGCATCGAGGTGGCAAAGCTGGCAGGCCTGCCCGGCAGTGTGACCCGCCGCGCCCATGAGGTGCTGCGCACGCTGGAAGCAACTGCACCTAAAAATAAAGTAGAGCAGATGGATTTTGATGCCCTGCAGGAGTATAACTCTCCGGCTGTGCCCAGCGAGATGATGGACAAGCTGGAAGCTCTGGATGTGGAAACACTCACCCCCATTGAGGCTTTGAACTTCCTCTACGAGCTGAAAAAGACCCTGAAGGGCAGCCTGAACAGATGAAACTGCTCTACCTGACCCAGACCATACAAGGAGGGAAAACACCATGGCAGTGATCCATGTTCTGGATAAGCACACAGCCGAGCTGATCGCAGCCGGTGAGGTGGTCGAGCGTCCGGCATCCGTTGTTAAGGAGCTGCTGGAAAACTCCATTGATGCCGGTGCCACGCAGGTGACCGTCAGCATTGAATCCGGCGGCGTCAAGCTGATCGAGATCAGCGATAACGGCACCGGCATCGAGGCAGAATATATCTCCACGGCGTTTATCCGCCACGCCACCAGCAAAATTGAAACACCGGACGATCTGACCAACATCCATACGCTTGGCTTCCGCGGTGAAGCACTGGCATCCATTGCCAGCGTGGCCCGTGTAGAGCTGACCACCCGAACCGAGGTGGACGAGTTTGCCACAGTCTACCGCATTGAGGGCGGGGAAGAGGTCTCCCGTGAGCCGGGTGCCAGAGCTGTGGGCACCACCATCCGGGTAAAGGATCTGTTTTACAACACGCCTGCCCGCATGAAGTTCCTCAAAAAGGACTCCTCCGAGGGCACCTTTGTGTCGGATACAGTTACCCATGTAGCGCTCAGCCACCCGGAAGTCAGCGTCAAGTTCATCCGTGAGGGCAAGCTGCAGTATGTCACGCCCGGCGACGGCCAGCTGCGCGGTGCAGCCTATGCGGTGCTGGGCCGGGAGTTCAGCCGGGACCTCATTGAGCTGAAAAATCAGGAGGGCGTGTACCGCATCACCGGTCTGATTACCCCGCCCAAAAGCTGCCGCGCCAGCCGAAGTATGCAGCATTTTTACATCAATGGCCGCTATGTGCGCAACCGCACCATGATGGCCGGTATGGAGATGGCGTTCAAGGGTACCATGATGCAGGGCAAGTTCCCGGGCGGCATTCTGCTGCTGGAAATGCCGGCCGACCTTGTGGATGTCAATGTGCATCCGGCCAAGATCGAAGCCCGCTTTGCCCGCGAAAATGATGTTTTTGATGTGGTGTATCATGCCGTCAAGCTGGCATTGGCTCAGCCCGGCACTGGTGAACGGCTTTTTACCTTTGAAGCAGACAAAGAAGAAGAAAAAGCTGAAAATTCAAAAAAAGACGCTGATATAATTAAAAATGATGTAAAGAATAATAACTTTACGGGCCTTTCTGCGATCATTCGGGGACAGGCAGACCCGGGCGTTCTGCCACAGCAGCACTGGGAACCGGCAAAACCCGCCGCAGCACCGCAGCAGCCTGCCCCGGCTGCTGCAATGCAAATACCGACAGCACCCAGTGTGCCGCGCTGGAAAGGCAGTGCTCAGAACGAGGATATGCTGGATCCGTTCGTGACCCTTCACAGCCCGAAGCTGGAAACGACAAAGGCACCAGAGCCGTTCCGTGCGGCGGCAAGTGAAACGCAGCTGGATGTGGAACCGGAATTTGGTGAGACAAAACTGCATTCGCCTCAGGACCATATGGCAGCGTGGAACCCTGCGCAGGAAGCACCAAAGGAAGAACCTGAGAGTGCACCCTGTGCAGAAACAGAACCGGATGCGCCGGAAGCGGCAGAACAGGAAACTGTACTGGCCGAGCCGGAGCAGATGAACTTTGATCCGACGGCGGATCAGCCGGAACCGCTGCGCTATGTGGGCGAGGTGTTCAGAACATATATCCTTGCAGAACGCGGCGACGAGCTGTGCCTGATCGATAAACACGCTGCCCACGAGCGCCAGCTGTACGAAAAACTGGCCGCGAACTATGGCAATGTGCCCAGCCAGATGCTGCTGGAGCCTGCTGCCATCGACCTTGCTGCGGAGGAAAAGCAGGCCCTGCTGGATAACATTCCTCTGCTGGAAAATGCGGGCCTTGAGATCGCGGACTTTGGCGGCAATACCGTGGTGCTGCGCGCGGTGCCCGCAGATGTGGAGCCGCAGAATGCGGAAAGCCTGCTGGTGGAGATCGCAAATAAGCTGCTCAAGGGCGGCCATGATGCGCTGAGCGAGCACACCGAGTGGGTGCTGCATTCTATCTCCTGCCGTGCAGCCATCAAGGCGGGGGACAAGTCCTCGCCGCAGGAACTGCTGGCGCTGGCCGAAAAGATCCTTTCCGGCGAGGTGCCGCCGTTTTGCCCGCACGGCCGCCCCTGCGTACTCAAATTGACCCGGAAGGAGCTGGAAAAGCAGTTTGGACGCATCGTATAAACATCCCGTGGTGGCCGTCGTCGGCCCTACCGCAACCGGAAAGACGGCGTTGGGCGTAGAGCTTGCAAAACATTTTTCCGGCGAGGTCATCAGCTGTGATTCCATGCAGATCTATAAAGGTCTGGACATAGGCACGGCAAAGGTGACACCGGAGGAGACCTGCGGTATCCCACATCACGGCGTGGATATCCTTACGCCGGACAAGGCTTTCAGCGTGGCAGACTTTACCGCCATGGCCGGAAAGCTGGAAGAAGAGATCTCTGCCCGGAAGAAGCTGCCCATCCTTGTGGGCGGCACAGGGCTGTATGTTCAGAGCTTTCTGTATGGGGTGCGCTTTACAGAGGAAAAAGCACCTGCCGGTCTGCGGGAGCAGCTGGCGGCGGAACTGGCTGCAAAAGGCGGTGCTGCCATGTACGAAGAACTGAAGCAGGCCGACCCGGAAGCTGCTGCGGCTATCCACCCGAACAATCAGGTACGGGTGCTGCGCGCACTCGAGCATTACCGTGCCACTGGCAAAAAGCTGAGCGAACAGAAAGCGGAGTCTCTCCCACCGGAGCGGCCCTACCGCAGCCTGATCCTCGGTCTGGATTTCCCAGAGCGCGCGGTACTTTACCGCCGCATTGACCTGCGTGTGGACAAAATGCTGGAAGCGGGCCTTATAAAGGAAGCGGAGCATGTCTGGCAGAACCGGGAAAGCTTCCGCACGGCAGCGCAGGCCATCGGATACAAGGAGTTCTTTCCGTATTTTGAGCAGACGGCTCCACTGGAAGCCTGCACGGAAAAGCTCAAGCAGGCGTCCCGCAACTATGCCAAGCGCCAGTTGACCTGGTTCCGCCATATGGACGGTGTGGTTTGGCTGGATGCCGGTGCACCGGATGCAGTGCAGACTGCCATCCGCAAAACTAGCGAATTTTTAGCGAAAGGATGATCGATATGCCGGATGAGACCCAGAAGGAACGCCATGCGCCGCATGTGCTTACCACTCTGGCAGGCGTGCTGATCGCGTTTCTGCTGCTGGCAGCAATTTATGTGGTGTATCAGGCCGCACATATCCTGTTCCCGCAGAATGTTTATGAGACTGCGCTGCCTGCGGTCATTTCGGATACGGTGGAAGCCGACGGAGTTCTGCTGTTCGACGAAAGCTATGTGGCAGGCAGCGGAAACCTTGGATATCTTGCTGCCGACGGCGAGCGCGTTTCAGCGGGCACCGCAGTAGCAGAGGTGTACAGCAACGCTTCGCAGGCTTCGCTGCGCCTGCAGCTGAACCAGTTGAATGATCAGATCGACCTGCTGCAGAAATCGCAGAACACTTCTGCGCTGCAGCTGGATACCCTTTTAAAAGAACGTTCTTCTGCGCTGTATGACCTGCTGGATACGCTGGACGACAGCGATTATGAAGCGGTGGATGATGATGCCAATGCCTACCTGCTGGCCCAGAACAAGCTCTGGGTGGTAACGGGCGAAGCTGCAAACTTTACCGATCAGATCACTGCGCTGGTCCAGCAGTCCCAGAGCGTGCAGGCGCAGCTGGGCAGCCCGGCGCAGATCACTGCACCGCAGACCGGCTATTTTGTGCGCTCTTCCAGCAGCGGACGGCTCAATGCCAGTGCCGATGATATCCTTGCACTGAACGCACAGGAGCTGCAGGGCTATCTGCAGTCCGACCCAGTGCTGGCACTGGACGGCTGCGCCGGTAAGATCGTGGCAGGGTTCACATGGCGCTATGTGGGCGTGTGCACTGCAAAGCAGGGCGAAAAGCTGCTGGGTCAGAACGGCAAGCCGCTGAGCACAGCGGTGGAGATCAGCTTCCCGGGTCAGGTGGAGAACAGCCTCAAGGCCACCGTCACCGAGGTGGAGATCGATCAGGACAGCGGCCTTGCCCGCTTTGTGCTTTCCTGCAACTCCATCAACGGCGATGTGCTTTGCCTGAACCGGGCTGCAGCACGCATCTCGGTAGGAGAGCGCAGCGGCCTGCGGGTGCCTGCTGCGGCTGTGCACTATTTAAAAGAGGATGGCACCGAGGCACAAACGCAGGGCGAAAACTACATTCCCGGTGTGTACGTGAAACTTGGCAACATTGCCCGCTTCTGCCCGATCGACCCGGTGGACGCAGACCATCCCCTCATCACGGACGGCGATTACATCCTTGTTCTGCCCGAAGGGACCGAGGGCTCGGTCAGCAAGGTGAGGCTTTATGACGAAATAATCGTTTCCGGACAAAATTTGTATGATGGAAAGCTTTTGTAGTTATTGACATCTGAGGCAAAAAATCCGATAATAGATAAAGCTATTATTTGCATCTATTTGCAAAGAACGCCAGGCAGCGCCATGCTGCCCGAATGAAAGGAGCAGATTGTATGTCTTTGCTTGACAGCATTAAGAAAGGTCTGTTTGACCAGGAAGACGATTACGAGGATCAGTACATTGACGATGGCCCCCAGATGGTAAACAATAACAATGGCATCGGCCTTGGTGCTGACGACGAAAATGAAGAGCCTGTTGAGGGTGCCAAGAAGAACGGCAAGGTGGTCAACATCAATGCCACCACTCAGCTCAAGGTCGTTCTGGTCAAGCCTGAGCGTTTTGAGGATGCCAGTACCATTGCTGACCACCTGAACAACAAGCGCACCGTGGTGCTCAATCTGGAGTCCACCAACAAGGAAGTGTCCCGCCGTCTGGTGGACTTCCTGTCCGGTGTTGCATATGCAAACAATGGCCAGATCAAGCGCGTGGCCAACAGCACCTTCATCATCACTCCGTACAACGTGGATATCATGGGTGATCTGCTGGACGAGCTGGAGAACAATGGCGCGTTCTATTGATCCACAGCCCAAGGCGGCGCGCGGGTTCATCCCTGCGCGTACCGATGAAGAACGCTATCTCATGCGCCATATCGAGGACTTGGCCCACACGGCCTTTTCCCGGGACATTGCGCGGTATTCGGCTTTCCTGAGTGACCGCGAGCAGGACTTGGCCCGCGCGGCACTGGGCCGTGCCGGTGTGCAGGAGGGCTTCCGGTTTGAGGGCGGCTGGCTGAATGCGGAGCGCAGGGTGCTCTGTATCGAGCCGGAGTACAGCTGCGGCGAAGCACCCATCTGCTGTGTGCGGCTGCAATGCCGTGCACAGGCGGGGGCTGCGCTGCCCGCCCACAAGGATTACCTGGGCAGTCTGATGGGCCTTGAACTGCGGCGCGAGGCGCTGGGAGATATCGTTCTGCCGGAGGATCAGCCGGGCACAGCTTATGTGTTTGCGCTGGAACCGGCAGCACAGCTGATCTGCCGGGAACTGTTTCAGGCTGGACACACGGAGCTGACCACGGAACTGCTGACGCTGGATGAGGTGCCGCAGTTTCCGCAGGCGGAGCGTGAGATGCACAGTGCAACGGTATCGTCCCTGCGGCTGGACGCTGTGCTGGCAGCTATGCTGCACTGCAGCCGAGGACAGGCTTCGGAACTGATCGAGGCGGGCAGGGTGGAGATCAACCACCTGCCGGCGGATAAACCTCATGCGCAGGTATATGAGGGCGATGTGTTCACGGTGCGCGGCAAGGGCCGCTTCAACCTGACTGCACTGCCCGGCAAAAGCAGAAAAGATCGGTCAATCATCGAATTTTTTCAATATTAAAAGCAACGGGAGGAAATGACTATGCTGACTCCGCAGGATGTCCGTTCTGTGCAATTTGAGAAAAACCTCCGCGGCTACCGCACAGAGGACGTAGACCGTTTTCTGGATAAGGTGGAAGAACAGCTGCGGGAAGACGATGCGCAGGCGGAACAGCTTCGCAAGCAGATTGCGGACCTGACTGCTGAAAACCAGAAGCTGCACGATGAACTGAAGAGCTTTGAGGCAGATGGTGAAATGCTCAAGAGCGCGCTGATCAATGCACAGCGCATGGGCGAAAATGTCATCCGCGAAGCAAACCAGAAAGCAGAAGAGATCATCCATCGTGCAAATCTGCGCGGTGATGATATCATCCGCGATGCCAACGAACTGCTGCAGAAGGCAAACGACCGTGCAGACGAGATCGAGAACGAAGCAAACGAGAAGCGCCTTGCAGAGGAGCGCGAGTATGACCGCGTGCGTCTGGAAGTGACCCGCTTCAAGTCTGATGTGCTCAACCTGTACCGCAGCCATGTGGAGTCGCTGAGCCGTCTGCCGGAGTTCCAGAAGGAAACGGCTGCACAGGATGCCGAACAGGCAGAGCCTGCTGCAGAGGAAAGTGAGCCTGCCGCTGCAGCCCAGCCGCAGGCAGCGGACGTGCAGGAGCCGGAAGCAGAGCCTGCACAGCCCGCACAGGAAGATGCAGAATCTGCTGCCGTTGTTGAAAATGACGACGACAAGGCAGCTGACAGCAGCGAGGATTTCTGGGCAAAGGATGAGAGCCAGCTCAAGCTGGACCCGCCGCCCGCGCCTCCTGCTGATTTTAAGCCGGACGAGCCGGACTACGATGCTTTTCAGGGTGTCAAGTTCAGCGAGTAAGGCAACCCCATAAGGAAATATAGAGGAGAGTGTAAACCATTGGCTAAGAACAAATCGCAGTACGATAGTACTCTGAACCTGCCCAAGACCCTGTTTGAAATGCGTGCCGGCCTGCCCAAGAAGGAGCCGGTCATGCTGAAGGATTGGGACGACAACGACCTGTACAATCAGCTCATGAAGCACAACGAGGGCAAGCCGCAGTTCATCCTGCACGACGGCCCTCCGTACGCAAACGGTAATATCCACATGGGTACTGCCCTGAACAAGATCATCAAGGATATCATTATCCGCGATAAGAACATGGAGGGTTTCCAGGCTCCCTATGTGCCCGGCTTTGATACCCACGGCCTGCCCATCGAGCTGAAGGCTCTGTCCTCCGTCGGTGATAAGAAGAAGGACATTTCCAAGCTGGAACTGCGCCAGATCTGCGAAAAGTTTGCTACCGAGCACATCGATATCATGAGCGACCAGTTCAAGCGTCTGGGCGTTATCGGCGATTTCGAGCATCCGTATCTGACCCTGAAGCCTGAGTTCGAGGCACGCCAGATCGAGATTTTTGGCGAGATGGCAAAGAAGGGCTACATCTACAAGGGCCTGAAGCCCGTGTACTGGTGCCCGGACTGCCGCACGGCTCTGGCAGAGGCCGAGATCGAGTACGGCGAGGACGACTGCGATTCCATCTTCGTGCGTTTCCACGTCTCTCAGGACCCCAACGGTGTGCTGGCAAAGCACGGCATCCCGATGGACAAGACCTACTTTGTGATCTGGACCACCACCACCTGGACTCTGCCCGCCAACGAGGCCATCTGCCTCAACGGCCAGTTTGAATATTCCTTCGTCAAGATCGGCGAGGAGTACCACATCATGGCCACCGATCTGGTCAAGAGCGTCATGGACGCCTGCCACATCGAGAACTACGAGGTCGTGGGCGAGCCGGTCAGCGGCGCTGAGTTCGAGCTCATGCGTTACAACCACGTCTATCTGCCCAAGGAAGGCTGGGTCATCCTGGGCGACCACGTCACGCTGGAAAGCGGTTCCGGCTGCGTTCATACCGCAGGCGGCCACGGCGTGGACGACTTCAACGTCTGCCAGAAGTACCCCCAGGTGCCCATCACCGTCCCCGTGGACGATGGCGGTTACCTGACCGACTTGGCCGGCAAGTACGCAGGTCAGCGTGTCTGGGCAGCCAACAAGACCATCCTGGCCGACCTGACCGCTTCCGGTGCCGTGATGGGCCAGCTGCACATCAAGCATCAGTACCCGCACTGCTGGCGCTGCCATCACCCCATCATCTTCCGTGCAACGGAACAGTGGTTCTGCTCCATCGCAAAGTTCCGCGAGGATGTCTACAAGGCCATCGACACCGTTACCTGGATGCCGGATTGGGGCCATGACCGCATGAAGGGCATGGTGCGCGATCGCAACGACTGGTGCATCAGCCGCCAGCGCACCTGGGGCGTGCCCATTCCCGCATTCTACTGCAAGAAGTGCGGCACCTACCACATCACCGATGCCACCATCAAGGCTGTCAGCGACCTGTTCCGCAAGGAAGGTTCCGATGCATGGTATAAGTACGAAGCCGAGCAGATCATCCCCGCAGGCGAAGTGTGCGAAAAGTGCGGTGCTTCCGAGTGGACCAAGGACACCGACATCATGGACGTCTGGTTCGACTCCGGCTCCACCCACGCCGCTGTGCTGGAGGAGCGCCCCGAGCTGCGCTTCCCGGCTGATATGTATATGGAAGGCGGCGACCAGTTCCGCGGCTGGTTCCAGTCCAGCCTGC
>ENA-OURZ01003667-OURZ01003667.1-human-gut-metagenome-genome-assembly--contig:-NODE-3667-length-12489-cov-3.699936_pt1 | contig 12489 bp, 7 predicted proteins | sample MGYA00242073_ERZ509195 | MGnify/ENA primary metagenome ERZ509195 (study PRJEB26280, sample SAMEA2338837) | human gut metagenome | biome: human gut; feature: human-associated habitat; material: faeces...
CGTGTTTAGCGGCTCGAGGGTTCGAATCCCTCTGACTCCGCCTTGAGGGTTTTCGGAGAAATCCGGAAGCCCCTTTTTTCATGCCAAAACGGCGGAATACCAACGATTTCAAGACATACGGCGCAAACAGAGAATGTACGGAAATGTACGCCAATGCCAACATTTCCGGTACCCAGCAAGGTACCCGAGTTGGGTACCCAACAAGACAGCCGACGACTGCACTGCAAATAGGCCATCGTGTCGGCAATGGTCATGAGCGGGGGGTTCAGTCTTCCTCATAATCACCCCCGTTCACGCTCACCGCAACGTCCAACAATTGAGACGCCACATCCGACGGAATCCACGCAGACACGCCCCTATACGGCGAAACGTCCGGCCTAGAACACTTCAAACAGCTCCTAGCCTGCACAACGCCGAACAGGGTCTTTAATGGCCCGAGCCTCCGCGAGACGCCACCGACGGACCAGACGACGGAAACGGTGAAAAGTCGGATAATCAGTCTCGAAATCCTCCTGCACGCGCAACGGCAAACCATTATGCGGCAGGGACGATCCGCAAAGACCGTCCCTGTTTACATATCAGCATTTATACATCAACGGCATGCCGTCACAAGCCAAATGCTTTTCGATCCGTTTCGGTAAGCCAATCCGTCCGCATGCCCGGTTCTTGGCACAAATGCATGGCGGGGCATTCCTCACCGATGCAAGGATCCCATACAGGAAGCGGCGTTCCGTCACGGTCCGTTCCGTTGGGATCGCCATTGGCGGCGAAATTGGTCCAGTACAGCCCCATTCGCCTTGCCAGATCGTAATGCCATCCAACGAACGGACGCCAGCATTTCGCAAGGCTTCCAAAGGAGAACCACAGATCGGACGAGTGGAAGGCTCCGGCATCATCCCCCGGCATGGCGACATCGAAATGATAGTAGTATGGCGCGGCCCCACCGCTTGCGGTCCATTTGCGGATCAGTGTGAGATTGCCGAGCTGGCCGACATGCACAGGCTTCCCATCTTCAGTCGAAGCGATGAACTCATTGGTCGTGTTGCCGACCAGCATGTCGACGTTGTTGGCCTTGCAGCCCTCGACGATGCGCTCCTCCTGATCGGGAAGGAACAGGCCGTCCACGCATGGCACCCAATTGACGATCATCGACCAGTCATCTTCACGTCCGCTGTCCGGTGGAACAGGCAGGGACTCGGCGGCTTCCAATACCGTTCGGGCCGGGATTGCACGGGCCTGCTCCAGCGTGGAGACACCCAATGCTTCGAACAGACGGATTCCGTTGGCCTGCGCATGCTCCAGCGTGTCCTGCCGCGCATTGAAATACCCTAAGCCTGCGCCGGATTGCATGATGGCTTTCTGAAACAGGCCATGATTCATCGGCGAGCAGATCTGGGCCAAGACGCTGGCGGCACCGGCCGATTGGCCGAAAACCGTGATGTTTTCCGGATCTCCGCCGAACTTCGCGATGTTTTCCTTCACCCATTGGATTCCGGCACGCTGATCCAGGAATCCGAAATTCGCATATGGTTCGCCGTCGCCGCGTTCTACGGCCTCCTCATGCAACAAAGGGTGCGTCATAAACCCAAATGCATTCAGACGATAGGCCACACTGACCACAACGACGCCGTTCGCGGCGAGATGCGTGCCGTCGAATTCCTTTTCAAATGTGCCGCCGCATTGATAGGCTCCGCCGTAGATCCAGACCATGACCGGCAGCTTTCCGGAGGCTACCATGCTATCCGCGCCATATCCGCGTAATGCCGGAGTCCAAATATTCAGGTAGAGGCAATCCTCGCTCATCGGCACGGCCGGATCGGTGCCCCATTCACGATCATAGAAATCATCGGAAGCGCCCGGCGTCGGCTGCATCGCGGTAGGCCCGAAATCGAAGGCTTGCAGCGCACCATCCCATGGCAGGGCCGGCTGCGGCGCACGCCAGCGCAGACCGCCGACGGGAGGCTGGGCGAACGGGACCCCTCGGAACACGGTGATGCCCTGATCTTCAGCCGCCAAGCCTTCGACAGTTCCTTGCGCCACTATGACCTGTCGCTTCATTGCTCTCTTTCCTTCGTATCCGGCGTCGAATACGCAAAGTCGTAAAAATCGGCGATTCCACCAGTCTCTTTTGTCGAATACAGGAACAATCCGATACGGCAACCTGTGAAATGATCCATTTTGAAGACCATCCGGTGCGCTGTCCCCAATGGACGCCATTCGGATTCCGGCGTATCCGCATCGCGGTAGAAGAACGTCACTTCATCCTTGCAATCGGTGAAATCATATACCGCGCGCAGGCGCATGCAATCCGCATCCGCCATGATTTCCGCATCCGTTACGGCTGGACTGTCCCAATCATCGTCGGAGAAGATGGAATCGTCATTCGCCGGCTTGTATTGGACGGTCAGCATCGTGCGGCCGTTCCTTCGCGTAAGCGCGATGTAGGAATAGCATCCTTGGAACGCCGCCAATCCGGCGAAGTCGCCATCATGCAATGTCGACGCGTCGACGGTGACTTCGGCCACCGTCACCGGCCCCATCGTGCGCTGCGTCAGCGTGTTCCATGCATGATTGAGATTCGAGCTGATGCGTCCGGAATGCAGGCGGAATGCTCCCGGACGTTCCGTCAGCGACCAGTATTCGTTATGTGGGATGTGATTGAACTGCCAGTATGGCTGCAGACAGTTGGCATCGACTCCGCCTTCGGCGTTATGCCGGGCTATGAATTCGCTGCCGTTGATGGGCGTGACAGGTTCGGCACAGCTTGCAGCCGGCACGCTGACCGACTGCGGCACTTTGCCGTTCTCGCCGACGACGGGGAATCCGTCCTCGCCGAACCGCATCGGCATCAGTATCGGCACGCGTCCCACACCGCCGCGGTCCTGCATCATGAATGCATACCAGTCGCCGTCCGGAGTGTCCACCATACCGCCTTGCGCGACTCCGTAACCGTGGAAGGACAGGTCGTCGTCGATAATTTCACGCACTTCGAAAGCGCCATCCAAGGATTCGGCCATCAAGCAGGCTTCTGTTTTGCCCTTGCCTTGCGGGAAGTGACAGGTGAAGACGTAATAGCGTCCATCATGCTTGTACAGGTGACTGCCCTCATAACCAAGGTCAGCCTGCGGATCGTCCTGCACGATGACCCGGTCGAGCCCACCCGGCATCGGCCCGCTTAATTCAGGATTCAACTCCGTGATGCGCAATGTCGACTGCCCATGTACGACATAGGCTCGATCATCGTCGTCAAAGAACAGTCCGCTGTCGTGATAGAAGCCGTCAAGCTCACGCTTTCGCCATGGGCCGCATGGATCGTCCGCCGTCAGCAGATAGCTGGTATGCGTATCGTTGGCGGCGAACAACACATACCAGGTGCCCCGATGGTAACGCAGTGACGGCGCCCACATGCCTCGACCGTAGGCGTTGGCACCTTCGCATTCCAAACGTTCTTCAGGGGTATCCGCCACGATATTCAATGCGTGCGCAATGAATTCCCAATGCACTAGGTCATAGCTGCGCAGAATATCGCACCCGGGTGTGAAATGCATAGTCGTAGTGGCCATGTAATACACGCCCCCGACCCGGATGATGTCTGGATCAGGAAAATCCGTGTAGACCATAGGATTAGTTGAGGCAATCATCATTCATACCGATACTTTCCGCTCAACGCCAGCATGGCGAAAGCATAGAGGAAATTGTCATAGTAACGACGCGTGCCGGTTCGCATCGGCGTATTCCACAGCATGCGCACCCATTCACGGGCATTATGCTCCGCGTCGGGCTGGGCCGAATGCACCGCCGCAAGTGCGCCTTGCGCGGTCGCGGCCAGGAATCCGACCGGATGAAGCACGACCTCGTCCACGGCTGTGCCGTCGATGGCGTAGACGCTAGTACGGTCGTGGGTCAGGAAGAATCGCTGCAGCGCGGCGACGCGGTCGCACAGCACTTCCTGCGGACCGTTCCAGGCTGCATCCAGTCCGATATTCGCCGCGGTACGGTAGGCGTCGGAATAGAAATGCCAATGATTGGACTCGTCGACATGCGGCTTTCCGTCATAATCCGCGTATTCAGCGTTCATGCCGGTCCGCTCGTCGCAGGCCGCCTGCAGATAGCGACGGCTTGCGGCGGCTGCCTCATGCCAAAATGGACGGTCTTCTTCGTCGGCTTCTTCGGCGAATACTTCATAGAAGTGCGGCAGATGGTAGGACGGATCGCTCCACTCGGTTTCCGGAATGAACTTGATGAGCTTGTTGTCGGGATTCCACATGGGCTCGCCGTCGTAGCGTTCGCCCTTATGGACGCAATATCTCAAGATCTCGCGTCCCCATGCGGAATATTCGTAGATATCCTCGCCATCACCCCAGCGACGGGAGGCGAGGAACAGGTCCATCGCGAAATATTCCTCGCCGTCAGGTGCAGGACCATTCGAGTTCGGCGTACCGTCCGGCGCGACCGACCATGCGAAATAATGCGCATGATGACCGTCCTTCATGTACATGTGACGCATTACCCAGCCCCACAGCTTGTCGAATACGTCCTTACGGTCGTATTGCAGGGCGATCATCATCGCATAGCTCATACCCTCGGTACGTACATCGTTGTTGCCGGTGTCCATCACATAGGCAAGACCTTCGTCGTTCTCCCAATAGAATTTGTTCGGACCTTCGAAAATTTCATGCCAGACCTGTGACACGCGCTTATCGATGGCGTCCTGGGCATATCCGCACTGTGCGAACATGGACTCGCCCAATGTCTTGTTGGTATCGGTTGCATTTGTCATATCAGTTGTTCCATTCCCAGATTCGGATGTGATTCTCTCCGGAGACAAGACCATTCAACGCCCCGGCCTTGCGTTCCGTTGCCGTCAAGGCTTGTCCCAGCAAGTCGGTGTCCAGCACATAGTCACTGCCATCGGGCTGTTCATAGCGTTCCTCCACGATGCGAGGCACGCCGAGCATATCGCTGGTGACGACCTGCATCCTGGTATCGGCGACGGCCTGTGGCACAGTGCACTGCAGGTACAGTCCATCGGGTTCTTCGACCAATGTCACCGGCATGGGCTCATCACACGCAACGCTCGTGGAGGCGGTGCCGCCGAAGAACGGGGCGTCCTCCTGCATGCGTTCCGAATCGTCGGCCGCACCTTCCTGCTTGTCCAGCCCCTGTGCGCCGGACAGATAGATGTTGCCGCCCGCGTATAGAGACTGCAGAGGATTGCGCTCGCCACCACCCTGCGAAGGATCTGCCCACATGGCCCGCTGGCGTTCCAAGTATTCATGCATCGACATCGGGCAATCGCTGTAGGCGGACAAACCATATTCACCGACGGTCGGTTTCACCGGTTGCGGCGCGAACATGTTGTTCAGCCAACGCTCATCGCCGCCGGATACCACAGCGCACCCGGCCACCTCGGTGGTGTGCGGATAGTGATACGGCGTGGAACGGTCGGGGACGGTATGCGGTTCAATGCCGCCGCAAATCAGATTGTTGACGAAGGCACCACCTTGCGACCAGTTCTGAAACATCACCGGCGAGGCGAAAACGTTATTGTCCACCAGATACGGCCCATGACTCACTTCAATCATGAGGTCACGGACGTTATCGTGGAACACATTGCGCGTGATGCGCGTGCCCTGCGTCTGCCAATCCATCCACATGCCCAGCGAGCAGTCGTGGATGTTGTTGTTGGCAATGACCGTATCCAATGCGGCATGGAATTTGATGCCAGCGACCTCCCATCCGAAGAATTCACGCTTCAACGCAATGTGATGGACATGGTTATGCTCGATACGGCAGAATGCGCTGCCCATATGTCCGACGATGGCATTCTGTCCGCACTCGTAGATGTCGTTGTTGCGTACGATATGACCGCCGATCAGCCCCTTTTCCCAGCCGATGCGACGGGCCTTGAACACGGCCTCCAACTGGTACTGGTAACCGGTCTTGCGCTCGGTTTTCGCCCACTCGTTGTCGCCGGATGAGATTTCCTTGCCCAATGACACCGCGGAGAATTTGGCGTCATGCAGCACGTTGTCTTCGATGATCCAGCCATACGACCAGTTCGGGCCGATCATGCCCCACTGCTGCGAGGTAGGCGGCGCCCAATCTCCAGTGGCCTGCGCCATTTCAAAGCCACGCACGGTGATGTAGTTGACATGGTTGCGGGAAGGGAAGAAGCATGTGCGACGAACACTGACCTCCACCAGTTCCTCATTCGGATCGGCACCTTGGAAATTCGCCCAGATCGTTGTGGTGCCGGCATTTTCGTCCACTTCGGCATGCCATACATAACGTGTACGGTCCACATCCGGCACGGGGCAGGGAATCTTCAACGCGAAATCCTCATCCGTATCACGCGGCCGCGGATCGTATACGCCTTCCAACGTCGTCGATTCGAAGAAGGAAACACCGTTGAGATACACATCGCCAAGATGTTTGTCCGGATCCTTGCCGAACTTGGGCATTTCCAGCCAGTCGCCGAAAATCGGGGTCGCGAATGGATTGAAATCCCCGAACATCGTATTATCAAGCACCACCGTCCACACATGCGGATGATCGGCCAATTCCGTCCAGCCCTGCACGCATTCCGAGCCTTTGATAACCGGCCGTGCTTCGCCTTCGGCTCCGCAGTAGGTGATGCGCTCATGTTCACTCAGACCGCCGCGTCTCGGATTGACTTGTTCGCGGTATACGCCTTCATGCACGATTACCGTATCGCCCGGAGAGGCCATCTGCGCGGCCTTGGAAATCGTGGCGAACGGATGCTCCGTGTCGCCGCACGCAGCATCGTTGCCGGTTGGTTTGACATGGTATTCAAACTTCATTGCTGAATCTCCTTATCCAATATCGGATGTGGGAATACAAAGTCTTTCTCCCTTGGCGACATGCACGAACACACATCTTCATGTTTCGTAAATGCTTTAGCATTTCAGTCAAAGCATTGCTTGATTATATGACTTGACTTTCAAGAAAGTCAAGTCATTTAACTAAATACTTAAATTTTTTGTTACGAAAGTTCTATATGCAAATATTTACGAAACTTTCGAATAAATTTAAGTATTCCAAACGCAGGAAATTACAGGCTTCCGCCCAAACACGATTAACTGCAAAAACTATTTACGCTGTCCCCGGCAATAGCGTTATCATCGATGCTTCATTGGCTGACAAACTGACACTGTACTGGGGAGAGCTCTCTCACTGCGCCACTCGCACGCCCGGTTCCGTTACCGCCATAGCAATCGTACCGACGAGCCTTCACCCGATATATCGAGCCTCCCGGCTCCAAGATGCCAAAAGGCACGTCGCCTGTGCAGACCAATCCCCCTCCCGTATGGGTGAAGGAGATCTCAATGCCGTCATCCTTGTGAATCACCATGACAGGAAGCGGCCCCATCGGCTCGCGATCACGTCCATAAACCAACGACTCGGCAGCCGTTGCCAAGCGCTGCGCGACATGGCGCTTATCCAAAGGATGCAGGTCATTATCCTCTCCATATCCGATCGTCACCACCATCGCCGTGTTCCACAACGTCAAAGCGCGCCGTTGTTCATCACGCAGCCTTGGCCAATCGCAATCGGGTTCCAAAGTATAGTTCGGCAATTGGGCGAATATGAATGGTAGTTCCGGACGCTTGAGTAGCGCACGCCACTCCTGGATCAGCGACATCAACAGCTGCACATAGCCATAAGACGCATGGGCGTTGGACTCCCTCTGACTCCGCCATAATGAAGGACCTCCGAGTGAATCGGAGGTCCTTTTTGTTTTCAACGCTTTCGTTCGTCAAAAGGCCATCGTCAGCAAACCGTCAACGTGCCAATCGTTCCGCGGCGGAGGCGATCGCCGCATCACTGGCCGTAGCCGAGAATCGCAAGTATTCCGGCGCTCCGTAGAACTCGCCGGGGCTGGCGACGATGCCGATTTCGGCAAGCTGGCGCAGATCCTCCCAGCAGTCGCCGGACTTGGCTTTCACCCACACGTACAACGCGCCTTGCGGCATGTCGGTGCAGTATCCGTATGCGCGCAGAGCACTCACCAGCATGCCCAGACGCTCCTGGTAACGGGAATGCTGGGTCTTGACCGCGTCGAAGTCACGCAGCCCGGCGGCCATCGCAGCCTGCACCGGTCCGGGAATGATCTGCCCGATCTGTTTGCGGTATGCCGCCATCGGCCCGATCAGCGATCGATCGCCAGCGATAAGCGCCGTACGATACCCGGCCATGTTGCTTTGCTTGCTCAGCGAATACAGCACCAATACGCCTTCGGCGGACCCGCCACACACATCGGCGCGCAAGGCGCACGGCGTGGAGGCAAGCGTATCCGCATCCGCTTCCGCAACGTCGTCTTCCCATTGCATCAACGCATAGCATTCATCGGACAGCACCACGGCACCAATCGCGCGCGCGGCACGCACAATACCGGCCATCCGTTCCGCGGACAGCACCTCACCGGTCGGATTGCACGGCGAATTGACCCAAACGGCCTTGACGCCCGGCACATCCTTCCAGAAATCCACATCCGCCACGTCGTCGACCTTCAGCGTTTGCGCGCCGGCCAACTGCGTGCCGATCTCGTACGTCGGATACGACACCTTCGGCTGCACGACGACATCGCCCTCGCCGAAATGCAGCAGCGACGCCATCAACGCGACGCCTTCCTTGGAACCGACCGTCGGCACCGCATCGGCGCCGATCTCACGCAAATCGACATTGCGGGCGGCCGCGAACCACTCGTGAATGGCGTCACGCAAATCGGCGGTACCTGCCGTAACGGGATATCCGTACGCGTTCGGGTCGTTCGACGAGACCGCGAGCGCCTTACGCACCGAATCGGGAACGGGGTCGACGGGAGAACCGACGGACAGATCGACCATGCCACCGAACGCGGCTTTCGCCGTACGTTTGTACGACGCGATGCGGGACCAGTCGTACGGCGATGAAAATTCATGAAAACCCATCCGTAAGGCTCCTTTTCAAGCGGAAATCACAACCATGTTCCAGCATACGGCAATCGCGTTCCGGCACATGCAACCGTTCCATGCAAAAACCGGTTTGCCGCTGACGTGTGCAAACGTCAGCGGCAAACCGGTTAAAATCGACCGCGAATATTCCGCTTTACGCGCAATACGGACGGCGGACGCATCAGCAAGACATGCTCACTGGTTCTGCGGCGGCAGGGCCGCGACCTGTTCCGGATCCTTGCCGATCGGACCGGCTGCGGAAGCGCCACCCAGATCGCCCACTTCGGCGAAGAAGCTGACGGCGGCGTCCTTGTACCAAGCCCACTCGTCCGGCAGGTCATCCTCGTAGAAGATGGCTTCGGTCGGGCACACCGGCTCGCATGCGCCGCAATCCACGCATTCGTTTGGATTGATGTACAGGGAACGGGAGCCTTCGTAGATGCAATCGACCGGGCACTCGTCCACACAGGCCTTGTCTTTGACGTCCACACACGGCTGGGCAACAACGTACGGCATGCTTACCTCCTCAACAACAACGTGTACTGTTCCAGATTACTCTTGCGCGGCAACTTCGAGTTCGCCGGCACCGAGACGGGCATGACGGTAGCCATAGCCGAAGTAGATGGCGAAGCCGACGATGAGCCAGACCACGAAACGGATCCAGGTGAGCACGCTCAGGTTGACCATCAGCCACAGGTTGGCGAGCGCAATCAGGATCGGCACCCACGGGTTGCCAGGAATCTTGAAGGAACGTTCCAGGTCGGGGCGCTTCTTGCGCATGATCGGGATGGAGATGGCGACGAGCGTGAACGCCGACAGCGTGCCGATGTTCACCATGTCGGACAGGATGCCGACGTTGCAGCAGGCAGCGATCAGCGCCATGACCACGCCGACGATGATTTGCAGACGCACCGGAGTGCCATGCTTGCCGGTATGGCTCAGGCCACGCGGCAGCAGTCCGTCTCGGCTCATGGCGAACACCACGCGTGTCAGGCCGAGCAGCAGCACCATGACCACGGTGGCCATGCCGATGACGATGCCGAGGCTGATGATCTTCGCAGCCCAGTCGGCGCCGACCATCTTGAACGCGACGGCCAGTGACGGATCGGACTGTTTGGCAAGGTCCTTATAGGAGACCATGCCCGTGGTGACGATGGCCACGAGGGTGTACAGCACGATGATCAGGCCGAGGCCCACGCCGATGCCCAGCGGCACGTTCTTCTTGGGGTTGATGGTCTCTTCGGAAGCGGTGGCCACGACGTCGAAGCCGAGGAAAGCGAAGAACACGAGTGCCGCGCCGGAGATGATGCCGGTCACGCCATAAATGCTGGGGGCCATGCCTGTGGCCCACTGCCACAGCGGCTGTTCCATGACCGCGGAGACGCCGGAGCCGTCGGTGGATGCTGCGGGTTCGCTCGGCGGAATGAACGGGGTGAAGTTTTCGGCCTTGATGTAGAAGAAGCCGACGACCACGATGAACACGACGATGGCGATCTTCAAAATGGTGAGCGCGCCGTCCACGCGGGCGCCGATCTTGGTACCCATCACCAGCAGCGCGGTGAAGAAGGCGACGATGATGACCGGAGCCAGGTCGAAGTTGAACGAGCCGATGGCGATGTTGGTGTTGATGTTCCAGCCGATCAGCTCGAAGAACTGGTTGAGGTACACGCCCCAGTATTTGGAGACGACCGAACCGGCCATGAGCATTTCGAGGATCAGATCCCAGCCAATCACCCATGCCACGATCTCGCCGACGGTGGTGTAGGTGAAGGTGTAGGCGGAACCCGCCACTGGAATCATGGAGGCGAATTCGGCGTAGCACATCACGGCGGCGCCGCACACGACGCCTGCGATCAGGAAGCTCAGCACCACCGCCGGACCGGCATGGAAGGCAGCCGCCTGCGCGCCGATGGAGAAGATGCCTGCGCCCACGGCAACGGCCACACCCATGATGGCAAGATCCCACCAGGTCAGATCGCGTTTGAGCGCATGGCCGGACTCACCTGTTTCAGCCAGCGTCTGTTCGACGGATTTCTTGCGAAATACGTTCATGTCTCGTCCTTCTCTTCTTTCCGCCCGCGCGGTTTCACGCTCCACCTTCTAGAGCACAAGGCGCAAGTATAAGTCGTTTTCGTCACATTGACGGCGTGCGTGACGCTATTTAAGATTCATGCCGATGACGACCGGCTCGGGCACCAGTCGGATGCCGAACGCGGCCTCGACGCCGTCCTGCACGGTTTTGGCGAGGCGGGCGATATCTTCGGCTGATGCTCCCCCACGATTGGTCAACGCCAACGTATGCAGTGTGGACAGGCCAGCCGGAGCGTTTTCGTTGATTCTGAACCCCTTATGGAAGCCGGCATGGTCGATGAGCCAGGCCGCGGAAGTCTTGACGCCCTGCCCGCCGCCCGGCAATGCCGCGTCGAAGCGCGGCGCGTCTTCGGGAAGCGTCTCGGCCTGCTGTGGCGTGAGAATCGGGTTCATGAAGAAGCTGCCGCAGCTATGGCGGTTGAAGTCCGGACCGTCATCGCCGTTCTGCTTGGATTGCGATTCAAGAGCGACATCGACCAGATTCGTCTTCTTGGTGCCCTGCATGGCCGGCGACGCATAGCGATGCGCGTCTTCCAGCATGCCTTTAGCCGCACGCACCTTCAGCACCGCGTTGCGGATGTCCGCGGTGTTCATGCGATCGCCCACGGCGACGTCCAACGCCTTGGCGAGCTGACCGTAACCGACCACGCCCGTATCGCTGTGCCGCAACGCGAACGTGACGGATAGCACCACGTATCGCGGCGTCGGGAAAAATTCCGCGGCCGGAGTCGCCGGAGCGCTGTACATGCTGGCTTTCAGCGCGCTCATGCGGTAGCCGAAGGCGAGCTGATCGTTGCGCAACGCCTTTACCGCACGTTCCTTGCGGTCCCAAACCTCGACGCTGTCGAAGCTGGTGGCGACCTCCTGACCGTACGCGCCGATGTTCTGCACGACCGACGCGCCAACGGTGCCGGGGATGCCGGACAAGCCTTCGACGCCTTCCAGTCCAAGTCGGACGCAGTAATCGACGAAATCATCCCAGTTGCAGCCGGCTTCGGCGTTCACGTGGACAACACGCCCATCATCCTCGACCGGAGCCGCCTCATCCAACACGCTGATGGAACGTCTTGCATCGCGGACCACCACGCCTTCGAACGGCGTGTCGGATACGAGCATGTTGGATCCGCCGCCGATCACGCACAATGGCAGTCCTTGGGAATCGGCTTCCTCAACGGCCTCGATGACGCCGACGCGCGTGGTCGGCTCCAGGAAAGTGGCGATAGGACCGCCCACGCCGATGGTGGTGAGATCTGCAAAACTAGTCATAACGCTCCAGAGTAACAAAAAACCCGACCAAATTGGTCGGGTTTCGAAAGCTTGATTCCGCTCAGCGGGTCTCGCGATGCACGGTCTGCTTGCCGCAGCGGGAGCAGAACTTCTTGAGCTCAAGACGATCCGGCGTGTTACGGCGGTTCTTCGTCGTGATGTAGTTACGCTCCTT
>ENA-OURZ01003675-OURZ01003675.1-human-gut-metagenome-genome-assembly--contig:-NODE-3675-length-12470-cov-2.785018_pt1 | contig 12470 bp, 18 predicted proteins | sample MGYA00242073_ERZ509195 | MGnify/ENA primary metagenome ERZ509195 (study PRJEB26280, sample SAMEA2338837) | human gut metagenome | biome: human gut; feature: human-associated habitat; material: faeces...
GTGGACTTTTTGTAATGGAAAATAATGTACATATATTAATTCGAAGAGCATATTTTGATGCTAATGATAAGAGGAACTCTTTGCGGGGATCCTCTTTTTTCTTTCAGGAATTGGAAAACTGTAGTATAATGAAAGAAATTCGGTTTATTATCAGCGGTAGCATTAAGTATGTCTGCTTGCGGGCAGGCGGCAAAGCAGGAACCGATTGTTTCTGCATCAACAGAGTTACATCAGGTTGATCTTGTTTCGGCCGGTACATTGGTATTTGATTTGGCTTCTGTTCCGGCTTATTCTGGGCAACCATATGCCATAGTAAATGATAACAAGCCGTATTTCACAGACGCTGATCTGACGGCAGTTTCTTTTGAAACATATAGTGACCTGGATTCATGGGTAGATGTGGTGTAGCCTATGCATCAGTTGGAAAAGATCTGATGCCGACAGAAGAGCGCGGCTCTATTGGGCAGGTAAAGCCATCTGGTTGGCATACGATCAAATATGACAATGTGGATGGCAAATATTTATATAATCGCTGCCATTTGATCGGTTATCAGCTTACTGCAGAAAATGCAAACGAGAAGAACTTAATCACTGGGACCAGATATCTGAATGTTCAGGGAATGCTGCCGTTTGAGAATATGGCAGCGGACTATGTAAAAGAAACTGGAAATCATGTGCTGTATCGGGTGACTCCGGTTTTTGAAGGCAGTAATCTCGTAGCATCCGGCGTACTAATGGAAGCGGAATCCGTAGAAGACAAAGGCGAAGGTATTTTGTGCTGCGTTTACGTTTATAATGTTCAGCCGGGAATTAACATCAATTATGCAACGGGTGACAGCTCGGCTTCTGGAACAAACCAGACGGCAGTAACAGAGCAGGCCACACAGGCTGTTACGCAGGCAGCTTCTCAGCAGACCAGCACGGAATCCTATATCCTCAATACCAATACAAAGAAATTTCATCGGCCGTCCTGTTCATCGGTCAAACAGATGAAGGAGAGCAATAAAAAATCCTCATCAGAGAGTAGGGATGCGCTGATTGCTGCAGGTTATGATCCGTGTAAAAAATGCAATCCGTAAAAATGTGTCAGATATTTAAAAAAATATGGAAGAGGAAGGTTGTAGTTCTATATTGCAATACTTCTTCTTTGCGCATATTGGATATGTTGTTGAGGGCGACTGTTGCACGCAGAAGATAAGTTGCGCCGGTCTGCGATAATGTGCTGTTTGTATAAGGAAAAGGACAAGGAGTTATGATGAATTTTAGTGGGATATTGATTGGTGTGCTTACCTTTTTTCTGATTGGATTGTTCCATCCTATTGTTATATATGCGGAGTATTACTTTGGAAGCCGCTGTTGGCCGGTATTTTTGCTGGTGGGCATTTTGTGTATGATTCTATCCGTAAGAATGCAGGAAATACTTTGGTCGGTTTCCCTGGGTGTTTTGGGCGTCAGTTGCTTTTGGAGCATTAAGGAATTGAAAGAACAGGAAAAAAGAGTGGCAAAAGGATGGTTCCCGAAGCGGAAGGTGGATAAGCACTAAAGAAGAAAGCGGGGAGATGAGAAGATGGCGGTATGGAGATTACAGGTGAATACTGGAGGAGCGAACGTTGCGGATTATTGCTTGCAAAACCATGTTGCAGCACTTTGGGCTGGCAAGGTACTTGCTTACTTAATGGGAAATTACTATGACTCGAAAGCCACCTACGAAAAACTCTTTGATTGGACCGATGAACACAAGTTTAAAACCGGCAAATACTCTCATAAAGAGGCTGTGATCGACGAATTGGCCACAGCCTCTCCCAGTGAATATCTGACGAAAATATCGATACAAGTGTTTTAACCCTGCCGCTTCATCGCGTTTCCTCCGCACTGCCTTTACATTTCTCATAAGCAAATAGCGCCGCTCCCAGCGCACCGCAGAGCTGCGCCTCATCACAGATATAAAGTTTAGCACCAAGCTTCTCTTCCAATGCCTGGATGATACCCTGGTTCTTCGCCACACCGCCGGTCATCATATATTCGCCTGGATGATCCTTTCCAAGGCGGGCTGCCAACGCGCCGACTTTTGAGGCAACTGACACATTTAAACCGTGGATAATATCTGCCACATCCTTATTCTGTGCCACCAGCGACACGACCTCCGACTCTGCAAACACCGTACACATGCTGGAAATCACGATATTATGCTTCCATTCCAGCCCTTTCACACTCATTTCCTCCAGGGAAAGTCCCAGCGTTTTCGCCATCATTTCCAGAAAACGTCCCGTTCCGGCGGCACATTTGTCATTCATCAGGAAATTTTTCACGGCTCCCTGCCCGTCGATGCTGATCGCCTTGATATCCTGCCCGCCAATGTCGATGATAGTGCGGACATTCGGATTCAGATAATTTGCGCCCTTGGCATGGCAGGTAATCTCCGTGATGCTGTCATCCCCGCTGTCAATGTAGGATCGTCCATATCCGGTCGTATCGATCCGCACGATCTCCTCTTTCTTAATTCCCGCTTTCTCAATCGCCAGATCCAGACTCTTCTCGGCGCTCATCATCGCACCGCCGCCGGTCGGAATAATCATCGTCGATTTAATTTTTCCATCCTGATCCAGTATGACCACATCAGTACTTGTCGAACCGCTGTCGATTCCCGCTACATAAAAAATGCCCGACTCCATCTTCTTTCTTGCCTCCTCACTGATACCTTTTCCCGGATCCATATCCTCTGATCCCTCGATCGTCTCCTCAAATGCCTGAATGCGCGTCAAAAGCTGCCCCGCGCTCTGGCTCGTAAAATCAGTCTCAATCTTAAGGAGCGGAACCTTGATATCCCGCTTGATACTCGCATACTCAAATCCATAATAATCACAGAACTTGATCGTGTGATAAATAATTCCCTTTAAATTCGGATCCAGATACAGACGGTTTCTGCGGATCGAACGGTTCATGCGGAAACACGGCATCTGTCCCAGCAGGACGTCCGCGTAAGAAAGAAACAGCTCCTCTTCCTCCATATTCCACATTTCATCCTGTACGACCGACAGTTTCCGACCACCCGTACAGGTCAGATTTTCCACATCCATCTGGATATTGTCCCGGATCATATCCTCCAGAATGCCGCTGACCCGCACGCCCAGCACACCAATGTACGGCTCCGTGTTCATTTCCGGCGTAATAAAGGACTTGATAAAAGCGCGTTTATCAAACACTTTCCCGGAATATGCCTCATACGCCTTTTTAAGTCTCCGGATCGTGCCCGCAAATTTCACTTTTTCACATTCATTATCATCATGCGGCAGATCCAGCATATATAAAAACTTACATTTTCCCGTGCTCTCCACGATATCGTAAACGCGCCGCATCGAATCGCAGCAGTTTACCAGCACCAGCTGTTCAACCTTTCCTTCCAGCACTGCCTGAATGACCGATTTTCCAAAGCCGCACAGATTTGCATGTGCAATTTGATCCGACTGTTCGAAATTTTCCGGCATTTCCTCCAAAACAGAACATTCTTCTCCAAACCCCCGGAACAGCTCGATCGGGGTGTACTTACAGACGTAATAAATCATGCGTGTTTCTCCTCCTTGCCCTTTTCCAGCATTTCCACAAACGCCTGAAGCCGCGTCGATACCTGACCGTCGCTGGTATTGGCGGGGTTGCAGCCGTCACCGTCGAGAATCATCGTCGGAAGTCCTGTCTTTTCTAAGGACTGCTTAATCAGGCTGGATGCACCGATCGTTCCCTTACAGCCCCAGTGGGCAAATAAAACAGCACCATCCGATTCCGTGATTCTGGCAAGCCGTTCCGCTTCCTCAATTCTCTGTTTCACACTGCCATTGTAAATGCAGTAGACCATTTTCTCTGCCATCGCCTCATACGGGTCTTCCGCATGCATCTCCTGAAAACCATCTGCGATGAAATCACAAGCGCGGATGTGCATTTTCTTACTATAATTAAAAATATCCTTAACCGGCTCCTGTAAAAATGGCATGATGTGCATCCAGATTACCGAAAGACCATCTCCCCTCGGTGACATCCGCACATCGCGCAGAAGTTTTTCCGTATAGGTAACCGCCGTCTCTGAGCCAGCCATCAGATGGCACATAAAAAGCGCATACAATTCATTCGTCAGAGAGGTCACCGGGTCATGCGCACACCGCAGGGCAAGCTGTTTTTTATAATTCGCTGCCGCTTTCCGGCTGTTATCTACCGCACTCCGCACTGTTTCCTCCGAAATCCGTCTGTCCGTCGTCTCCTCCAGAAACCGTTTCAATTTCCGCAGCTGATCCGCCACATACAGAACCGATTCCCGGTTTTTCTCATACGGAACATCAATATAAAAGCCTGGACATTCAAATTTATCCTTTAAATAAGGAAACGTCATCATATTTCCATCACACGCAAGGTTCGTATAAATCATGCAGTTCGGTTTTGGCAGAATCCCCGTCAGCGCCGCCCCCAGAAACACCCTGTGGTACGAACACATCGTCTCCGGAAATCCTTCTTCCTCCGTTTTCCGAAGAAACGTCTGCTCACACTTCGTTCCCGCCATAAAACAGGACATCGCCTCCACTGAGTACGGCGTCAGCCCTGCCGCCATCACCAGCTCTCCCGGCACAAATATGCTGACCATCGCCGCATTCTCCGGTTCCGACAGCGACTGAATGATATTTTTCATAACCACCCGCGCCACATACTGTCCCGACGACGGCAGCCCCCGATCCGGCAAAAACTGAAGCTTCTTTTCCTGCAGGCGGTATCCCGCAAGAAGCAGCCGACGCGCTTTTTCCGGATCCTTAAGCGCCTGGCTGCTCACCCTATTTCCGAATTTTTCAATTACATCCATTGTTCTTTCTTCCATTCTTTTAAGTTCATTTTTCTGTCATATCGCCCTGATGCAGATGGATATGGTTCCGCGCCTTTGCAGGCAAACGGACATTCTTTATTATAGTCAGTTGGATGGGAATTGTAAATGAAAAGTCTAATCCCCCAGCTATGCTGGGGAGAATGGAATAAGTGGAGACGGTGAGGACAACAAAATAAAGCCTCCTGTGATATGATGAGAATGGTGTCGCAAGCCAAACTCAAAATCAAAGGAGGCGGTCCAAATGGACAATAAAAGTCTATCACATACTCGCTGGAAATGCCAGTATCATATCGTATTCATTCCTAAATATAGGAAGAAAGTATTGTATGGAAAGGTACGAGAAGATGTGAGAGAAATAATATCAATTCTATGCAAATATAAAAGTGTAGAAATAATTGCGGGAGCCGTATGTATCGATCATGTGCATTTAAGCGTAGCAATTCCACCGAAATTTAGTGTATCAGACTTTATGGGATATCTGAAAGGGAAAAGCTCGCTGATGATATTCGACAGATTTGCAAATCTGAAGTACCGGTATGGGAATCGAAAATTCTGGTGCAGAGGATATTACGTAGATACGGTCGGAAGAAACAAGAAAGTCATAGAGGAGTACATAAAGAACCAACTGCAAGAAGATAAGGAATACGAGCAGTTGACAATGGACGAAATGATTGACCCGTTTACGGGTGAGTCGAACAAAAAAGGCAAATAAGAAAAGCCCCTTCTAGGGGCAGCCGGAAAGCGTGGTGCGGAAGGCAGATCTTCGTGCGCTTTAGCGCGGCCGGTAAAAGTGCCTTACAGGCATAGAGTAAACCACCGGCTTAGCCGGTGGTTTAGATTTTGCAAAAAAGAATTGCGCGGCGGAAACGGGAATACAAACACCGTTGCGCACGCCTTTCACCGCCCGGCCGACGACGGAGAGATTCCGAGACCAGTTAGTGAGGAAGCGTACATGCAACGACCCATCCGATTCACCGCGGTGGGAGACATCCTCATCACGCGCTGCCTCCGATGTTCGGCTGGCGAACCTGGAACCCACCATCACCGACGGCACGCGATATACCTCCGCCTATTCTGGTAGAACCTGGCTGACCACGGAGCCCGGTTGCCTAGCGGATGTCACACGCCTGGGCTTCAACGTCCTCGGCTTTGCCAATAACCACACCATGGACTATTCCTACGACGGCTTGGAGGAGACCATTTCCTGCGCTGGGAGGGCATTGCGGCCGTCGGCGCAGGGCAGAATCTCTTTGAGGCCGCGCGCTCCGCAATCATGGAGACGCCGGGCGGCTGCGTGGCGGTCTTTGCCGTCTGCGCCACGTTTGAGGACACCGCCCGCGTGGACAGCCAGATCGAGAGCATGCCCGGCCGGATCTCGCCCCCCTGCGCGTGCAGACTGTCTACCGCGTGGCGCGGTCGCGCGCATGGGCGTGAACGTCCTGCGCCAGGCCCTCCGCAGCCAGGGCTTCCGGCCACCGCTGCCAGAGGGGACGATGGATTTTGGCCCCATTCTGCTGGAAGAGGTGGAGAGCGAGGCGCAGGAGAGCTGCTTCAGCTGCGCCACCTGCCAGGACGTCGTGATCCTGGTCCACTTTCACGAGATCAAGGCCGTAGGCAAGGAGGAGCCAGACTACTTCCTGGAGGACTTTGCGCGCCAGTGCATCGACGCGGGCGCGAGCGCCGTGGTCGGCAGTGGCACTCACCAGGTCCAGGGCATCGAGATCTACAACAGCTACCCGATCTTCTACTACCTGTGTAATTTCTTCTTTGAAAATGACATGGTGGAAAAGCTGCCGGGACGACTTCCTGGAGAAGTACCGCGTCTCCATCCACGCCTCCGCGCAGGAGGGGCTGCGGGCCCGGGTACCAGACGGTGCTGCCCTGCTTCTCAATCCTGGACGGCAGTCGGCGGAGCTGCCCCGGCATCGGGGGACAACATGGTCAACGCGGTCCTGCTGATGCTGGCGATGAAACACATGGCCGAGCGCAGAGGCTAGGGCGTGACCTCTACCGGGACGAGGTCAACACCAGCTGCATCGGTTCGCTGCGGCACCGGATCGCGGTCGAGGTGCAGGGCGTGTACTTCTTCCACGACCTGGGCCGGCCCAACGCCGTGGTGGTCCTGGCCTCGGCTATCGACCGGCTCTACCGCTTCGCGCCCTCCGGCACGCATATGACCTATAACGTCGACACCCTCCAGGGCGGCACCTCCGTCAACGTCATCACCCAAAAGGCGAGCGCCCTGTTCGAGTACCGGTCGGAGGGCGTGCGTGCTCTGCGAGAGTGCGACAAGTTCCTCAAGGGCATGCTCGAGGGCTTCATGTGGCCGGACGTACGCGTACGGCTGGAGACGGTCGGGGAGGGGATTTCGACGCGCAGGCCATCCGGGAGAGCGCCGCCGTACGCAGTGAGGCCATCGAGGCGGAGGCCGGGGTCGCGCCCGCCTGGAGCCGCGCCTCCACGGACTGCAACATCCCCCTGTCGATCGGGATTCCCGCGGTGTGCTGCGGCCTTTGCCGAGGCGACGGCGCGCACACGCTGCAGGAGTGGATCGACATTGCGAGTGTGCCCGCCGGGGCGCGCGCGGCCCTGCAGATCCTGGAAGGGCGGCCACAGTGATGCAAAGGGAGAAATGCATCATTTGCCCCCGTCGTGCGAGACGAGACGGAGAAGCAGGAGGTTCGGGACCTCCTCGCGGCGTGCGACAACGACCTTGTGCCCCTTACTCTAGGCGTGGTCGAACACCACGCGGCAGAGCTGGTAGGGGCGCGGGTGGTGACGACGTCGCGGTGTATGCCAAGACGCGGCTGGAGCAGAGCGACGCGCTGTGAAAGCAGGACGGTCGGACCGTGGGCCTGCTCTCCTTCCGGCCGGAGTACGTCTGCGAGGCGCTGCCAGGTCGGCCCGCGGTCTGCTACCTGTCCACGCTCTGCGTCTTGCCCGCCTGCCGCGGCCAGGGCCTTGCGCGCAGGTCTATGAGGTGGTCATCGCCTGGGCACATGAGCAGCCACCGGGTCGGCCCATCGTGCTGCACACCTGATCCACCAACGTCGTGCAGCTCTGGCTCATGGAGAAGCTCGGTTTTGCCTGCGTGCTGCGCCTGTCGGACGACCGGGGCCCGGGCGTGGATGCCGTGTACGGCCGCCTGCCGTGAGTGCTCATGCGACGCAGGGGCAGAGAAAAGAAACAAAAAAGGGGAAAAAGACATGGCAGAACAGAAATGGTATGAAACGACGCACCGCTGGTGCCAGACCAACCTGACGGAGGTCGATGCCGAGATCTGCGACATCGGCTTCTGGAAGTAGTATTGGTGGGAGAACCTCATCCAGGGAATCATCGTCAACGCGGGCGGTATCGTTGCCTATTACCCAGCCGTTTCCCGCTGTAGTACCGCTCACGCTACCTCAAGGACCGGGATCTCCTGCGGGAGTTCACCGACGCCGCGCGGGAGATGAGCCTGCGGGTCGTGGCGCGCATGGACATCAACCGCGCCACAAAGGAATTCGACGACGCACGACCAGACTGGTTCGCCCGGGACCGCAGCAGCGCGTTGTACGCCGCGGACGGCCGGTTTCTCTCCTGCGTGAACCCCGCCTCCTACACGGAGTACATCCCGCAGCTTCTGGAGGAGATCCTGACCACCTACCATCCCGACGGCATCACGGACAACTCCTAGCATGGCCTGCCCGCCAAGCAGATCTACTATCGCGACCCTTGCCGCGAAAAATTCCGCAGGAATACGGGCCGGGACCTGCTGCAGGCGCCGGACTGGGGGTGGCAAGACCTAGAAGTTCTGGGTCGAGTGGAGCTTCCACTCCCGGTTGGAGAACTGGAAGCGGTTCAACGCCGTGACCAGGGAGATTGGCGAGTGCTCACTCATGCTCTTTACGGATCACCAGTCCCGCGACGAGCTCACGGCTTTGAGCAGAACAGCCTCAACGGCATACTGCTCCACTCCCTGGCCAGGTGGAATGCCGTCATCCTGGAGAACATGACCAACTACGTCCGCAGCGTACAGACCTTCCGCCGCAACTGCAACCCCAATCTCGAGATGAGCAAGTGGATGCAGGAGGGCATGGCCGAGGGCATCTCACCCTGGATGCACTTCATCGGCGCGCGCCAGGAGGACCGACGCCAGTTCGAAAACGGCCGTCCACTGCTCGACTGGCATAGCAAGAACGAGGACACGCTCTACCACCGCCCCCGTTGCGAACGTGGGCCTGGTGTGGAGCCAGCGCAACGTCAGTTTCTACGACTAGGACGAGAGCCATACCCTCTGCGCCGAGCCCTGGCGGGGCTTCACCTACGCGCTGATCCGAGCATCCCGGCACTCTCGCTCCACGCGGACTACATCACCCGCTACGCCCCAGGCATTGCGGTGCTGATCCTGCCTAAGCTTGCAGCGATGTCAGACGGGCAGATCTGGATGGTAGAGGACTTTGTCTGGTGCGGCGGCAGTGTGGTCTACACCGGCGTCACGGGTATGCTGGACGAATGGAGCGAGGCACGCAGCTGCTTCCCGCTGGATGAGCTGTTTGGCATCTGCCGCCGCGATGTGGCCACCCCTTTGTGTGAGCAGCGACGCGCTTGCGAGAGTGGGGAGCAGTACTCCCTGCACACCTACTTGTGCATCCAGGAGCCGGACCACCCGATCCTGCGCTGGTTTGCGGATGCGGATATCCTGCTCTTTGGCGGGGAGTTCTACGAGGTCGCCTCCGACCGGCCTAAGACGCTGGCGACCTTCGTCCCCGCCTTCCTAATCTACCCGCCGGAGACCAGCTTCATGGATTTAGAATGGATGGACAGCGGTCGCCCCATGATCCTGGCAGGGGAGACCGACTTTGGCGGAAGGGTGGTCTACTTTGCCAGCGACATTGACCGCAGGTGCTGCCAGTACAACCTGGGCGACCACGGTGACCTGCTGGAGTAAGCCGTGCGCTTTGCGCTGGGCGTGCAGGATACGCTGCGCGGGCAGTACAAGGGTTACGTGGACTGCAGGCTCTACCGCCAGGCGGACCGCTTCCTACTGTACCTGGTCAACCTCTCCGGCGCGAACCGGAACCCCGGCTTCCTGGATAAGGAGTACGAAGTCGGCCCGTTCGAGATCGCCATCTTCGCGCAGGAGTTTCTCGTAGAGCACGCAGCTGCGCGTTCGCGGGGAGAGCGTCCCTGTGCAGCGCGAGGGGGACTGGTTCGTCCTCACGCTCGGCCACCTCGCGAGCCATGCGCTGATCGTCCTCGAATAGCGCCGCACGATCAAGCACAGGGAGGGCCCGGCAGAAACGCCGGAGTCCTTCCGCCTTTTTTTGCGCATACACGCACGCGTCGCGGGGAATCCTGAGGGGGGAGGAAATCCGAGGGAGGTGAGCGGCATGGAGGTGCGGCGCAACGAGCGCCTGGGCCTGCTAGATGTTTGGGTTCCGCGCAGCGAGCGCGGTCTGGAGGAGACGCAGCAATAGCTGGATGCCTTCTGCGCGACCTGCAAGGGAACTTGCACCGTCGTGATCTTCTACTCCGGTGAGGAGGACCTGGCCGAGCGGACGAGCTGGCTGCTCTGCGCCCACTAGAAAAAGCAGATACACCGCCCAGGCAGATGACACCCGATGCGAGCACCAACCCGAAGTGGACGCTTTTTTTGATTCTTCTTTACCGTTCCCCGCGCATTTAATACAATGGTCGCGAGAAGGAACCCGGCGTGGTGAAAAGGAAAAATACAGAATTGGACTATCGCTTGGGAGATATGATGGCTCGCTATATCGAGGACGCGGAGGGGCGCGTGAGGCTGCTGCTGTTCCCTGAGGACTGCCTGTTCTCGTCCATCGCGGAAAAGAAGGCCACGCTGGCCTTCCCCTGGTGCAGATCCAGTTTGCGGCGGACCCGGCCTGCGATGGCTACGCCATGGGCAACACGCTGCGCAACGGGGAGAGCACCCAGAGCATGCGCAAGCAGGGCTAGGAGCTGAAGCGCGAGGGCGACCGCTTCGTCCGCTCGTTCTGCGAGTATCGGAACGGCGGGAATGCGCCCTAGACGCTGCTACTCTCCAGCTTCTCGCTGGAGCGGATTTCGCCGTACCTGCCGGAGGACGGCGCAGGCAAGCTGCGGGTACACCACCTGCAGTCCCACTGGAGCTAGGAGGGCAGTCTGCTGACCCAGACACTGGAGGAGCTGCAGTTCGAACCCTCCTGGGCCTGGACACCGTTCGGTGCGAGCGCTTCGGCCAGGTCGGCTCCATGCTAGTGGACCACTACTTCCTGTTCCTGGCGGTGGAGGATGTGGAGAACCACGTCTTCTGGGGCGCGCATATCGCGCACCTGCCCTCCTGGCAGATGAAGATCTACCGCAGATACGAAAGCCTTGCCGTCAGAGGCGGCCTTGCGGATCTCAAGTTCGGTAACTGGAAGAAGAACATCGCGCCCGGCGAGCGCTTCCACACGTCGGAGGCCATCCTGCCCATCGCCTACACCAAGCGGCTAGACGACCGCTGCTAGCAGCTCGTGGAATCGGGCGTGTGCGCGGCGGACGCGAGCCCCGCCTCTGAGCAGGACCTGCCCATCCTCTTCAATGAATACTGCACGATCTGGGGCGTGCCCGCGCACGAGAACATCGTCAAGATCCTGGACGCCATCCGTGGCAAGGGCATCTCCTACTTTGTGATCGACTGCGGGTGGTACAAGGCGGACGGTGTCCACTGGGGCGTCAGCATGGCGCGACTACATCCCCTCCTCGACGTTCTTCACCCGAGGGCCAGGAAAAGACCGTCGAGGCCATCCGCGCCGAGGGTCTCAAGGCCGGCATCTGATTCGAGATCGAGAACGTCAGCCCGGCTTCGGCTGCCTACCACGAGACGGAGCACCTTTTGCACATGGACAGCGCGGTGCTGACCACAAATGGCCACCGCTTCTGGAACATGGCGGACTCCTGGGTGCAGGACTACCTGCGCGGACGTGTCATCGGCATCTTGCAGAAATACGGCTTTGACTACATGAAGATCGACTACAACGACACCATCGGCATCGGCTGCGACGGTGCGGAATCCCCGGACGAGGGCCTGCGCCGGAACATGATGGCGACCATGGACTTCCTTGCGGAGGTCAAGCGCTAAGTCCTCGGCATCATCCTGGAGAACTGAGCCTCCGGCGGCCATCGGCTGGAGCCGGGCTTCATGGCAGCAACGAGCATGGCCTCCATCTTCGACGCGCACGAGTGCCGGAGATCCCGATCATCGCTGTCAATCTGCACCAGGCTATCCTGCCCTGCCAGAGTCAGATCTGAGCCGTCATCCGCAAGACGGACTCCTGCAAGTGCATCACTTACTCCCTGGCGAGCACGTTCCTTGGGCGCAAGTGCTTATCTGGCGACATCACAGAGCTCAGCAGCGATGCGCAGTGGGCGGTCATCAAAGCGGCTATTGCCGTCTACCGGCGCATCGCGCTCATCACCTGTGACGGCTAGACCTACCACCAGAGCCCGGAGATCGCCCAGATGCGTCGCCCCGAGGGCTGGCAGGGCATCGTGCGCCTGGGCAAAAACGGGGGAGGCCTTCGCCCTGCTAGTTGCGGTGTGGTAACTCAACTTTAGCACATGAGACTCTATCTCTCATTCCTTTTTT
>ENA-OURZ01003682-OURZ01003682.1-human-gut-metagenome-genome-assembly--contig:-NODE-3682-length-12460-cov-20.303668_pt1 | contig 12460 bp, 18 predicted proteins | sample MGYA00242073_ERZ509195 | MGnify/ENA primary metagenome ERZ509195 (study PRJEB26280, sample SAMEA2338837) | human gut metagenome | biome: human gut; feature: human-associated habitat; material: faeces...
TGTTGTCAGCAGCCCGTTTCACGGTCTGCGTGTAGTTCCTTGTAAACTGACCTAAGACGAAGAAAAAAACATTCCCGCTTGCGCTTGTCAAAGTGATTGTGCGACTTTTGAAGCGACAGAAGAGGACGCAAACAAGGTAAAAATTGAGGATGGGGCAATGAGCGTCAAAGTTCTTGGCGTGGGTTGCGCTTCCTGCCATGAACAATACGAACAGGCAAAGGCGGCGGTTAAAAGCATGGGACTTGATGTAGAAGTGGAGTATATAACTGATTTGCAAAAGGTCGTGGGGTACGGTGCAATGAGTATGCCCGCCCTCGTCGTTAATGAAAAAGTAGTTGCAATGGGTAAGGTACTTAAAGCTGCTGATGTTGAAAAGCTGCTGCACAAATTAGGCTTCTAAAAGGGGCGTATATCTATGAGCAAAGAGAAAAGCGCTATCAGTGTCTTTCAGAGATATTTGACCGTTTGGGTTATTATGTGTATGGTTATAGGCATTCTGATTGGAAAGTTCCTTCCGCAGATACCTGACTTTTTGAACCGCTTTGAATATGCAAAAGTATCCATTCCTATGGCAATCCTCATTTGGTTAATGATATATGAAACAAATTTATGGGATAGATATGAAAGAAACGCAGTATAGCAAAACCTTTGATAAAATTCCTGCTCCGGATATTGCAATCTCAATGGGCTGTGATGTTGGGTGTCCGTATATTGGTAGAGCCTTCGATGATAATTGGGGACTGCAAGACCCAACAGGACAAAGTGATGAAGTGTTTATTGAAGTAATCAAAGAAATCGAAAATAGAATTTCTCAACTATAATGTACTTGATGGCTACTCAAACGAGCAGCCATCTTTTTTAATATGCCGGAATGCCTTATGTAAAGAAAGATTTTATGCAAAGAAGCAGGGCAAAACCACTTGGTTTTCAAGGGGTTGCCCTGCTTCATCTTTACATAAAAATCACTTACCAAGAGCTTTCAGCCATTCCAGGGTATCGGTATTTGTTACCCAAGACGGAGTTGCCGGGGGCATAACCAAAGAATGCTTTTCCAAAGCACGGCGCTGGGTTTCAATACTCGCCTTGGCATAGACCTCCGTAGTGGAAATATCCTCATGCCCAAGCAGATCCTTTATGTAAAAGATGTTAATTCCGGCTTCAAGCAGGTGCATGGCTTTTGTGTGCCTTAAAATATGGGGCGAAACATGGGTATCCAGCTCAGCCATCTGCACATACTTGTTCAAAATATATGTCGCTCCTGCACGGGTAAGTGGATTTCCTTGCCGGTTGACAAATAGTGTCCTGTCCAACTTTTCCGGCGCTGAAAGTTTATGTTCTGTCAGGTACTGCTGTAAATGGAGTGCCGTATTGGGCAATATCGGAACCTCTCGCAGTTTCCTCCCCTTGCCATAAAGAATTACTTTTGCTGGAGTGCTTAAATGCACATCACGAACTTTCAGAGACAGTATCTCGGAAACTCTTGCGCCGGTATCATACAACAAACTAAGAAAGCACAAATCACGCCTGCCAATACTGGAGGACTGGTCCGGCTGTCTCAGTAATTTTGCCATTTCCTCTGTTGTCAGATAACACACAGCCGCTTGTTCTTTCTTGGCATACGGAATATTTACAATCTTCTGGCAGAGCAGCATGTTCTCCGGGGCCTCTACGGAAACATATTTGAAAAAGGATCTCAATGCGGCTAACCGCTGGTTTCTGGTAGATGCTTTACGAAAACATATTTGCTGTCAGTTTTCGGACGGCCATTCCGAAGATAATCTATAATTGCTTCGCCAACTACAGGAAGCAGCGGCAGAACTAAGAATTTGTTCGTTTTCTTCTGAAAGAAAGAGATCGTACTTTTCTCCCAATCAATATTTTCAAATCTCAGATTTGTAATGTCGCTGTCTCTCATGCCAAGGCAGGCGGCCATCATAATAATCGCATAATTGCGTTTGCCAATAGGATTTCCACGGTCAATAGAATCCAGAAGCATATTTACCTGCTCAGTAGACAGCATATGGGGAATTCGTTCACCTGTACCACAACACAGCTTGGGAACAGCAGCAGAAAAATCCTGTTTTATGTATCCTGTTTCATACAGGAAGTGCAGGAAATATCTAAGTCCCCGCAGATGAACTTCTACTGTTGCCTTTGCGTACTCTGCTAAGCCCATTGCATTCTCCAGCTCCAGAACAATGGCGTGGCGCTTTCTATGAATATTGACCTGCTCTTGGACAAGCAGTCCCTCGAGACACTCGTACTGCTGCCTGCTCACCTGTCGGTAGAAAGAACACGCCTTCACACCGCCCGTAATCGCTACACCGGCGGACAGAATAAGCAACTTATGGTCATGTGAGATCATGGCAAAGATGACTCCCAAAACCGTGATCGACAGAATCGAGAATATCAGCTTGGCAAAACGAATAGCGATAGGGTTTGGCATTTTCATGGAATACTCCTTTCTCTACCGATATGGCAGGACAAAATGAGGGCCGGAAAGATACTCTCCTTTCCGGCCCGTGATACTATGCGTGTTCCAGAATGACCTGGCGTGTCAAATACAAGTTTGTGGTTGCTTCCAGCACATCCTGCCTATGATTTGAAAGGCTACATGCGTTGTTTAGCCGCGCCTGGTTGTCAGATTCTTCCGTATAAATCGCGGAAATCACTTTGTCGGCCGAGCTGACATCTCGAACATCGTTTTCAAAGCATCGTACCAGCTCAGGGACGCTCAGCGGCGTCTGGGTAACCAACTTCATGATCCGCTGTTCCGCTTCTGTACCCTTATCTGGCTGCAGGAGGTAGACGGCCTCAAAGAAGTTGACTTTACCTTGCTTGAGCAGCTTTGCGATATTCAGCAAGCGCCGTGTACCCTGAACACCCCGCAGCGGTATGACATAGGTATCATAAAGCATGTTGTAGAGCGCATCCGCACCGGTGTATCCAACACCTTTGATGATGAGCTTTCGCTTTACGAGCATCTCGAGCGCCTTCTCAAATCCGGAGGGATCCAATTTCACTTCCTCCATCTTTTCAAAATATTTCTTGCGGAGCTCGTCGTGCGTCAGGACATCCCACAGCAACATACTCCAGATGCTGAACTCCGGAATAGAAACTGGCTGGAGCTTCCCAAGCCGCATAATATAAGGCATATCTTTGCCGTCTTCATTGCGAATCTGATAACTGCCAGCGGCAGCATAGAATGTCATCATAATGCTCTCCTCCTCAGCCATTCTGTTCTTTCTTACGAAGATACGAGACGAAGAACAACAACTCAATACAGGATTTCCAATAATGCTGGCTCGTTACGGAGCTTGCTGCGAGCACGCGAGATCCATGCGTTGACGTTATTTACGCTCGTATCATAGTGTTTTGCGATCTCCGTGGCCTCATAGCCCTTCAGCTTCATCTCGATGGCTTCCACACCTTTTCGAGCGACGCCATTGTATTTCTCCTTACAGGCAGCAAGCGCAGACATAGCGGTGGCATCCGTTACGGTCTCATCAAAGTCAACTGAAGTGCAAGTCAGCATATCGAGAAGAGAGGCATTTTCATCTTCGCTGATCTCTACATTTCTTTCCAGCCGGTAGTTCATTGCGCGGCAGTGATCTACGATGGCATTGTAAATGTACCGGCAGGCGAAAGGTGCAAAAGCTCCCATATCCGGCTGATACTTCAGCGCCGCTCTGCAGATAGCCTCGCAACCAATGGCGTAAAAGTCATCATAGGTCAGGAGTGGACGGTTCGGAATGGAAATGCGCGTGCGGATGACCCAGTTGACCAGGTCCAAATTCTCCAGCACCAGGGCGTCTTGATAATCAGTCATGTCGAGCACCTCCTTTATGCGACACAGTTGTTTCTGGCAAGTACTTCATTGCAGAGGCGGATCAGCTCACGGCATCGATACTCACTGCACATGCCGATGTGAGCGTCACGCAGGCTAAGTCCGAATGAATCCGCGAACCAGCGATAAGCTTCTTCACGAGTCATGATCCCGTTCTTCCAGATAAGGTCGAACTTTCGATGAGCCTGAATACGGAGATTCCGGAGATCCCCATTCGCCGGCACACCCATTGGTTTGTCAGTATTCGGGTGTGCCGCAACATAGGTGTTACAGGCGGGATAGTTGTGACATACATAGAGCTTTCGGTCAGATTTCGCATCATGATAGATTTCGGATGCAGGTCTCAGGATCATGGCCGCCCCGCAATGCGGACAGCGGAAGGATCTACTGCGCTGGGCTCGGGTCTTTCTTTTTTTCAAAATGGTCATCTCCTTTTTTGCGTTCTACTAGAGTTCACTCAAAAAACAGGGGGGTACCCCCCGTCGCTTTGAAAAGAAATTTGTAAACTTTTTGTGAACGGATGTAAAAAGAGCTATTGCACGCAAAATGCAATAGCTCTAAAACGGGATATTGAGTTCTGTCGGATAAGTCAGACTTGAAGCGGAGGCTTAACCGTGTTAGGCAAAGGTTGTCCTTTCTATTGGACAGGTTTTATGCTATGATATAATTGCTTTACAGAAATTGGTTCGACCAGGTTGAAAGGATGATGAACATATGCCTCGCTCCTCATTTCAGAAGCTGAAGATTATCTACATCATGGAGTACCTGCTGAAGAACTCAGATGAAGACCATGCCGTAACCACCAGCCAGATCATTGCCTACCTGAAGTCTCATGATATTACTGCGGAGAGAAAGACGATCTATAGTGATATCGAAGCTCTACGAGATTTTGGATTGGACATTATCCAGGTATCTGAGGGGAATAATCACGGCTACTACGTGGCAAGCCGTGACTTTGAGCTACCGGAGCTCAAGCTCCTCGTGGATAGCGTCCAATCCTCGAAATTTATTACCCATAAGAAAACGCTGTCCCTGATCAAGAAAATCGAGAAGCTGGCCAGTATCCACAGCGCACAACTGCTCAACCGGCAGGTGTTCGTGAAGAACAGGATCAAGACGATGAATGAGTCCATCTACTATAATGTCGATGAGATTCATAACGGCATCTCAAGTAATCGGAAGATCCGGTTCCTGTATTTCGAGTATAATGTCGCCAAGGAGCGCGTATACCGACATGGTGGAGCTTATTATGTTGTCAGCCCATTTGCAATGACATGGGACGATGAGAACTACTACATGGTGGCCTTTGATTCTGCTGCAGGGATCATCAAACACTACCGCGTCGATAAGATGGAAAAGATCACCGTTCTGGATGAAGAACGAGATGGTCAGGAGGCTTATGAGGCGCTCGATATGGCCGTCTATGCGCGTAAGACATTCGGCATGTTCACCGGCGAGGAGGTCAAGGTTCATCTCCGTTTCGAAAATCATCTCGTGGGCGCCGTGCTCGACCGTCTCGGGCGGGATGTGATCTTAGTCCCGGATGGAGAAGATCACTTTACAGTATGGACAGATGTGATCGTCAGCCCACAGTTCTTTGCGTGGCTCTGCGGGTTTCAGACGGCGGCGAAGGTCATTGGGCCTGATGATGTAGTCAAGCAGATGGCGGAGCACGTCAAGTCGATCGCCGAGCAATACGAATAACGCCTGAATTATGGAAGCGGAGGAGCTATATATGTCCTACCCAAAACCACTATCTGAGAAATCTCTAGAGCGCCTATATACACAGGCTGGTTTATCGACAGAGGTGTGTGATTTCCTCCATTCTCTATTCGCCGCCTGTGCAAATCTATATGGCACCATCGCCCTTCGCGATGTATGGTCGGTTTATCAGGAGCTAAAAAGCGATGTGCCGCGGATTCATCGACGCGATCTTATCGCCTTTTCCTCTATTGTCCGTCGAGAGGTGCAACCCTATTGGGTTTATGAGATTGAAGAACTGTACACGGAAGAACCGCACAATGATCTGGATCGGCACATCGTATCAAAAGAAGTGATTGGTGCTGGCTATGGTAAGATGTTTTCCTTCTATGCACTGATGGACGAGCGCGATGATCGCCCCTATTGTGTCCCCGATGATTTTCTCTCATATGCGGAACCAACAGCATCTGTAGAGGAGAAATCACTCGCAGATTTTATTGGGAACCTGAAGTCCACGGCGATGGAGTGCGCCCCAAAACAACGTAAAACCTATCCGAATGAGAATCGCGGGAAGAAATTAAACGAGTTTTCTTTTCTCAATTTGAACGAGCGGTTCAATTTGGATTATTACAAGAAAGTCCCCGCCACTTATTCTGCCCTGTTGGCAGAGTACAGCGGTACAGAGGCGGAAAAGATTATGCGGTTGCATCGGCGAGCCGAGAATGTTGGTCATCTGCGCACAACGGATATGATCCAGAATGTGCTGATTGAATTGTGCGAGGTAGGTGTCCGCCTGACGGAAAAGCAGCAAGATACTCTTATGCAGCTCATCGTGCAGTATCACAATGGAAGCCGCTTGTGGTGTACCTGCGGTTGGAAACCGGATGAGCTGGCAGCTAAGTTTAGCGGTATCGAAGCATTCCCTGGTCAGGAGGCATCATCTCCAGAGGGAATGATGGATGAGAAAGATATCATTCGCAAGATGAAAGAGTTGGGACTGAAGGTCTTGGAGTGAGCAACATGTCAACCATTGAGCAAACACTTTTACGCCTACAACAGTCTGCTTTCCGCGCAAAGTTCCATTTGAGTGAAAAGGACAGGCAGTACATAATGGGCAAGGGCATGGAAACCATTCAGCATCATGCGGCCGACTTCATCCGAATGCGGCTTGCGCCGGCGATCATCCCAAATGACGGCAAACAGACACCGATGCGCGGGCATCCAGTGTTTATTGCCCAGCATGCCTGCGCCTGCTGCTGTCGCAGCTGCTTAAACAAGTGGTATCATGTTCCGATAGGGCGTGAGCTGACGGAGGATGAGCAGAAACGCATCGTGAGGTTGCTGATGGCATGGATCGAGCGACAGCTTGCAACGGATGCGAAATAGCGAGAAATTGAGGTGACAACTATGTCTACGATTGGAAATATTCTTTGGTTCCTATTTGGAGGATTGATCGGCGGGCTTGCCTGGGTACTGGCCAGCTGTCTTTGGTGCATCACCATCATCGGCATACCCGTTGGCCTGCAATGCTTCAAATTCGCAAGTCTCGCCTTTTTCCCGTTTGGGAAAGAAGTTGTGTATGGCGGTGGAGGCTTTTCCTTCCTCGTCAACCTAATTTGGATCATTTTCTTTGGCCTTGAGATGGCAATCGGATACTGCATTCTGGGCTGTCTCTGGTGCATCACGATCCTTGGCATTCCAATCGGAAAGCAATGCTTCAAAATGGCCAAGCTGTCTTTAATGCCCTTCGGGGCATCGGTCGTGTAAAGCAATATTGTATGCGACCGCTCCCACATGGCCTTTTTCCAATCCGCGAAAAAAGCAACGACTCTAATGAGAACACTCTCAATCGATTGAGGAGGATAAGACATGGGAGAGATCATCAATACGAATACCGCTATAGAGACTCAGCCTGGCGGTGATACGGGGGCATTATTGGATATTACCCAAAGCCTCTTGGCGGATGCAAGGACTGCTCTGAACAGCAGCGGTGTGTTAAGCGTTCCTATTGCGGAACTCTCTACGCTTGGTGCTGGAGTCTCTTCGCTCATCCCTGCGTTGAATACTGTTACGCAGACGACGAGCATCGCAGCGGATGGACTCTATACGATAGCCAACGCTGGTGTCGGTGATGTACTGAAAGCGGCAAAGAACGGAAACTTCTGGGCCTCACTCAAAACTGCGGATGGAGCGTCTAAAATGGTTCAGCTGCAGGAAGCAGGAGCAATTACCGCTACCACACAGACAGCGGCAGCATTCAATCCCGCCACTATGATGATGGCGGTCGCACTATTCTCAATCGATCAGGAACTTGGGGAAATTGAGGATATGCAGAGGCAGATCATCTCGTTCCTTGAAATCGAAAAGGAATCTGAGATAGAAGCGGATGTTGAAAGTCTCATGAGCATCATCAAAAAGTATAAGGACAACTGGGACAATGAACGTTTTGTCAGCGGCAATCATAATCAAGTCCTTACCTACCAGAATCGCGCACGCAAAAACATGCTTGGTTATCAGAAGAAGATCGTTGAGTCGATTGGGAAGAAGCCGCATATCGTCACACAGGCTGGCGTAAAGCAGGCGTTCGCCTCTTTGGAGAAGGAATTCAAATACTATCGCTTGTCCCTTTATACATTCTCACTGTCATCTCTCATGGAGGTCATGCTCAGCGGCAATTTCAAAGAATCCTATATTTCCGGGATTCGGGATGAACTGCAGCAGATGTCGGACGCTTACCGCAATTTGTTTGAGGAGAGCTCACACTATTTAGAGAAGCTGAGTAACTCAGCAGTAGATGCTAATGTCATGAAAGGTATCGGCACGGCAGGAAATGCAGTCGGGAAATTCATTGGAAGTATCCCTCTTGTAAAAGAGGGGCCAGTTGATGAATTCCTTCAGGATGGCGGGATACACTTGAAGAAGAGTGCTCTCGATATGGAAAAGGATGCCGTACACCGGTTCGCTTCCATAGGCAATCCTGGCACACGGATGTTCATGGAAAAGATGGATGAGATGATCCAGATCTATAACCGTACCGAGCAAATCTGCTTCGATGATAAAAAGATATATCTATTGCCAAAGAAGCTCGCCGTTTGATCACTCAAAAGGCAGCTATCACAGGAGGTCCATTTATGCCGCTCCAGATCGTAAGAAATGACATCACAAAAATGAAGGTTGACGCGATCGTCAATGCCGCAAACAGTTCCCTCTTGGGTGGTGGCGGCGTAGATGGCTGCATTCATCGTGCCGCCGGCCCGGAACTCCTGGTCGAATGCGAAAAGCTCAATGGGTGCAAAACTGGCAGTGCCAAGATAACAAAGGGATATAAGCTGCCATGCAAATATGTGATCCATGCGGTTGGCCCTCGCTGGTGCGGTGGGCAGTATGGGGAGCATGACAAGCTTGTCTCGTGCTACCAGACGTCACTCGCGCTCGCAAAGGAGCATGGTTGCGAGTCGGTCGCATTCCCTCTGATCTCCTCGGGGATCTTTGGCTATCCAAAGGATGAGGCACTCAAAGTAGCTATCGACACGATCAGCAGTTTTCTGCTTGAAAATGATATGATGGTTTACATCGTCATCTTCGATCGCAAGGCGTATCAGATCAGCAGCAAGTTGTTTGCGGACATCAACGCCTACATAGACGACCGATATGTCGAAGAGCATCGAGACAGCTATGCTGAGCGGATCAGCCGACTGCGTAGCCTTGCAGCGGAAGAGAGCTGCCCTATCCCTGCTGCACCTATGGTAGCAAAGGCAGCTTCCCTAGACGATGCTCTGAAGCAGATCGACGAGAGCTTTTCCGAGATGCTGCTTCGTAAGATTGATGAATGTGGTATGACGGATGCAGAGTGCTATAAGAAGGCCAACATCGATCGAAAGCTGTTCTCAAAGATTCGGTCGGATAAGCTCTATCGACCATCAAAGCCGACTGTGATCGCCTTTGCGCTTGCACTCGAATTGCCGCTTGATGAATTAAAGGATATGCTCTCGAAAGCTGGATTTGCCCTGTCGCATTCCAGCAAATTTGACATCATCGTGGAGTATTTTGTCGAGCGAGGAAACTACAACGTGTTTGAGATCAATGAGGCGCTGTTTGCATTCGATCAAAGCCTGATTGGCGCATAATAGTTATCAGGTGCTGCGACTTTTCGTCGGTGGAACTCTGATTGATATGCTATCTTTTCCGGAGGTGTGCTGCGATGGAACAAAAAGAGCTTGAGTATCTGCGTCAGGTAGAAGATCATGCTTCACGGACAGGCTGGGTGTCTCCGTTGACTCGTGAGGACAAAGAGTATTTTGCCTATTTGCGTCAGGTCAGTAAGCGGTATAACATCGACATGTCCAAGGCAAATCGACTGGAATACAATTTCGTGATTCGTGTTGCAGAGAGCGAGTTTTACGCACATCACACATCCTGAGAAATCCAGAGGCGCAAGCATCCTTGCTTGCGCCTTTCATTGAATTGTCGCTTAACAAGCGACCAAATGAAGCGAATATCAAAGTAAGATATGGCTGTAAGGTGAAACACCAAACAGCCATAATTTATTGGAGGTATTTGCAATGAATAAGAATCTGACTGAGATCGTCTTTATCCTTGACCGCAGCGGTTCCATGAGTGGACTTGAGTCCGACACAATCGGCGGCTTCAACGCCATGATTGAAAAGCAGAAGAAAGCTCCCGGCGAAGCGCTGGTCTCCACTATCCTCTTTGACAATGTCAGCGAAGTGATCCATGACCGCGTTAATATCCGAGACATCAAGCCCATGACTGATAGGGAGTATTGCGTGCGCGGCTGCACCGCCTTGTTGGATGCGATTGGAGGCGCGATCCACCACATCGGCAACGTCCACAAGTATGCGCGGGAGGAAGATGTTCCAGCGCACACCCTGTTTGTTATCACGACGGATGGAATGGAAAATGCAAGCCGTCTCTATGATAGCGCCCGTGTTAAACAGATGATCGAGCATGAGAAGAGCAAGTATGGTTGGGAATTCCTGTTCCTCGGCGCTAATATTGACGCCGTCGAGACGGCGAAGCACTTCGGTATTAGTGAAGACCGCGCGGTCAATTACCACTCCGACAGCGTAGGGACACGGCTGAACTATGAAGTGGTCAGTTGCGCGATTACAAGCATGAGAAGCGGTGCTCCTATGAGTGCCGATTGGAAAGCGCCAATTGAAGCGGACTATAAGACCCGTAAGGGTGAAAAAAACTAACCGCATCGATTTCGACACGGTTCGTACTATCCACCAAGCCATGTCACTTACACTTTGCTTGTTGTAAATACGGCACCCCTGTGGTATACTGATAGTGGCAAAGCATACGAATCATTCTTGATTTGTTGTTATATTATGCGGATGTGAAAGGAGTATATGGTATGACTGAACCTGTCCCATCTGATGGTATCGTTGTTAGAAACGCACGGTTAGCTGTAAAAAATGAGTTGAAAAAAAAGCGCCTTTTGAATCAACCCATTGCTAGATTTGACCCCAAAAGCGGCAAAGTCTATATGGAACACGCTGATGGCACTAAGACCCTTGTGGGCGAGACAGTAAGAAAAGGTGGCTATGGAAAACAAGTCGATTAAGAAGCCAGAGATTGTTGTTTTTGCGGGGCCGAACGGTTCCGGAAAGAGTACAATAACGAACTTACTGCGCCCTCCTATGCTTCCATATATCAATGCGGATGAGATTCAACGAGTCCTGGATTGTGATAATATGGAGGCTGCTAAAATCGCAGAGAATCGGCGTGAAGAGTGTTTGGAGAAGTGCAAGGGGTTTTGCTTTGAGACCGTCTTGTCTACTGACCGAAACCTCAAACTCCTCAAGCGAGCAAAAGATGCTGGCTTTTTCATTCGGTGTTATTATGTTCTGACAGCTGACCCGCAAATCAATGTTGCTCGTGTGGCGTCTCGAGTTTCTGCAGGGGGGCATGATGTCCCAACCGATAAAATAATATCCCGTTATGATAAAGCACTATCCCTTGTCCATGAATTGATTCCACTTTGCGATGTGTGCCACATCTATGATAATTCTTTGAATGAGCCGTACCGGATCTTCAAAAAGCGAAAAGAAGAGTACTGGTATTGCCCGGAACGGTATCTATGGCGCAAAGACAATATTGTAGCTCTAACTGGTATTTCAAATGCGCAGAGAGCTCCCTTGAATAACCACAGGACTCAATCGTGAAGGATGTTGCATTTATCAATGGCTTCCTCTGCCAATTTGGACAGGGGAAGCCATTCGTCTTACTGACAGATACTAGTCAGCTGTATTAGTACGAAAGGGGTTGAATATGAGGTCTATTACTCAGCACTATGAAGGCAAAAATATATATACGCGACCTCTTCAGGGCAAGCCATATTATCGCAATAGCGGCATTATCTATGCAGTTGATCGTAGCGGCAATAAATACTCTGTGGCGCGAGTTGATCTTGAGCGCTTTGACGATCAGAACTTTCAGTACGTTTTCACCCCTGATTGGGATACGATCGATTCTCTGCCGACTTCCATTTTCCAGGGTATCCATGGGCTTGATATGTCTATGCGTCTTGAGCGATACTATCGTGTCAATATGATGCCTTATTTTATCTCTGAGCGTACTCCCAGCGAAAAGCGTGAAGATCTTTGGGAACTTCTTGAAGAAGTCGGTCTGGATTACTATGATCGCTTTGAATGGCTGCTCCGGACAAATATGCGATGCGGCACTGACAACCTAATCGTTGAGCGGGCGGACGCCGCTCAGAATTAAACTGCTGAAGAGGCAGCCAAACATCTGCCAGCATGAACAGATCCGGCTCCCACAGGCGCCTAAAAGAGATATAGACTAAGAAACGAGAGGGTTCCCGCACATTACGCTGCAGGAATCCTCTCTCTAGTTAATACAATGTCCACCAGTAGTCAAAAAGGC
>ENA-OURZ01003687-OURZ01003687.1-human-gut-metagenome-genome-assembly--contig:-NODE-3687-length-12450-cov-3.913110_pt1 | contig 12450 bp, 9 predicted proteins | sample MGYA00242073_ERZ509195 | MGnify/ENA primary metagenome ERZ509195 (study PRJEB26280, sample SAMEA2338837) | human gut metagenome | biome: human gut; feature: human-associated habitat; material: faeces...
GAACATGAAAGAAACACAGCCCTGTGTTCCGATGCTTCCGTTTCCTTTTGTAAATGCACTTCTTACATTGGCAGCAGTACGGTTTTTGTTGTCTGTCAGTGCGTCCACGATAATCGCGATTCCGCAAGGACCATATCCTTCATAGGAAACATACTCGTAATTGACAGAGTTTGCATCTCCGGCTGCTTTTTTGATACCACGGTCGATCGTATCGTTCGGCATGTTGTTTGCTTTTGCTTTTGCGACAACAGCGGAAAGTTTGCTGTTGTTTGCCGGATCTGGTCCGCCTTCTTTTACGGCAACTGCGATCTCACGGCCGATAATGGTAAAGATCTTTCCCTTCGCAGCATCGTTTTTCTCTTTTTTGTGCTTTATGTTTGCAAATTTTGAATGTCCTGACATTTCGAAATCTTCCTTTCTCTTCCAAGTATCTGTTTCTTCATTCTGCCGCTTAACGGCCTGATTTCCCTGCACAGGAGGCAGGCATATCCATTATGATAACACCACACTGAAAAATAGTCAAGTTCCCAGGATCAATCAGCTATGTAGATCCAGACTGACTGCGAGAGCCTGATTTACGCGGTCCAGGATTTCCGTATCCAGATGGCATACTTTATCTTTCAGTCGTTTTTTGTCGATGGTACGCAGCTGTTCCAGAAGGATTACAGAATCACGTACCATGTTATATCTTGAAGATTCAATCTCCACATGTGTCGGCAGCTTTGCTTTGTTCATTTTGGAGGTGATCGCTGCACAGATCACCGTTGGACTGTGCCGGTTTCCCGTATCATTCTGAATGATCAGAACCGGACGTACACCGCCCTGTTCCGAGCCGATGACCGGTCTTAAGTCCGCATAAAAAATATCCCCTCGTCGAATCAACACACACTTCACACTCCGCTTCTGGTTTTAAGCTTAGTATTTCCACATTTTTCTGGTGTATGCAGTTCGCCTTAAGGCAGGATCAGTTGGTACCGGAACAGTCACGTACCAGATAGACTTCGTGATTTCTGGTGTAGATACGCGGTACACGTTTGCCGATATCACGGATAAATTCAATATAATTTAAATCTCTGAGCCAGTCTGCATTGTTGACCATAAGCGCCTTGTCTTCACCAAATTCGATGAAACGGCTCATCTGTTTTTTGAAGCATTCGCAGTTGTGATCGATCTGCTCCTTTGTCATCATGGAACGCATATCTGTTCTGCCGGACGGATCACCGATCATGGCTGTTCCGCCGCCGATCAGCGCGATCGGCTTATTGCCTGCCATCTGTAATCTCTTCATCAGGCATAGCGCCATGAAGTGGCCTACATGAAGGCTGTCTGCTGTTGGGTCAAAGCCAATATAGAATACGGCTTTTCCGTTGTTGATGAGTTCCTTGATCTCTTCTTCATCTGTAAGCTGTGCCAGAAGTCCTCTGGCTTTTAATTCATCAAATACTGTCATTTTCGTCTCCTTTTTCGTTTTAATTTATTTTTCTTCTGCTTTCATACTCGAAATTTCTGCCGCTTTCGCGTCAGTCGCACTATCGTGCTCTTAAATTTCTCGTTATACGCTCGGTTAAAATTTTCTATAACCTGCTACGCAGGTTATTGCGCCGTACATTTGCTCCGCAAATATACGACAATGCTTGATTTTCTTCCTCGCTATAAAAAGAAACCCCGTCCTATTCAAAGGACGAGGTTTATACTCGTGTTACCACCTTTATTCACAAAAGCCTCACGGCTTCTGCCTCATCAAGTACATACATACTCTCCTGTTATAACGGTCAGGTTCCGTCGCAGCCTACTGGATGTTTCGTTTGGTGCGCAGCTCAAAGAGGTATTCATGATCAGCTTCCCTTGCACCTCTCACCAGCCGGTAACTCTCTGTCAGTTTCCCTGATCATTACTTGTTCTTATCATAGCCTTATATTAAGCAAAAACATAATAGGAATTTCCTATCCTATTAAAAATACAGCAAGTCTTACGACTTGCAATCAATCGGGGTGACGTGATTCGAACACGCGACCTCTACGTCCCGAACGTAGCGCTCTACCAAGCTGAGCCACACCCCGAGAGTGAGAATTTTCACTCACCACTGAGATATGTTATCACATTTTATTTTTGTTGTCTACTACAAAATTTCATATTGCAGGGTTTTTCTAAAATTTCATGTTACATATGACAAAATGAGATTGTCTAACGCATATAGAAATGCTATACTTATCATGTTGTCGCATCCCATTCTGGCAGCAGAAGGGAGGTGTATTGTTTGAAAATAGTATTTTCATTCCTATTTTCTGTTATGGCAGGTGTGATTTGTCATTGCATCTGCAAATGGCTAGACAGAAAAGACAGTGACAATTAGCCAAAAGAAAGCCTCGGAGGACGCCACCTCCGAGGCTTTCGCTTTGTGTATTGCTTGAACACTTTTTCATTCCTGTCTGCAGACATTATAGCATATGTCAAATACCATGTAAACATTCTATCTGTAAATAATATACTTACAGATCGGATTGCCCTTGGCAGAGAATTTTTCCTCATATTCTGTCATGACATTTCCTGCATTTAAGACCGGATCGTGATGTAAGTCATACGTAACAGCCTTTTCTTTCCAGCCTGCAAGCGGAAGTTCACTGATCGCAAAATCAAACAGATCTTTATTATCTGTTTTGAACTCAAGCTGTCCGTCTTTTTTCAGGAATTTATCATATAATGCCAAAAATTCCTTGCTTGGCAGGCGTCTCTTGGCATGGCGATCCTTCGGCCATGGATCGGAAAAGTTCAGATAGATCCGATCGATCTCTTCTGCTGCAAAGATCTCGCCGAGCTTTCTTGCGTCAACACAAAGAAAACGAATGTTCCCCGGTACGTTATTTTCTTTCTCCAGCTCTTCCATTTTCTGCACTGCACGAAGAAGTACACTGGAATACAGTTCAATCCCGATATAATTGATATCCGGGTTTTTCTGTGCCATAGCCAGCAAGAATTTCCCTTTTCCCATTCCGATCTCAATGTGGATCGGATTCTCGTTCTGAAAGATCTGCTCTTTGAACTTTCCGCGGTAAGTTTCCGGCTGTTTGATCACATATCTGCTGTTTGCAAGGGCTTCCTCTGCGCCCGGTATATTTCTGAGTCTCATCTTTTGTTCCTTTTCTGCTTTCTATTATCCTGTTATTTTGCATACAGCATCATTACTGGCTGATTCCATTTACAGGCCACTAAAATTTTATTGTATTTTCAACATCTTTCTGGCTTCTGCTTCAGAGATGTTCTGGGTTTCCATCAGGTTATGGAGCAGTTCTGTCAAAGCTTCATTTCTTCCCTCGGTTCTGCCACGCTTTTCGCCAATTTCTTCGCCCTCAAGATACCCTTCACGCCTCATATCCATATCATTTACATATGTTTTCAAATACTCCGACCTCCATTCTTCATTCAGTCTCGCATTTTTTACTTCCTTATCCAGCAGCTTTGTAAATTCATCCTCTACGTTTTCATGCTCTACATAGCTCAAAAATTCTCTGATTCCTTCCGGTACATCCGCCAAATCTGCGGTTGTATTATAAAAGATCCAGTTCATTTTATCCCGAAGCTGTATTTCCTCATCCTCATCACATGCCATGTGAAAATGGTATACATACCTTCCTTGCCCGAATGGATCATAAGTACATATAAATATGATATACGTTTCCTTCAGAAATATATAATCAATTCCACTCGATAGGATTTCCTGATCGATCATACCCTGATAGTATCTGATGCGAAGCGGCAGCTCCTCCTGCACCATTTTATTATTGGATCTATTCTGCATTTCTGTATCTACTACATGTCCGTTCTCATCTTCCAGATACATATCCAGCTTCACATATTTCGACGTACTTCTATGCTGCAGGAACTTTTCACGTTCTACGCCTGTGACTTCTCCAATTTCCGCCGGTGTTAAAAGCTCTGCCATTTTCTGTGCAATCACGGGATTCTGGGTTACTTTTCCAAACATAAATTTGTTACGGATTGTCAGGTTTTCATAGTTCATTTCATTCGCATTTTTCATAAGATGCTCCTTTCTTTGCTTAAGCAGGAACATCGTATGAATGATCTCTCCACATCTTCCGAAACCCCTGCTTTATAAATAATTTTTGTGAAATAAAGCATGAATTTCTTGAAATAAGATATGTTTTAGACATGATAAAAGAAAATATGCTTTGGAGAGATTATAACATTTCCCCAAAGCATACTCAATAGCAATATCTTTGATTTCTTAAGCATTTTCTCAAATAAATTTTTCCTGTCGCAATGCAGATTTTCTTCTGTCCTTTCAAAACTTATACTTAATTATCACGAAAGCTTATTTTTTTTTAGCTCCGGATAGTGTATCATTATATAATAATAAACAAAATTTCAGGAGCTCATATGCGATTTCATAAATGGATACAAAAATCATCACAGACAAAATTTTTTACTTTTTTCTGCTTACTCTGCCTGCTTACAGGGCAGACAACAGCGGTTTTTGCCACAACAGATACAGCGGTGGATTATGACACGGATGCTGCCATGCGTCTGGAGGAGCCGATCGATTCCAACGCGATCGATGGCTGGCCGACCGGCCCTGTTGTAGGTGCAGAAGGTGCGATCTTGCTGGAAGCCAATACCGGAACGATCCTGTATGCCAAGAACATTCACGAGCATCTTTACCCGGCAAGTACGACAAAAATTTTAACGACTCTTGTTGCCATTGAAAATTCCGATCTGAATGATATGGTGGAATTTTCCAATGAGGCTGTATTCAGCATTGAACAAAAATCCTCCAATATGGGAATGGATGTCGGACAATCCATTACGATGGAACAATGCCTGTATGGTATTCTCGTGTATTCCGCAAATGAAGTCTGCAATGCAGTCGGAGAACATATTGCCGGTTCTATTTCCGGTTTTGTGGACATGATGAATGCAAAGGCTGCAGAGCTCGGCTGCACGGACAGTCATTTTGTGACTACAAACGGTCTGCATGATGAAAATCATTATACAAGCCCTTATGATCTGGCTACGATCGCAAGAGCCTTCTTTTCCAATGAAACGCTTACCCGTATAGCAGGCACAAGCCATTATACGATAGAACCGACCGCAACACAGCCCGATCTGATCGACCTTTATACACACAATAAGCTGACAAACAATACTTATCCGTATGAGGGCTATATCGGCGGTAAGACCGGCTATACCTCACAGGCACATCAGACGCTTGTCAGTTGTGCGGAACGGAATGGCATGAAGCTGATCTGTGTTGTCATGAAGGAGGATGCACCGGCGCAGTTTACAGATACGATCGCTTTATTTGATTATGGCTTTAACAATTTCAGCCGTGTGAATGTAGCGCAGAATGAAACGAATTATACAGTCAATAACTCGGACTTTTTTGAAAGTAACAGCAATATTTTCGGTGCAACGGAAACGATCATGTCTATTAATCCTGATGATTACGTGATCGTTCCAAATACCATCACGTTTTCCGATCTGACATCCTCTCTTTCTTACGAAGATGATGCTTCCGATCCGCTGGCTGTTGCCTCTATCGATTACAGCTACCATGATGTTTCCGTCGGACAGGCAAAGGTAGAGCTGAATGCGCAGAAGGATACTTATGATTTTACTTCTCCGGTCGTGGAATCTGACTCTGTTTCCCAGAATAACGCACCGGGCGATAAAATCATCTTTATCAACGTGATCAAGGTGATCGCTATTGTGATCGGCGTGATCGTTCTGCTTCTGCTCCTTATTATAGCGATTGCCTTTTTCCGGAACTATCATTTCTCCAGACGACGCAGAAATAAGATACAGTTTAAGATGAACCGGAAAAATAGGTCATTTGGACGGAGAAAACGGGGATGGGATAGAAATAGGAGAATGAAATAGCTATTTATCAACAGCCCACTGGACAAAGAGGGAATTTTGAGCATGAAACGATAATCGCAATATGTATGCCCATAATTTATAGATTATGAGCATACATATTGCGATTATTACTATATATAAATTAAATCTATTTACCGTTAGTTTTTTGACTCTTTAATAATAAAATGTCCAATAAAAGTATGTAATTTCTTTATATTAAAATTTGTACTTCAAACCACATATTTTCTGAAGTAAATTCAATTGTTCCATTATGTTCTTTTACTATTTCAACAACATTTTGAATCCCAAATCCATGGTCATTTCTATCTAATTTTGTTGTATATAACGTTCCATGTTGTAATTTCACTTTTTCATCTACGGTGTTTCTAATTCTTATATATTGTTTATTTTCATAAACTAGCATTTCTATTTGAATTATTCGTTGTTTTTTTACTGGAATTTTTCTACAAGCCTCTATTGCATTCTGAATTAAATTAAAAAGAATCGTACATATTTCAAATGTTGTAAGTCTATTTTCTATAAACATTGAACCATTTATTTCTACTTCTATTATTTCCTTTGTTGCACTATCTATAAGATAGTTTAAAACTGCGTCAACTCCTTGGTTTCCCGTATAATTTTTTACTATTTCAATTTCCTTAATATCAGTCATATATAATATGTATTCTGTTAACTGATCATATTCTTTATTTTCACAATATTTTCTGAGTACCATCATATGTGCCCGCATATCATGTCTTAATCTTCTGATTTTTTCATCTTGAACAATAATCTGTCGAAAATGCTCCTCCTGTAGTTTTATTATATTTTCATTCATTCGAATCTGTTCTTTAAGCTGAATTTCTCTTTGTGCAACAATTCCTTGCCACAAGAGTAAAAATACAAAAATGACACAAGCAATCGAAGTAACACATCCTGTTACTGTGATAACTCTGTTAGGCATATCATATTGACATAATGCCTGCATACCTCCAATCATCCACCAAATGCAGAATGCCCCCACTCCATAAAAAATCAACTGCATTTTGCCAATATAAACAGGAATAATAGTAACCTGTTTTTTTCTAGAATATATAACCAAAACTAAAAAAAGCAAAGTGGGTACACATTGACTACAAAGTAATATACCAAAGTGTAACTGTGCCATAACAAGTGGAATATGATACAAAATTGATAGTAAGAAAGTGATACAAGAAGAAATAGACGAAGGTGCAAAAACCACAAATAGATATAACGCAAATCTTTTTTTCAAATTACCTTTTATCAAAAAGATAGGAATAACAAGCATTGTTAAAAAAGTAATTCCAGTAGCATCATAAATAGAAAAAAAAGACCAAACAATCAAATGAATACTTAAAACAAGAAATATTGAAATAATCCAATTACCCCTTTTTTTATTTAATGACATTTGAAAGATTAATAAATACATTAACAAATAATTAACAAACTCTGTTATAAGGTATAATATCATACATAACACATTCCCCCAAGTCATCAGATTCTTTCCCTCACTTTATCTGCAACATACACCAAAAAAGTATGTTTTGCCCTTTCTCTGTAGTTTCTTCCTAATGGTAGATTCACTTGCTCAAGATCTATCTTTACTTTCTCATGAATAGTGTCCACATGTAACAAATTGACCAAATAGGATCTATGAATACGTAAAAAGTTCATATCTAGAAGGTTTTTTTCTAATTTGCCAATACGTTCATCTAAAAGTATAGATTCAATTTTTAATCCCTTTTCATTTAGGAAAAAGATCTTACAATAATTTCTATCTGCTTTAAAATATAAAATACTTTCATATTTAAAAACTAAATATTTTCCATTAATATCTTTACATGTTATACTTTTATTCTTTTTCCACTCATTTAAAACAATTTGTAGCTTTTTATTTATTTCTTCTACCATTATAGGTTTTACTATAAATCCTATTGTTTTTATACTAAAACTACTAAGTATATTTTCTGTGTGATTTGTCACAAACACAATTCGCCATACAGAATTTGAATCCACAAGTTGTTGCATTAACTGTATGCCATTCATACCTTCCATTTCTATGTCTAAAAACAATAAAGTAATGCAACTATTATTATGACAAGAACTATATGCCAGAACTTCTTCGGCAGATTCAAATTCTATTACATACCACCAAAAACTTTCTTGAGATAATTTCTCTTTCAAAATTACTGCAATTTTTCTTCTTACTTTTGGATTATCATCGCATACAGCAATTACAAACTCCGCATTCCCTTTCCCCTTTATCTGCATTTTTCTCTCTCCAACACTATATTTATTATGTAATTTTATTAATTTTACATTGTATAATATATATTGTCAACAAATGTAAAAATCCGTTCGCGCATATTCATTATATACATCAAACGGATTTTACATAATACATTTAAATCATTTTACCTCTTGCAATAATTCGCCTATTATAAAAAATAACAAATTCTTTCATTTCTGTTGGATTATATTTATAGTTTTCAGTAACTTGCATAATCCTTCTTTCTTTCTTTAAATAAATTTTATTTATCCTCGCATATCCGACTTGTGATATAGGAATTCCTTGCTCATTAATAAAACAAATAGGTAGAATATAATGGTTCCATATTGTAATATGTGGAAAACGTAAACCGCCTTCACTATATTTATACCATATAATTTGTGCCATTCCTAAAGATTGTTCAGGATAATATACATAATATTTTTCTCCCATTGAAACACGTTTCATTGGCATTTTTGCAACCGTTAATGCATATGGAACAGCCATAATCCATGCTAATATAATCGCAAGTGATGAATCAAAAAGACCATATGCAGTTAATAATAAAAGTATACAATACAAACAAGGCCATATCATATATCCATAATATAATCTAAAATATCTGTTGCAATCTAAACATTTGAAACACCATTTAGAATGACCCGTCCCATTTTTTCTTTCGAAATTTTCTCCTCCACACCAAGGACATATAAGCTGAGTTTGTTTTTTCATTACTTTAGAACATCCTCTTTATTTTGATTTCCATATTCTATATACTGATGCCATTTTACAAGTCCTTCTGGAGAAGTAACAAATGTTCCATGAGACTGTCTTGCCAACCCACCAGACCCATAACGATGAAGACAGATTGATATTTCATAATCATCTAAAGACACTTCACTATTAATAGTATCATTTATTACAGTAATACCACTAGTGACTTCAGCAAAACAACTCATAGCCAACTTGATTTCTTTTGTACTATTTATATATCCAAAAGTAGAAAAAACTATATTAGCTAAATCAATAGGTCTTAATATAACCTTTTCTGCTTCACCATAATCACTTAAACCAACTGTTCCAATAGCACCAACTAAAAAACCTGCTGTTGGATCAATAAGCCCACCCCATAAACTAGCAACTGTCGCTGTAGTTCCCTTATAGGATAAGTAGTTAATTTTATTCATTTTTTTCACATCAACAAAACAAAAAGCCTCTGAACTAACAGGGAAATATGGTGAAATACAATTACCGTTCTCATCAGCATATTCATATTTTCCTTTATATTTATTTCTTATTTCGGAAATCTTATTTACTAATAACTTTTGATTTAAACCCATGTAATTTGAACTATCATATACTTCTTCTACAAGTTCCGTATAATAAGCAAACATAACAGCACAAGTTTGAATTGTCATATAATCTTCTTGATTCATTATTTCTTTATCCTGCGTAGCAGGTTTTTTGATGATTTTTCCACATTTGGAACATATATAATAGTCTCCTTTATCATCTAATTTACGATGTGCTGACACTCCATTAGTCTCATCACATTCCCTACTCCAAGGATATGGATCTATGTCATCATCTAATCCATCTCCATCTGTATCTTTCTTTCTTGGATCACTATATGGCATAATATATGGAACATATTTCTTTTCACCTTTACCAATATAACGCAATACCGATTCCGAATGATTTATATTATATACTATTCCTACTTCTTCATAATCCGTCAATTTATCATCATCAGTATACTGTTTATATGGGTCGGATAGAATTTTTCTACCATTTGCCATAACAAACCCTGTTTTTTCATATATATCATATAAGCCATCTCCGTCTGTATCCGTTGTATCAATATAATCAATTGTTTCATTTTTTATTTTTCCAAACATATCTTCAATTTGAGATGAATTTATACAATAATAATATTCTCCTCCCGTTTCTTCTGCTATTTTCTTTAAATATCCACTTGCAGAAGCATATCCAACATTAACAGTATAAATTTTGATTCCATTTTTTTTAGCTAATGATATTGTCGGCCAATAATAATTCACGTCACCATCACAAATCAATATCATAATCTTACTATTATCAGAAGAAATTTTCTGAAATTCATTTATTCCTGCTCGAATTCCTGCATCAACATTTGTTCCTCCTGATGCGGTTAACCATTTTATTTTGCTTTTGATATAAGAAATAGAAGTTCCAAATTTTGCAACTGTATTGGCATAATTATTAAAAGATACTAAGCAAGCGTTATCATTTATATTCAGCGTTTCAATAAATCCATTTAATGCTTGTCTAGCATATGTGATCGAATTACCTGCCATACTACCAGAACAGTCCACAACAAATGCTACATCATAATTAGTTGCCTCTCCATTTTTATCAGATCTATAACTTATATCTTCTTTCCATGCCTCATACCATTGTTCTTTATCAACTAGCATATATGTAGAAAAGTGAGTTGTCTTATATGAAACTGTATTGTTTTCTGTATCTATTACACTATCCTGATCTAATATTTGATACCAGTTATTTGATTCATCATACCACATCACTGCCAAATTATCTTCATTAATTCCATTTAAATAGTTCTCATTATAATAGAATGTTATTTGTGCGCTATCAAAACTTTTATTTGTCTCAATACTGACTGGTACACTTACAAGACCTACAACATCAGAAGACAATATATCCCGATTATACATATTGTCAATTTGCACTTCTTTATCGATATTACCACTAATTTCCATATCGACTGAAATCCTATAGACGGCTGCTTTTTCTATTTCATTAATAGACACAGACTTTTGCTGATTTATTTTCTCATCTCCATCTAAAACTGAATTATTGTTACTATCAGGATCTAATGGATTAAATCCTAACAATATATCGTCTAAATCATTTAAACCATCTTTATCTGTATCAGCCACAAGTGGATTAGTCATATATATATGTATTTCATCATAATCACTCAGTCCGTCTTGATCCGTATCAGCCAACCATGGATCCGTACCATAATTAAATTCTTCTTTATTTGTTAGTCCGTCTACATCAAGATCTTCTTCTCCGTCATCTATTCCATTATCATCTGTATCCTTTTTTAGCGGATTTGTTCCCAAAATTAAATATTCATATGGATCATTTATACCATCTCCATCTGTATCTTGATTATAAATATTTGTTCCTAATTCTTTTTCTATTTCATCCCATAAACCATCCCCATCAGAATCTATTTTTCCTGATACTGAAAGATTCATTTTTGATAATACAAAATTATATGGAACATTTTTACAATTTCCATCATTAACTGTAAAACCTATTTCTATGCTTTCACCTTTTTTTATATTTTGACTATATTTTGCGTTTGATATTTCATAATGAAAGTCTTCATATTTTTGAATTGTAGCATTCCAAATATTATTGATTTTATTTTCAAAATCAAAGCTTAATATCCAATCCTCTATAGTTTTTTCAGATGTATTTGTAATTATAATATTTCCATTAAATCCATTATCCCACATAGAGCTTATTTTGTAAGAAATTTCATAACTATCTTCTACACACTGTTCTAAAACACCTATTAAAAACATTTCATCTGGAAACTGACAAAAAGGCAACTCAGAAGTATAACCAAAAGAAACACTTTTACCCACTGCAATATCTTGATTCCACTCAACATTTCTAATAATTTGATAATTTTGTTCTTGTTTTTCTATCTTAGCATTCCATATATCAGAAAATATACATGATGACTTGCAGAAAATACCCCAGTTTTCTATATTTTGATCTCCCGTATTATATATATTAATATTTGCAACATATCCACTTTCCCATTTATTAGTAATTACATATTCTATTTTATAATTTTCACCAATATATACTTTTTTATTTTCTGTTTCATCTAGTTTTTCGTCGTCTACATTCACAATATCATTAGCACTAACCATTGTTGTATTAGCATATACTACATTCGTAGAAAATGTGTATGCTAACACAAATATACTTATAATTAATGATATTTTTCTCCCCCATTTTTTCATTTTGTAATTTCCTTTCCATGTTTTACTATTTTTAGTAACAGTATTTTGTTAATTTGTCTGCCGTGTAATATGTACTTTGTTCTTTATTTATAATCCAAGTAATCTCCATAACCAATCTAAGTTTGTAGCTAAAAACATATTTTCACCTCCTTTATATGTATTATGATTTTATATAACTTATACAAGCAACTTCTCCTTGACGAACTACCATTTTTTTTGACGAATAACATGCAT
>ENA-OURZ01003688-OURZ01003688.1-human-gut-metagenome-genome-assembly--contig:-NODE-3688-length-12448-cov-3.175341_pt1 | contig 12448 bp, 9 predicted proteins | sample MGYA00242073_ERZ509195 | MGnify/ENA primary metagenome ERZ509195 (study PRJEB26280, sample SAMEA2338837) | human gut metagenome | biome: human gut; feature: human-associated habitat; material: faeces...
CCGGTAAAATCCGCCGATGTTATTGTTTCTGAGAGAAAATATGTAATTCCCTCAGGTGATGTATTTGGCATACGCATGTTTACAAAAGGCGTTGTGGTTGTCGGTTCTGATGATGTCTATACTGAAGAAGGAATTTCAAATCCCTCTAAAACAGCGGGCCTTAATGCCGGGGATATAATATTGACTGTAAACGGAAACAATGTGAACTCAACATTGGAAATTGAAAAAGCGGTGCAAGAAAACGGCGGTAATGAATTGAAGCTGTCGGTAAAGCGCGGAAAAAAAGTTCTGAATCTGAAATTGACGCCTGCTCTGTCAAAAAATGATAATTGTTATAAAGCCGGTATATGGGTCAGGGACAGTATGGCGGGGGTAGGCACGATAACTTTTATTGACTCTGCCAGCAAAGTGTTCGGCGGACTCGGACATGCGGTATGTGATGTTGATACAGGTATAGTTATGCCGCTTGCCGACGGCGATGCCGTCAAAACAAAGATAACCGGTTGCTATAAAGGTTCTTGCGGTTCAACAGGTGAGCTTTGCGGCGTATTTCAGGATACTAATATAGGAACACTTTCGTTGAATACAGCTTGCGGAGTATACGGGTTTTTGAATAATATCGTTTCAACAAATGAGGCCGTACCCATTGCAACAAAGCAAGAGGTTAAAACCGGTTCGGCAAAAATAATATCCACTGTTGATGAAAAAGGCCCGCAGTACTATGATGTAAGAATCGTGAGAATTTGTAATAACGACAGCAGCTCATCTAAAAATATGATAATTGAAATTACAGACAGCTCTTTAATAGAAAAAACAGGCGGTATAATTCAAGGTATGAGCGGCAGTCCCATTATTCAAGACGGTATGCTTATCGGTGCTGTAACGCATGTGTTTGTTAATGATCCGATTCGCGGATATGCTGTTTTTGCCGATAATATGCTAAAAGTATCCGAAGCCTTAAATGCTGAGAGGCTGCTTGAAAAAGCATCGTGAAAGGTACCGGAACGGTATTTGCCGTTCCGGTACTTTAATAACGGTATGATATTGCGTAAAAAATAACAGTTGCCTTTATTGCACTTTTTCTGTTGTTGTGGCGATAATAGAATTAATTTGAAAAAAATATTTGCTTTTTATAAAAAAGCTCTTGTCAAGATATAACTAATATGGTAAAATATGTCAGAAATAAAAAATTTGGAGGTATACAAAATGAAAAGCGGTTTAAAAGTAATGATGGTGTCAGAGGGCAATGATTTCGGGCAGACTTGTGCGGGAGTTCTGCGCTCTTACGGTTGCGATGTGAAAATGGTGCCGAAAAACGGTGCTGAAATATTACATAAAACCGAGACCGAAAAGCCTGATGTCGTTGTTATGGACGCATTTATGACAGCAATCGATGCTTTAGGTGTGCTGAAAGAAATGCCGAAGATGAAACTCGAAAAGAAGCCTTTAATGATGGTTATGTCAAGCGTCGACAATCAAAGATTTGAGCAGGAATTATTATCTGCCGGGGCAGATTATTATTTCTTGAAACCTTTTGATATGAATATGATGGCTGAAAGAATAACTCAGTTGACAGGCTGGAGAGACAATTCGAAGTTCGGGAAACTTCACCCAGCTGACAGCTCTGCTGATTTGGAAGTCGTTGTCAGCGATATTATGCATCAAATTGGTGTTCCGGCTCATATAAAAGGTTATCAGTATTTGCGAGAGGCAATTATTTTATCAATAAACGACAGCGAAATGATGAACTCTGTAACAAAAGTTTTGTATCCAACTGTTGCTAAAACTTTTTCAACAACTTCTTCAAGAGTTGAACGTGCCATACGCCACGCAATAGAAGTTGCATGGGATAGAGGCGACGTTGACGTTCTTAGTTCTTACTTCGGCTATACAATACAAAACTCTCGCGGAAAGCCCACTAACTCTGAGTTTATTGCCATGATAAGCGATAAATTAAGACTCAGTATGAAAATATCATAAAACAGTTAATTAAAATGACCGCCCGGATTAATTTGCCGAGCGGTCATTTTTTTATAAATATTTGATTAAACCTTTGCTTTTTTCCACACGCCTGAGAGATACAGCGCAAGAGAAGCTAAGCTTGCGACTATCCAACCTATCGGCCATGACCACCAAATTCCGAGTTGCCCAATATGCGGTGTGAGAATAAATGCAAATATCACGCGAAGTATGAGGTCGGTGAAGGTTGAAACCATAAAGCTTAGCATAGCTCCGGATCCACGTAATATGCCGTCAACAATTATTTTAACTGTTGCTAAGAAATAGAACGGTGATACGATTTTTAAAAACTGGACGCCGGCCGTTATAACATCGGTATTATTGTGTGTGACAAATATCATCATCATATATTTCGGAAATATGAAAAATGCTATAAAAAACGGAATAGCAACCAATAATGCGATTTTCAGTCCCGATCCGAAGCCTTTCTTTACTCTTTCGGTATTATGTGCTCCGATATTTTGCGCTGTGTAGCTTGAAATGCCGTTGCTTAATGTGACAAGTGTTGTTATTGTAAATGTATTCAGCTTCATTGCTGCAGCGAAACCTGCAACAACGGCAGCACCGAAACTATTAATAAGGCCTTGTATGAATACATTGCCTACCGAGACGAAGCTTTGCTGCAATATGCTGGGTACGGCAACCTTTGTAATTCTCAGCAACATTCTTCCCGAAAAAAATTTAGGCTTTTCACTTTCGATATTACGTATCTTTTTCAGTAATGCAATAAAAGCTAAAATGCCGGACACTCCTTGCGCAATGAACGTTGCCCAAGCAACTCCGGCAACTCCCATTTTCATTGGACCGGCAAATATTAAATCGAGCGCAATATTAGTAAGAGAAGAAAAAATTAAAAAGTACAATGGCGTTTTTGAATCACCGAGAGCCGTAAAAACAGCTGTACTTATATTGTATATAAACAGAAACGCCATTCCGGCAGCGTAAATATTAAGATAAGTAACCGAATCAGCCATTATATTATCCGGTGTTCCCATTGCCTTTAAAAGCACTTTTGATGATGAAAGACCGACTGCAGTCAGTATAAGAGATAAAATAAGAGATGAGATAATAGAGGTATTGACAGCCGTTTTCATATGCGTAATGCGTTTCCCACCGAACAACTGTGAGATTACAACAGAGCATCCGATATTTGAACCGTTTGCGACAGCGATAAAAAGCATTGTGATGGGATATGACGCGCCGACAGCGGCAAGTGCGTTAACGCCGGCAAACTGACCTGCCACTATACTGTCAACAGTGCTGTAAAGCTGCTGAAACATAACGCTGATTATCATTGGTAATGTGAATTTCCAAAGTGTTTTATCAGGATTTCCCTTAGTCAGATCTGTGACCATTTTTTTCCTCCGTTGCTTTTGTATTAGTAATTATACCTAAAAGAAAGCAATTTGTGAACATAAAATGATAAATTCAGACAGATTTACAGTTTTCTCGAGTTTTAGTTGAAATGTTTGTAAAGTTAATGTATAATGATAATATATTTTTACGTGGGGCGATTTTATTGAAACTGCTTGAAGACAGAATTGTAAAAGACGGTATTGTTAAGCCCGGCAATGTACTCAAAGTTGATTCTTTTTTGAATCATCAGATGGACATTTCTCTGTTTAATGATATGGGCAAGGAATTTAAACGTCTTTTCAATGATACCCCTATAAATAAAATACTGACCATTGAAGCCTCTGGCATCGGTATAGCTTGTGTTGCGGCGCAGTATTTTGATAATGTTCCTGTGGTTTTTGCAAAAAAATCTCAGACTGTTAATATTGACGGAGAGGTTTATTCCACTAAAATTGAATCATTTACTCATAAAAGGGTGTATGATGTTATACTTTCAAAGAAATATCTTTCTTCAAAAGATCACGTCCTTATTATTGATGACTTTTTAGCTAACGGGTGCGCTTTGAATGGACTTTTGGATATTGCACAAAAAGCCGGTGCTACTGTTGAAGGCGTCGGTATTGCGGTTGAAAAGGGTTTTCAACGCGGTGGCGAACTTATTAGGCAAAAAGGTATACGTGTCGAGTCTCTTGCCATTATTGAGAGCATGGATGCGGATAGTGGAAACATCGTATTTAAGGAACAGTGACCTTTTATTTTGTATGATACAGGGGGAGAGCTTCTGTTCATAATATTATGTCAAAAAACTGGAGGAAACACAAATGAAAAAGGTTCTCAGCATTCTTTTGTCAGTTGCTATGATCGTTCTTTGTTTTGCAGCGTGCGGCAAGACTGACGGCGATAAAAGCTCGACTGGCAAAGCAGCAAATGTCAAAGTAGGATTCATATTCCTGCATGACGAAAACTCAACATATGACAAGAACTTTATTACTGCAGCTGAAGAGGCTTGCAAAAAAGCCGGTGTTGAAATTCTTAAAAAGACCAACATCAGCGAAACACAGGCTTGCTATGATGCAGCAGCAGAGCTTGTTGACGAAGGATGCAATGTCATCTTCGCGGACAGCTTCGGCCATGAGCCTTATATAATTCAGGCAGCTAAAAAGTTCCCGGAGGTTCAGTTCTTACATGCAACAGGAACTAAAGCTCATACCGAAGGCCTTTCTAATTATCACAATGCTTTTGCTTCAATATATGAAGGCAGATACCTTGCGGGTGTTGCTGCCGGAATGAAGCTTAACGAAATGATTTCTTCCGGTAAGATTACAGCTGACAAAGCCAAGATGGGTTATGTCGGTGCTTATACTTACGCAGAAGTTATTTCGGGCTACACTTCTTTCTATCTCGGTGCTAAGAGCGTTTGCCCGTCAGTTACCATGGAGGTTACCTTTACCGGTTCTTGGTATGATGAGACTGCCGAGAAAGAAGCCGCTCAGAAGCTTATAAACAATGGTTGCGTACTTATCAGCCAGCATGCTGACTCAATGGGTGCTCCGACTGCTTGCGAAGCTGCAGGTGTTCCCAATGTTTCATACAATGGTTCAACAGTAAGTGCTTGCCCCAACACATTTATTGTATCTTCAAGAATAGATTGGGCTCCTTATCTTGAGTATGCTATTGATTGCGTTAAAAACGGCAAAGCAATTGACACCGATTGGACAGGTACTCTCAGCACAGGATCTGTTGTTCTTACCGATGTTAACACTAAGGCAGCTGCCGAAGGTACACAGGCTAAGATTGATGAAGTTAAGGCAGAGCTTGAAAGCGGTAAGCTTCACGTATTTGATACCTCTGCATTCACTGTAACCGTATCTGACAGCAAAAACAAGAATGCTACTGTTGATGCTGACGGTCATCTTACCGGATACAAGGCTGATATTGACTCCGATGCAGATAACACCGGTGATACCGAGGTCGTTTCTGACGGTTACTTCCATGAGTCAGAAAAGCGTTCTGCTCCTTGCTTCGATGTACAGATAGACGGTATCACTCTTCTTGATACAAAGTTCTAAGATTAAATACACAGATTTATACTGTATCCGTGGCCGATGAAAATCGGCCACGGTATAGTTATTTATTGGGAAATAGTTTTTCAACTGTTTTCAATTATTTTACAGGACCTTATTCTCGAATGAGCATGGTTTTGAATTTTAAATTTGCGTGAGAAAGGCTGTGTGGATATTTATGGGTTCTCCTTTTGCCTTGGAGTTGAAAGGGATAACTAAGACATTCGGCAGTACAATAGCTAACAAAGACGTTGACTTACAAGTAAAAAACGGTGAAATACTATCTATACTCGGAGAAAACGGCTCCGGTAAGACGACACTTATGAATATGGTTTCGGGAATATATTACCCGGATTCCGGCGAGATTTATGTAGGCGGTAAGGAAGTTGTTATTAAATCTCCGAAAGATGCTTTTGATTTAAAGATTGGAATGATACATCAACATTTTAAGCTTGTTGATGTTTTTAACGCTGTCCAAAATATTGTTTTGGGTGTAAAAGACGGAAACAAATATAATCTGAAAGAGGCTGAAAAGAGAGTTAAGGCTATATGTGATAAATACGGTTTCGCCATTGACTTCGATAAGAAAATTTATGAAATGTCTGTTTCGGAAAAGCAGACAGTGGAAATAATTAAGGTGCTTTACAGAGGTGCTGATATACTAATTCTTGATGAGCCGACCGCTGTTTTAACACCGCAGGAAACTGAAAAATTATTCGACGTTCTCAGAAGAATGCGTGAGGATAATAAGTCGATTATAATAATTACACACAAGCTGCATGAGGTGCTTGAAATATCCGATAGGGTAACAATTCTCAGAAAAGGTATGTATGTCGGAACGGTTGAGACGAACGATGCAACGGAACAATCCCTTACGGAAATGATGATGGGTGAAAAAGTCACTCTCAATATAAAGAGAACTGAGCCTAAGAATACCGAGCTACGTATTGATGTTAAGAATCTTTCCGTTAAAAATCACGAGGGCAAGCTTGTGCTTGATAACATCAACTTTACTGCTAACAGCGGCGAAATACTCGGTATTGCCGGTATTTCCGGATGCGGGCAAAAAGAATTACTTGAGTCAATAGCGGGATTACAGCAGACTGTAAAAGGCTCAAGCATATTGTACAAGTCTAAAGACGGAGAAGAAAGTCAGTTAGTCGGGAAATCTCCCAAAGAAATCAGAAAGCTTGGAGTTGCTCTTTCTTTTGTTCCGGAGGATAGGCTCGGAATGGGTCTTGTCGGCAATATGGATATTATTGATAATATGATGTTGAGATCTTATAAGGGCGGTCATACGGCTTTTCTTGAACGCAAAGCCCCTAAGGATCTCGCAAATGCAATTATCAAAGATCTTGAAGTTGTTACGCCGAGTGCAGAACCTCCGGTTCGTCGGCTTTCCGGCGGTAATGTTCAAAAGGTGCTTGTTGGTAGAGAAATTGCGTCAAATCCGACAGTTTTAATGGTTGCATATCCCGTCCGCGGACTTGACGTAAATTCTTCATATCTGATATATGACCTTCTCAACAAACAAAAAGAGCACGGGACATCCGTTATATTTGTAGGAGAGGATCTTGATGTTCTTATTGAGCTCTGCGACAGAATAATGGTTATGAACAGCGGAAAAGTAACAGGTATAGTTGACGGCAGAACTGCGAAAAAAGATGAGATTGGCATTCTTATGACGAAAAATACTGACGTGGAGGGAAAAGCATGAGTAATAAAAGTGTTCGTGAACCTCTTTTTCACGTCGCAAAAAGAGGCTATGTTCCTAAATATAAATCTTGGGCTATACGCCTCGGTTCAATCGTCGCCGCTCTTATAGTATGTGCTGTTGTTACTATGCTGTTAACCGGTGAAAATCCGATAAGCGTTTACAAAACTATGTTTGAGGGTGCATTCGGAACCGAAAGAAAAATTTGGAAGCTTTTACAAAGTCTTGCAATGCTTCTGTGTGTTTCGCTTGCAATTACGCCGGCGTTTAAAATGCGATTTTGGAATATCGGCGGTGAAGGGCAAGTGCTTATCGGAGGTCTTGCTACCGCGGCGTGTATGATTTTGCTCGGCGGCAAAGTCCCCAATGCACTTTTGATTATTATAATGCTTGTTGCAAGTATTATTGCAGGTGCCGTTTGGGCTTTGATTCCCGCGGTATTTAAAGCTAAGTTTAATACAAATGAAACTTTATTTACCTTAATGATGAACTATGTTGCAATTCAGATTGTTTCGTATTTCTGTATGTATTGGGAAAATCCCAAGGGCTCCGGCAAGATCGGTGTTATTAACAGCAATACCATGGACGGTTGGCTTCCCACAATCGGAAAGTATGATTATCTTCTGAATATAATAATTGTTTTGATAATAACGATTGCTATGTATGTATATCTCAAGTACAGTAAGCACGGCTATGAGATTTCGGTTGTAGGTGAATCTGAAAATACGGCAAGATACATAGGTATCAATGTAAAAAAGGTTATTATGAGAACTTTATTTCTTTCGGGTGCTATTTGCGGTATAGCCGGATTTTTACTTGTTGGCGGAACCGATCATACCATTTCGTCGACAACGGCAGACGGTAGGGGATTTACTGCAATAATGGTATCCTGGCTTGCAAAGTTTAATCCGATTTATATGATTTTGACATCATTCCTACTTGTTTTCCTCGATGCGGGTGCCAGTCAGATTTCAATGGTGTTTAATCTCAATGAATCATTTTCTGATATATTGACCGGTATAATTCTGTTCTTTATCATAGGTAGTGAATTCTTTATTAACTACGAATTGAAGTTCAGAAAAACGAAAAAGGAGGTAAAGTAAAATGTTTTCATTGATTACTTTTCTCCATAGAGCTATAATGCAGGGTATACCGCTCCTTTTTGGTTCGACGGGCGAAATTATGACTGAAAAGTCCGGAAACCTTAATCTCGGTATCCCGGGTGTTATGTACATCGGCGGTATGAGCGGTGTTATAGGTGCGTTTCTTTATGAAAATTCGCTCTCGTCTCCATCCGATGCAGTCGGATTTCTTGCGGTTATGATTCCGCTTTTGTGCTGCGCTTTGGGTTCTTTACTCGCAGGTTTGATTTATTGTTTCCTCACAGTTACTTTACGAGCCAATCAGAATGTAACTGGTCTTGCACTTACTACTTTTGGTACGGGCTTCGGTAACTTTTTCGGAGGATCTCTTATTAAACTTGTAGGTTCAGACGTTCCGTCGGTAGCACTTACAACAACAAGCAATTACTTCAGAACAACATTACCGGGAGCAGAAACCACCGGATGGTTCGGTAAGCTGTTTTTATCGTACGGATTTTTGGCATATGCAGCTGTAATAATCGCAATTATCTGTTCATATTTCCTGAATCATACCCGTCACGGATTAAATCTTCGTGCGGTAGGTGAAAATCCTGCAACAGCAGATGCTGCAGGAATAAACGTAAACAGAGCCAAATATTTCTCTACCTGTATAGGAAGTGTTATTGCGGGCTTCGGAGGCCTTTATTATGTAATGGATTACGCCAACGGCGTTTGGTCAAATGACGGCTTCGGCGACAGAGGCTGGCTTGCAATTGCGCTTGTTATATTCGCTATTTGGCGTCCGAATCTCAGCATACTCGGTTCTATAGTATTCGGCGGACTCTATATTGTTTATCTTTATGTTCCGGGTGCACTCCGCACACAGGAGCTTTACAAGATGATACCCTATGTAGTCACAATAATTGTTCTTATCCTTGTAAGTGTAAGAGATAAGAAAGAAAACCAGGGACCGGCATCACTCGGACTTTCATATTTCAGAGAGGACCGATAATTCAAGTAATTATACTTTCTAAACTGCCTGTTGTTTTAAAAAGACGGATTACAGCAAAATATTAATCAAAAAAGACAGCATAAAGAGTAATTTTTACTCTCTGTGCTGTCTTTTGCTATCTGAAAAAATATTTTATTTGCATCTTTTAATTTAAGTCTGTTTACGGTCGGGGATAAACAAAAAAATTAAGTTGCATCAACATGGTTTTTACCAAATCTTTACTATTTTGTTATTAAAAAGTAATACGAAAGACCTATAATCAATGTATGTAAAATAATAAATACCGGTAAACCTATCATAAATTTTTTGTGAAGAGTTTTATGCCTTATTGCCTTCATAGTTACATACATTGCGGCAGCTCCTCCGAGGGCGGCAAAAGTCATAAGAGTCCTTTCGGAAATTCTCACGGCTTTTTTTATTGCAGCTATTTTGTCGTAAACGGTTATAATTACCGACGGGATTGAAATAGAAATGTAGTAGACAAGTATGTATTGCCAAGCGTCCATAATATCACCGTTACTATAATATAATTTAATCATTTGCTTGTCAATGCGAAAAGGAAGGCTTTAAATGTTTAAAAAAGTTACTGTTATTTTATTTGTGTTGCTGCTTCTATCGTCATGCAGCCTGAAGAACATAAATCTTACTGAACCCGAAAGCGCATCATTTGACAGCGGTAACGACAACTGCCCTAACACCGATGATATTATCGCTGATGAATATCGCGGCGTGTGGATAAACTACAATGAATTGTCAATGAAATCAGTCGGTGGCGGAACTGCCGAAGACTTTAAAAATAAGATCGATACAATGTTTGAAAATATCAAAGCATTCGGGCTTAATACTGTTATTTTTCAGGTCAGACCCTTTTCTGACAGCTTCTGCTCCTCCGAAATTTTTCCATGGTCATCATATATAACAGGCGAGCAGGGAAAGAATCCCGGATATGATCCGTTTCTTATAGCAACAAATGAAGCTGAAAAATACGGATTGAAAATTGAGGCGTGGATAAATCCGTACCGCGTAAGCTATAAAGATAATTTTGACGATTTAAGCGAATCAAACCCGGCTAAACAATGGTACACAGATAATCCTTTGACAGATGATCTGATAATAACGGGCAGCGGAATTTATTATAATCCATCATCAAAAAGAGCACAGAAAATAATCATCGACGGCGTTCGCGAAATAGTAAGGAATTACAATATATCGGCTATACATATGGATGATTATTTTTATCCGACCGTCGATGAAGGAATTGATGTTGATTTATATACAAATTATCGCAATGAAGGGGGAGAGCTGTCTCTTGATGATTGGCGCAGGGAAAATGTTAATACTTTTATAAGCGGGCTGTATTCCTCCGTTAAGTCAATTAAACAAGACGTGAAAGTTGTGATAAGTCCTGCAGGGGATATAGAAAAAAATTACTCGATGTTGTACGCGGACGTTTTAAAGTGGTGCTCACAAAGGGGATACGCGGACATTATTATGCCACAGCTTTATTATGGTTTTAAAAACAGCAGTAAGCCGTTTTTAAAAATGTTAAATCTATGGTCGGAGGCGGTTAAAAGCGGTAATGTTAAGCTGTGTGTAGGTCTGGCGTATTATAAAAGCGGAAAAACGGACGACAATGCGGGTGACGGAATAAATGAATGGTGCGAAAACAGCAATATATGTTCCGAAGAAATAAGATATTCAAGAAGAAAGGATAATTACTGCGGTTTTTCCGTGTACTCCTATTCTTATTTATTTGCGGAAAACAAGTCGGAAAATGCCGAAAAGGAATACCTAAACATAAAAAATGTGTTATAATAATTAAAATTGATGTGGGATGTTAAGATGCAAGGATTAAAAGAACTGTTTAATAAACAACGCGTAATACTCATATTGTGTCTCGTTATTTTAACGGCGGCAATTGCATTGTTTGCCGTCAGTTCAAATAGTGCTGAGTCATTATCTGTTTTTCGTTATACCGATAATAATTCCGCTTCGAAAAATATTTCTTATACTGATGATTATGGATTGGGACAGGCAAAGCTGTGTATAATAAACGTTCCTTATTCCGAAACTATACCTGCCGACAGCGTGAGTGATAAATCGGATCCGCATTGTTCACCGCTTCCGGACGGTACGATTGATTACTACGTTGATGAAAAAATTATTGATAATAAAGAATATGTGTTTCTCGGTTCAGGCAAAATAATAAAAAAAGATGAGTGCAATGTTGTTGACGGCTTTGTTTTGCCTGAAAATTCAATAAGTGTTGCCTCCGTAAACACAGAAAATCAGACAGTGTTATTGCTTAAAACTGATTGGAAAGTACCGTTTAATACAGATTTTCCCGATCAACAATACTATACCGGTTATCTTGAACGTGCATATAATGTTAAATCTTTTAATGCATCGTATTTGGATTTTACTTTTTACTATACTGACAGTGCTGTCGGAAAACTCAATTTTAACGGCAGCAAAATAATAGATCGCGGCGAATGGCTGAAATGTGATAACGGAACTTGTGTATTGCGTCTGTATCTTAAAACACCGGGTGTGTTTTACGGTTACACCGTTTCCTATACGGCAGACGGCAAGCTGTCAATTGTTTTCAAGGATGCGCCGGACAAACTGTCAGATGCAATCGTAGCACTTGATGCCGGCCATGGAGGTAAGGATTGCGGAACTATCGGTGTGAACGGTATATATGAGTCGGAGGTTAACCTTAATATAACTATTTTGGTTAAGGAAAAATTGGAAAAAGCAGGAGTAAATGTTATATTGACACGTTCCGATAATACTTTTTTGTCTGTTGATAAAAGACAGTCTATGGCTCGTTACAGCGGAGCTGATTTGTTTGTTTCGGTACATAACAATTTTTCCGAGAGCGTTTCGTCTCTTTCGGGTCCCGAAGTGTATTATTACAGAGCAAATTCTGAATTGCCTGCACGTCTTATTTTAAGCGGACTTGAAGAGAGTTGGGAAAATATTTATTCAGATAACCCCGGTATGAGAGCTAAAATTATACAGCCGGACGGCAGCAAACGCTTCTTTCCGTATAAGGTTACAAGAATTGAGGAATGTCCGTCGGTTCTTGTGGAGTGCGGTTATTTTTCAAATCCCACAGAGTGTACCGTACTCAGCAACCGTGATTCACAAGAAGTTATAGCTGACGGTATAGCAAAAGGCATAATTTGCTATTTGAATG
>ENA-OURZ01003693-OURZ01003693.1-human-gut-metagenome-genome-assembly--contig:-NODE-3693-length-12437-cov-161.253190_pt1 | contig 12437 bp, 15 predicted proteins | sample MGYA00242073_ERZ509195 | MGnify/ENA primary metagenome ERZ509195 (study PRJEB26280, sample SAMEA2338837) | human gut metagenome | biome: human gut; feature: human-associated habitat; material...
TTAACAAACAAAAATTTTAAAGTTGCAACGTTGCAACAGAAAGGATAAAATCATGAAAATTAATGGCACTGAGATTAAAGGAATTAAAAAAGCTATAGGAGAGTGGAATAAGTTAGATAATAGAAAATATATAACAATTATATACGATAGGAAAAATAAAGAGGTTCAGACTGTTAGCTGGATATGGTATAAAGAAAATTGCAATGAGCGTTTAAGCGACGGCTATTTCAGATATGAAAATATTATTGATTTAATAAGGGACGCTTATTATGATGATTATCGTGTTACTATGATAACAGTACAAACAGTATTAAGAGAATATGTGATATAAAACAAAAAGCCCCATGAGAAAACTCATGGGGATATTTTTATGCTCTTATACTTATAGCGTGTTTGCTTTGTGCGTTTATCCAGTTTCTAACAATTTCACCCACTGAATTATCTGCATAAAATACACGATTAAACGTTATTAAATTATTAATAAGTTTATGTACGTCTGTAGGCTGTTCCGCCAGTGATTGGACGTGTAAAGGATTGGTATCTGTTTCAAAACTGTATACAATTCTATTTTTTAAATTTAGATTTTCCGTTTTCGTTTGAATGTTAAAAAATAGAAATACACTATTATTATAATGTACAATATTGCAAGCAATAATATCATTATCAAAAAATATATAAGCCCTGTATACAATATCTTCTTTTTTAATTTTAAATGGTGCGTGGGGGTAGTTTTTAATTTCCCACTGTCCTGTTGTTATCATTTTTAATTGTGGATTATCAAAAGCGAAATATTTACTAACTTTTCCAGTCTGCCCTTTACTGTCTGAATACTCGAGTGCTAATGTTAATTCGCTATCTCCATATGTAAATAATTTCAAGTCACCTTGTTTAATATCTGAAATTTTACCTAATCCCATTTCCGCAAAATATGGGCAATATTGATTGACAGTATTTGCTATCATGTAAATAATTGTGTTATCCCTGTCACGAATAATAGACGACAATAAGTTAGTGAATGTAACAAATTCATTATTAAGGTAAAATGAACGTGTCATAAATTCATCAAATAATATATATTTGAAATAGCCGTTATCAGCACCTTTTGTGCGTTCCCACGCATTTAGAGAAAAACACTTGCAAAAACTTTGTTCACTTTTTTCTTCCGTATTTGTATTATATAGATAAAATTCTCTATTCTTGTATATAGTGCTGTTAAATTGCCCATTAGATAATTTTTCAATTAAAGCTGAATGTGGTTTAAATAAATTTTGTATATTTTTAGGCATAATTTCTTCATCATAACGTCTTATATACGCAAGCCTAAAGCCCTCTTTAAAATATCCTTTTATTTCCTGCTCACACACTGCATAAGTTTTTCCGTTTGAACGTTGTCCTATAATCAAATTGTATAGAGCATTTAACTTATTAATCTTTTTAAGTGAATAGTATTCATTTTTCATTAAAATCACACTCCCAAAAATTTGTAGCCAATTCTTGACTTTTTTCAAATAATGTATGCTCTTTTGCACCGCCACCAAAATTTGTGCCACACATTAAATAATATATAAACTGTTCAGATAGTGACATATTATAATCTTGCTCTTCCATGTGAATGTAGCTATTTTCTGCCACTTCTGCATAATTTCCTTGATAGTCTTTTACTATAATTTTGTAAGGGTCATTAATATATGTTAATGTGTTTTTGCCTGTATACTCTTTCGGAATATACATTTCATTGTCAAAAAACTCAAATGGTTGCAACGTTGCAACTATATATGGAACGGCACACTTTTTATTTAGTCCCGAAACAGTAATATTAAATTTGCCGTTCTGTTCATAGGCATAACGCTTTGCACCTAACGTTTTAAATTTTGTGTAAATTCCCTCAAAATCCCATACCCCCAAAGGCTTTTCAGCCCCTTTAATTGTTTTAGGTTTAGCTAAATTTAAATCAATTTCATAATAGCTTAAAGCCGTGTTAATCTCATCAATACAATTTTTGTTATATTCATTTATCCAGTTTTTATAATTTTCATAGTTTAAAAATTTTATGCTATCTGTATCACAATAAATAACATCTTCATCAATTTCTAAAATACCTTTAAAAAGTTCGTGTCTTGCCCATGCCGTAATCCATACTCCCCACTGGTATACTAGCACTTGTTTTTTATTCTTTATGTAATTTTCTTGTAATGCTTCCGTTATATCTTTCTTTTCTGTACTCCATTCTTTCCCATTAAAAATAATATCATCGTTTACTGGATTGGTCACACACATTCCGAATAAACTATTCAGCATACCTTTACCGACTAAATACTCTACTTCTTTGCCCTTTACACCTTTTAAAGTGGTTTTATCATTATAAAATTTCAATGCACATTCTATAATTTGTTTAGGCAAATATCCATAACTTGAAGCGTAAAATTTACCGATTGACAAATGCTCGTATGAATAGAATTGCTCAAAGTCCTTAAAATCAATATCTGTAAAATATGTAAATACTCTATCTGCCGATACAATTCTACCATTATCAACAACGGCATTATCACATACAGAGCATTTTGACCTTGATAAAATGTGATTACATTTTTTAGCAATAACATTAGTTAATTCCACTTCAAAAACGCAAGGATAATTTTTAATACAGTATCTAAAATCTTTTAAATCTTTTATGTGAATTTTTGTAAATGGTTGCATTGGATATTTTTTTCTAATCATAACAGACGGATAAGAACTTGTAAAATCGATACTAGCAACATTTTCTAAAACCATTCCTACATACATATAATTAGCGTGTGTATATCCACCCATGAAACTTTTATGCAATAGACAAAATAAATCTTTATCGACTGGGGCTATCTTTTTAATCTTTTCTCTATATTTTGGATAATATGTATTTTTCTTAATGTAGTTTTGGCAATATTTTCTAACATATCCTGTTTTAGTTAATGGAATTTTTGTTATATCATTATCATTTTTTGCCATTTCTTCGAGTATAAAATAATGTAAAATTTTGACATCATGTTCACAATATCCTAACTCTTCTTTTGTCAGTGTCGTTTTCCATGTTCTTAAAAGTTTATAATTCAAATCACCTGTTAATTTTTGTATTTTTACGCTTGTTAAATCTTCTGCGGTTTTTGCTAAACTCATACCGCTTAACATTAAACTACATTTTAATTCAAAACATTCATTCATAGTACACTTAATAGGGTGACGTGCGTTTCTTGCGAAAACGTCTTTAAAACGTTCATGACCGATTAAAAATTGAAATTCATAACCTAAATTGTGAATATATATTATAATTCTTCTGTATTCATTTAATTGTAGCACTTCTTTTAACTTATTTAATGTAAAATCAAAATCTTCCCATGTTCTGCCGTATACATAATTTCCATTTAATGCAAACATAAAAATATACATACACGCTCTTTTATTATCACCCTCATAAAATGAACTTGTTTCAATATCAAATGCAAACGGAGCGTTGTAATATTCGATATATTGATTATCCTTTGTACGAGTTGTAACTGTCTGTAAATTACTATTCTTTAGAATATCAAAATCAAAATCATTTACATTTATCAACTATTACACTCCCTTTGATAATAGTTGCAACGTTGCAACTATTCAAGCATTTGCATTTGCTCACGCATTAAATCATACATTTCATTTTGTGTTTGTGCTGAATTTTCAAGTGTATTTAATAATGATGTTATTTCATTATCATTAAAACCGCTTTCAACCATTTCTGCAATAAATTGTTGTACAAAATCGCTGTTCGGTAACTCTGCACTTATTCCACTATTTCCGAAAATCGTTAAAACTCTGTCAACATTTTCCTCAGAAATATTTAAACGTTTTGCGTGTTTTGACATAATAGACTTTGTTTCTTTTACTGTTGTTTTCTGCCCTAAAAACTGTCTAATCTGAACATAATGTTTTAACAATTCTGCTCTTGTTTCTCCTTTTGTACCTGTCTTAAAAAAATTCTTTTTTGTTGAAAATTTACTTTCATGTAGAAACGTATTCCATTTACTAGAAATTATAGGATTTTTGCTATACATTCCACTTTTTTTCAATTGACTAAGGCGTAAATTTGCTTTACGCCCTTGTCTTAAAATTTCAGCTTTTAGCTGTTCGTTTGTTAAACCGCTTGCAAAATGTTCATTCATACAAATACACCGCCTTGTAACATATTTACTATATATTGTCTTTCGCTGTCTGTACACCTGAAATTTATTTCAGGATTGCTAACAACTGTAAAACCCTTAAAATCAGATAGTTTTCCAGTTATTTCGCAAGCATATCCTATAGTACGCCCGTAATTTTCAGGTACATTTAAAATAGGTCTGTCAATAATAAAATAACACTTCTGTGGTTGCCACGTTGCAACAGACGGAGAACTTGCACTGGCTGATTGATATTGTACTGGCGTTGCAAAACCACTATACATCTGATTAGCACTATTAACTAAACCGCTCATACTGTCCGTAACTGTAGCACTTGCAATGCCCATTGCCCCGTTTACTACATTACCCACAACTGTGCTTGCATAACTTGCGCTGTCTGTTCCTGTCATTGGAATTGATACACCTACTACTCCATTCCTATAAATAAATGGTATATCGTCTTTAAATACAATTGCTGTTCCTGCCCCTGTTGTATAGTCAACTATCATTTTTACTGAAATTTTGTGACCCATAAACTCCGCTGTCGAAACAGGTACAACGCCAATATATGGTATATATAATTGGGCTGTTGTGTATGGTTCATAATCTAGGAAATTTTTAAATTTAGTAAAAAATGTACATTCACCTAAATCAATTAAACTGTTTACATTTTCAGTTAGTTTAATACCATTTACACCGGTGTTTGTTCTGCCTATTACAATAGGCTCTGCTTCCGTTGCGGAATTTTTATGTGCCACATTAAACGGAAACAACCGCAAGTCGATAATTCCGTTCATAGGATTTTCGCCCATTAAGGCTAAACCTTTCACAATTTCGTTAAATTTTGTTTCGTCAGCGTTCCATAAAAAATCGGCAAGTTGTCGCACATTAGTTGACGTGACCGCAAATGACCTATTGAAAACATTGACATTAGATAGTGTAGGTTTATTCAAGTCTATTTTATCAGTATAATTGTTAGGGTCAGTGTTTTCAACTCCGTTGAAGCCGTTGCCTGTATCTTCTGTCTTATCCCATGTAGTTTGGTGGGTATTATCGTTTATATCTTTTCCTTCTAGAGGTGTATCAGATATAGCCCCCTCATCATTCATTTTTCCTATAATTATATGTGGGTCTGTAATATTTTTTAGGTCAGCATGTTGCACACTGTCAAATGTAGTCGCACAAAAGAACCCTGTATTTGCAATTATTTTCAAAACGTCCGCACGAGTGCCTTTAAATTTAGTATAAACTTGTGTACCATTATCGACTAATTCCCACAATTTACTACCATACGGACATTCAAAAACTGCTTCATGGCTAGTAAGACCGCTACTATGAAATGTGCTATTGGGTTTTTGACCATATGTTAATTCATTACCATTATTATAGTAGGGGAAAATATCTTCTTGATAAAGCCCCTCTTTAGAAATATTTGTTATTGTTCCGTATAGTAGCGGTATGAATGAATTTGCCCACCCGTTTTTATAATAATCTCTATTTTTATTATTACCAAAATATGGTCTAAATGATATTGTAGTAATTGTAGGGTGGGTTTTTTCGTTTTCAGTTCCGAAATATTCGTCGACGGGATATTCAATATATTCTGTAGGATTAGTCGCACCTATTCGCACTAAAAAACATAACGATTTAAACGGAAATTTCAACACGGGACGAATTTGTGTATATATTTCTGTTTGTCCGTATGCAATTCTATTCCGATACCATTCAAATAGACTGCCGTAGTTACTGCCATGTAAAGCACCTAAATAAACCCCGGTATCAATAGGTTCAGTGAACCCTGTTTCAACCCACTTTGTACTATTCAAATTGTTAATAAATAACAATACTGAATTAGGGTTTTTGAAATTTGTGCCAATTAAAATAGATTGGTCAAACTCTTCATTTAGCTTCAAATGGCTTGGATATCGACTTTCAATTGTACTAACATATCGTCCTATCGTCAACACGTTTCCGTCATCAAACGTAAGATAAGGATAACCCTCGCTCCAATAATCGGTATTTAATTTCATTTGTTAATCACGCTCCATTCTCTGATGTTCCTTGATTGCTTCCACCGCCTGCCACATTTAGCACAAAATTGTAACTATTTGCTGAAGCCGTGTCAAGGTTAAAATCTCCACCAGTAAATTCTATTACTTTCATTTCCTTATTCCCTTTTAATGGTAACATTGTATCAGGAATATATGTACTTCCGATATTTTCATTTCTAGTAACTAGAAATGTGCTGTTTAGTAATGCTGTTGAATAGGTAAAAATATCAAATTCACACTGTAAAATAATTGTTTCAGCACTTTCAACGTCCGCTGAAATTATATGATAATATCTATCAAAAAATGGTATATATGCCATATTTGCGTTAAACGTTTCAGACGTGCAAAATAATCTTATGTGCGGTGAAAAACTGTTCATAGTATCCAGTATTTCACAATTATAATCAATTGCATTTGTTAATGTTTTTTGAACTGTTCGCACATCTTGTGTGCATTGATATGTTGTTATAATTGGCATTTTTTCTCACCCTCTATATAGTTGCAACGTGGCAACTTTTTTGAGTTACCACGTTTTAACTATTATTTTGTTGTGCTGTTATCCAGCATCTGCTACTATAAATACCACACAATTTTCCATAGTATCATTGAAATAGCTTGCATCATACTTATAGAAATAATTCCAGTATTCACCCTTTGGGTTGTAAATACTTGTAACTCTCGGATTTGCGTTACAAATCATACAAGCATCTTTGTCAAAAATAGTGCCTATAATACCTGTCTGAGTAACTGCATTACCGCTTGCGGTTGTAACATTAATTTTGGAAATTTCTGCAAAGTCGAAATTCTCGCTATTTCCGCTACCCTGCCAATATGGTACTTCCGAATATCCATTTAGCTTTACAAGGTCATTGTGGAATGTGTCACTCTGTAGATAAACCTCAGCCGTATTTACAAATCTTGACAGAAGAACCATTTTCATATCACTCTCAGGGGTAAATGTAGTATACCCACCGTCATTGAATAGAGTTGACGGACGCTGAATATATTTGATATACTCCTTGATTTTGCCAATTGCATACCTCAAAAAGTCCTTGTCCATAAGTGCATGACTTGCGGTCAGGGTTTGTGTAAATTCTGCATTATACATTGTCAAAAGATTAACAACGTTGTTTTTGCCATGTATCTTCTCAGCAATGAGATTATTAACAGTGCGTGTTTTAAGTATATCATTTGACAGAGTGAGTTTAAATCTGATACGATTTTCAATCATAGCAAAAAAGCTGTTCATTTCAGCGGGCGAATTAAATGCACTCTTAACCTGCATTTCTGTAAATGACATCTGCACTTCATATGTTACCTTACTGTCGTAAAATTTTGACTGAACATTAGGGGCTGTAAATACAAATGGGTCATAACTCTGTCCGCTTGTCAATTTCCAGCTATCATTCTCAACTGCATCAGGCATTTCACACCTGACTTTCTGCATTGCTGAACCATATTCCCAGTTGTCGGCAAGTATATCGGGGGCTGTCGAGTTGTAAACTCTGTCAACAAAAATCATTCTGCCAACTTTATCAATCAGCTTGCGGACATAATTATCAACGTCTGTCGCTCCCAAAATCTGCTTACCCATATCGACGACGTTTTCAAGGTTTTCAGTTGTTATGGCGGTTTCACCGACAATTTCTTTCTGAGCTTCATTCAAAATTGTTGCTATCTGTGTTACTTTCATAAATTTTTCCTCGCTTTCATTTCCTCGCCTTTTATGCGATAGTATGTGTTTAATTTTTTTCTTATCGTTCTGTCAATCCCTTTGAAATGTGAAAATTTATCTTTAATAACATTTTCATAATCTAGCCAATTGGCAAGGGATAACCAAAACATAAAATCATCACTATATAAAATATAGTCTTTTAAATCTTCCTTGTGTTGCAGAGTGTCAGTAATTACATTTAATACAACTGTCCTCGCAAGGTTGATATAATTTTCTGCATATGTAGGACTTCTCACTTTTTGCATATATTCCTCTCTTTCTAGTTGCAACGTTGCAACTTTTAATATACACCGATTAGAATTATATCGGCTATAGCCTTGATAAATAGGTCAACTACAGAAAACATTGCAAGCTGTCTTTCACTTTCAATCATCTGTTGCGACGTGGTAACGCCTATATTACCGCTTCTTGTAAATTCATGTACAGTTTTTTCGTTTCCTGCTGTTGTAACTGTAGTATTTATATCTTGCGTATCGGTGTTTGTGCCTGTATTGGTGGTCTTTGTATCATTAATAAAACTGTCCGATTTATCAAATGTTGTTTTTCCTGTTGTAATTGACGTATCAACTCCGACTGTATTTGTATTTACTCCTTTGTTTGTTTGTGTAATGTTCGGAGTTCTTGTGTCTGTTCCCTTTTCTGTCATGGAATAGTTTTCAATCGGGTTATATTCTAATGACAGTGTGTCAACAAGCTTATCATATTCATATTTATGTGATTTACCATATAATGCTATATAGTCGCTTGCCTGTTTTACCATTTTTGTATTACTTCCGTCATTTTCATTATCATAATATTTATAAAAATCACGTTCACCAAACTTGTTTACAAAATATGAGAACATTTCGGCAGATGTAAAAATTGTAAATAATTTCAAGTCTGTTGATACCTTGTCAAAAATAGTATTTATAGAGGGGAATAATTCTATCCATTCATTAAGCGTTATCAATTTTTTCATTGTCTTTTTCCTCTTCCTCTGTAGGCTCTTCCTCTGTAGGCTCTTCCTCTGTAGGCTCTTCCTCTGTCAAGTCTTTCCATTCTTCCGAAATTTCAACAGTTATATTTGTACCGAACATTTTGTTAATTTTTTCAAGTGCCTGCTGTCTGTTGTTTAGCATATTTACAACATTCACAAACAAAGCACTATCATTAATGTTAACTTCTGCCGTGTTTAGTCGCTCTCTTTTCATGTTGAAATTTGCATTTACTCCGATTGAGTTGTAAAAATTTGCAAGCCAAAATTGATACGTTTCGACGGTCTGCTGTAGAATTGTAGCAACACTTGTATTATCTGCCATTTTTATTGGCGTGATACAATTTAATATAGTGTCGTCAATCATGACCGCTGGATTACCGTTGTATAACTGTTTTAGAACTTTTTCCCCAGCAATTCTCACTGTATCGTCTTTACACAAAAACGCTGTTTGAACTCTACCATTTTTCAACGCACTAGAAATTGTTACCACACAATCAGCCAGCATATTTGCGGTTAATGTTAGTATAGGATATAGACCGCCCGTCATTGTTTGTGTAGGATATTTGTCGGTATCACTGTTAAACATTGCAACTCCGTCAACGTCTAGCTTCACAGTTTTACTTCCTAAAATTGGATTAGCAACAATAAATTCTGTAGGTAAATAATACTCATTAGGATAACCGCCGAAATTTCCGTTTAGTGCGTATAATTTTCCGTTAAATTCCGTGAAAACAACACGCCCTGTTACAAAAAGCCAAAAATTCATTACTTGTTCGTCAATGGTATCTGGCAAGCCTTTCCATGTAAACATATTAATAACACGATTTAACAACATTTTATAATAATAATTTGTCAATTGTGTTTTGTCTATGTTTGATACTCCAAACTCGCTCCATTCCCACGGCTTTATTTTTGAATTCATTTTCTCACCCCTTTATCGGTTGCAACGTGGCAACTTTTTTTGTTACCACGTCATGCCGATTTTGTTATTTACTGTATCTGAATTGAATAAAATTCTCCGTTTGTTGACTTGCCTTTTACAAATCGTACCTTTACTTCCTCTCCGTCACTCAGACAGTCGCTGAGAATATCCGCAAGTTCTTCCATGTGGTCAATACACACCTTTGAAGAAAAGCCAAAAACTCCGATATCTGTTGCAATATAACCAATATCACAAGGCTTCTTATCCCTGTCAAGTCCACCATTTTCTACCACTGCACACCCCGAAACAGTGTGCCACTCGCTCGCTTCTGCTGTCTTGATTGAAATGCTTCCGCTCTTTGCGTTAAAAATATCCTTTTTGCTCATGTTCACATTAAATCCTGTCATGTTAAAAACCTCTTTCCATGTTTTTTGTAATTTGTTCAATATTATGTGACCGTAATATATAATAGCTATGTACGCTAGATAACAATATCGGTTTAGCACTCTTATTTTATAAATGTTAATTATTATCAATTTGCTGTTGTATTGTTAAATGCTCACAAGCGTATTATCTTTAAAAATTGACTATGTTATTAAGAATAGCTTCATACAGTGCATTGATTAATTGTTTTCCTGCTATTCCGTTCTCTTTCTTTTTTAGTATTCGCAAAATCTCGTTTGTAGCCTTTTCAGTGCCTTTTCCGTAAATTCCGTTAAAATCTACACTTGTACTAATTATTTTACAAGTTTTCGCTAGTTTTAACAACATTTTATAAGCGTATACGCCTGCATTATTATCTCCACGTTTTAGTCCTGTAGTGTCGAGGGCGTTACCTTTGTATCTTAACACGCCTAAAAAGTTAGTATATGTGTGACGCTCTTTCGACACAAAATTGTGCCCGTTATAATTTTGGTCATAACTGTAAAAATAGCTTGTATTTCCCTCGCCTGTTGCTATTGAGATATGCCCGATATTGTCAGCCGACTTGAAAACACAAATGTCGCCTTGCATTGGTACAAACTCAGGTGTATTTGAAATTTTTGTAAAATTCTTTACAAGTGCCAATACCTCATTAAAACGTGTGAAATACTGTTGAGCGTTGAAATTGTGTGGATAGTATGTGAAAATATTAAAACATTTCTGCATATAATCATTGACTAAATCACAACACTGAAAACCGAAAACTCCGTCAAAATCGATTGACTTGCCTAGATTTTTAGAAATATACTCTTTAAACGTCATTTTTCTTTCACCTCTAAATCTGTTAATCTATGGTTAATTACCTTTATCTGTTCTTCAACAACTGGCAAACGCCTTGCAAAATTATTGTGTTCTGCCACTCGTTTTTCTAACTGTTGAACTCTGTACTCTGTTAGCTTAAACCCCGAATAGCTTCCTATAAAAGTACCTATTAAAGACAGTACCGCAACTATTATTGAACTCCACATTTTACACCTTGCCGTTCTTTGAAAACTGAGTGCCAAAGTAAAATGCAATTACAGTGGTAAATACTGTCATATACTGGTCGCTTGTTATTTTTCCTGCTAGTGATAGCAGACAAAAAATAATAGTTAACAGAATTGTTACAATTGATTTTATTGTAATCTTCATATGTACACCACCTTTTATGAGTTATCACTTTTTACACGTCTGTAAATTTCTTCATGCACTCCGAAACTCACAGTTACTAATTCGGGAATAACTTTTCCCTCATCATAAAACTTTGGTGCAACATTCAGCGGTATAAAATGGCTTCTTTCGCAACGTCTAGCTTCATGCTCGTCTTCAAAAACCTTTCCGCACAATTCACAAACAAAAAGTTTTTTCATTTCTATTTACCTACCTTTCTATCACACTGAGTTATTAAAACTCAGTGTGTTTTGTTGTTACGTCAAACGAAATATCGATATTTTCAAGGCTCTCTCTTTTCTCCATGAGTGCATTTACCCATATTGAAAGGTCTTTAAGAGTTGCAAAGTGCTGAACTCCTCTCGGGGCTTCCTTGGTTGCGACGTTGCAACTTTCAGCGGTTGTTGTTTCCTCTTCCTTTTCCTCTGCTTCCTCTTCCTTTTCCTCTGCTTCCTCTTCCTCAGTGCCTTTCATTTCAAGAGCCTTTGTACTGTTGACAAACTCCCTCAATTGCTTTATTGTCATATCTGGGGTGATGTTACCATTTTCAATAACTTCATTGTCAAGAGTTACAAGAGTGGCAAGCTGATTAAAAGTGTACATTTCAGCGTTAAGCGGTGAATTTATATCAGTTATAAACTTGTCCGCTACTCTTCTCATACGGCTAGCGGTTGACTTTGTGATATTAAACATTGTCATTGTATAGTCACCAAAGTCACCGAAATCATCTTTCCATGTGTTCTTGTTGTATATCTCCGCAAGGTCAACGCAAATAGCTTTCTTGTTATCCTCAACATTTACCATTCTTGTAAAGATACGCCTTGTGCTCTCTTTAAGAGCGTTACTCTTAAATGTGTTCATGATGTTTGTGCTTTCTGATTTAATAATATTCTCCATGATTTTATCCTTTCTGTTGCAACGTTGCAACTTTAAAATTTTTGTTTGTTAA
>ENA-OURZ01003694-OURZ01003694.1-human-gut-metagenome-genome-assembly--contig:-NODE-3694-length-12437-cov-4.850509_pt1 | contig 12437 bp, 9 predicted proteins | sample MGYA00242073_ERZ509195 | MGnify/ENA primary metagenome ERZ509195 (study PRJEB26280, sample SAMEA2338837) | human gut metagenome | biome: human gut; feature: human-associated habitat; material: faeces...
GCAGGCTCATGATGATGCTGTTCACGCACACGGATTTACCGCTGCCGGTGCTGCCCGCGATGAGCAGGTGGGGCATCTTGCACAGGTCGGTCACCTGCGCTACACCGGCAATGTCCTTGCCAAGGGCGATGCCCAGCGGCGAGGTCATGCGCAGAAAGCTCTGGCTCTCAAAGATGCTGCGGATGGAAACGGCGGTCTTTTTGTGGTTGGGCACCTCGATGCCCACGGCGGGCTTGCCGGGGATGGGAGCTTCCATACGCACGTCTGCCACCGCAAGGTTCAGGGCGATATCGTCCGCCAGCGAGGTGATGCGGCTGATCTTTACGCCTGCCATGGGCTGCAGCTCGTACCGGGTGACAGAGGGTCCGCGGGAGATATCCAGCACCCGGGTGCGCACGCCGAAGCTTTCCAGCGTGTCCACCAGCTTCTGGGCGTTGGCCTTCAGCTCGTCCTGAGCACCGGGGTCACTCTCCTCGGCAGACTTTTCAAACAGCTCGATGCTGGGATACTGATACTGGAAGGTCTCCACCACCTCCGGCTCCTCGGCCGGGGCGGTGGCGGCAGCCTGCTCACCTGCGGCGGGTTTTTCCATGGCAGCCGCCACCAGCGTGTTCAGGTCTTTTTCCTCCACCGGTTCGCTGGTAATGCTGATCCAGCCGTCCTCGTCCGGTTCACTGCGCATGGCCACCGCGTTTTCCGCGCTGACCCGCACCGGCACCACCGGCTCATCCGTAGTGGGCAGGGTGGGGGTCTGGAACACCGGCATCTCAGGCTGCATGGGCTCTGCCGGTGCAGCCGCAGGGGCTTCCGGGGCCGCAGGCGGCACGGTGGGGTTCACCACAGGGGCCGGAGCAGGCGATCCGGCGGGCGCGAAGAAATCCTCGGCGGCAGTCTCCACGGCATCCGGCACTACCGGTTTGACGATGGCCCGGGGCGGGGCCTTTTGGAGCGGGTCCTGCCCAAAGGTGCCGCCCGGCCCGATGATGATGGGCTCAATGGGCTCGCTGCCGCCCTCGGAAACAGAGGTATCCGGCCCAAGATCAATATCAAACGCCGCACGGGGATGGTTGGAGGTCACCTTGACCGGCTCAAAGGCTGGGGCAGGCTGGGCGGGAGCCGGTTCCGGCTCCACCGGCGCAGGCGGCTCGTAGCCCAGAGAATCGTCCACGGGAGCAGGTTCCGCTTCGCCTTCCATCTCCTTGGTCACCTTGTGGCCCCAGCTGAACACACCGGACAGCCACCCGGGCACTGGAATGCCGCCGGGCACATCTTCCTCATCGAAATTATCATCGTAATCGTCCGCAGGCTCCTCGGCGCAGTACTCCTCTTCCGCCTGCCGGGCCGCAAGGCGCTCAGCACGGCGGGCGGCGTTCTGCTCATAGACCGCCACGCCTTTTTCATGCACACCGCCGCCCACATTGCAGATCCACTGCCAGCACTCGGCAGGGGTGATATCAAAAATATACAGGCTGGCGCACAGGGCCAGCACCGCCATGACCAGATTGGCCGCAGGCCGCCCGCAGAGCAGGAGCAGGTTGCCGCCCAGCAGAGTGCCCAGCACGCCGCCGCCCAACCAGGCGTTTGCACCGTTCTGGTAGCAGGCAGCGATCATCTGGGCAGCGGTCAGGTCGGCGGGGATATCCGAAAACACGATGACCGTGCCGCTGGCAAAGATCAGCCCCAGCAGCAGCTTGAACACCTGCATCAGCAGGTCCTGCCCCCGGGTGTAGAGGATGGCCAGATAGCACACCGCCGCGCCCAGCACAAAACTGCCGCAGCCGAACAGCCCGAATAGGATCTGGTGGGCGCTCTTCCAGACGGAGTCCCCCTCCACGAACGCCAGCACGATGAGCAGCAGCCCCACAAACAGGGTGCCCAGCCCCGCCGGCATCCGCTCCTCGGCCCGGCTTTTTCTGCGTGCAGACGCGCGCTTTGCAGTTGTTTTTCGCTTTCGTTTTGCCATTTTCTGTTCTGACCCCTGTCCTTTGTTCCCATAGTATTCGATTCTTTCATTATACCACGGGTTGGGTCAAGTGGCAATTATAGAATGCAGACCGATATAATCATTGAGGTAGTCGTAACCGTCCATGGCACTGACCTCCTCCACAGAGGAAGCCGTGCTGACGGCAGCCGGCGCACTGCTAGCCGGTGCGGCATCGCTCGCGACTTTGGCGTGCCCCTGAATGAAAAGTTCCTCAACTAAGCCATCTTTCTCCATTCTTCTTCATCATAGCAGAACAGGCATCCTGCCCGATACCGCCAAGCGGTAACGCAGGATGCCTGTTCTGCTTTATGTTTCCCGGAATTCCCGCGTATTGAACGGCGCTTTTTAATGCTGGATCTGTCCGCCTGCCCGGGTCGCTTTTTTCATCCGTAAATCTGTGAAGGGTGCCAATGCTTCAATCAGTGCGTGATCGTGGTTCTGCACCAGACGGCTTTGGGGGCCGAAAAGCATGGTCTGTTCCACATCCTCCGTACTGGCAGCCCAGCCCGGCGCACCGGTACGGGCAAACTGCATCACAGCGCCAAAAATTTCCGCTTCCAGCTGCTTTGCTCCCTCAAAGGCACACACCGGCACAAGCTCTGTGTTGTGGAACACAAATGGGATATCCGCACAGTGCCACGGGGTACTTTTCCCCATCAGAGGAAAATCCTGATCAAACAGATAACTGTACACCTTTCCGCCCGCCTTGGCACGCTCCCGGACATATTTGATCGTGGGGGCGCGGAAGCTGGTATCTGCCAGCAGCAGGTCTTCCTCCGGGCGGTGCGGGTAGGCAGTGCGGAACTGCTCCCGCAGGGTCTCTGCGGCAGACAGACCCACTGCTTCTTCCGGGCCGACTCCTTTCAGACCATCAAAGAAACCGTAGAACTCCGAATAAACCGTACCGATCAGCACCGGAACGTCTGCGGTCTCGGGCCGAAACCCACTGCCGTTGTGGAGCGGATCTCCAAGATAGAAGCGGTTCGGGTGGGGACTTTGGCCCACATTCGCGCCTTTTGCTTTCAGAGCCGGGCTGACGTTCCGGTAAGCCTGCGCCAGCTGGTGGTAGGGCACAGTTTCCAGCTGCTGTGCTGTCTGCACGCCAAGCTCCTGCATCAGCGCCTGCACACAGTCCCTGCCGCTGCCGACGCTGTCGTTCAGCAAACCTTCCAGCACACCACTCATTATCATCGCCCTGTGGTACAGGCCATCTGCTGCCGGGGTCTGCAGCAGCGTTGTCACTTTGGCACCGCCGCCGGACTGGCCGAATACCGTCACGCAGCCGGGATCGCCGCCAAACGCTGCAATATTGTCCCGCACCCACTGCAGTGCCAGGATGATATCATCCCCACCCGCATTGCCGGAGTTTGCGTACTCCTCCCCAAAATCGGAGAGATCCAAGTAGCCCAGGATGTTCAGCCGGTGGTTCAGTGACACCACCACGCAGTTCCCTTCCCGCGCCATGTTTCCGCCCTCGTAGGCCACCTGCTCAATGGACGAGCCGGCAAAAAATCCGCCGCCATGGAGCCAGACCAGCACCGGCCGCTTTTGGGCATCGCAGGCCGGGGTCCAGATGTTCAGGTTCAGGCAGTCCTCATCCTGCACCCAGTAGCGGTGGGGCACACGCAGCTCGCCGCCGGGCTTGTCGATGCTCAGCAGAGGGCAGACGCAGCCGTAACTGGAAGCGTCCAGCGGCTCTGCCCAAGGCTGGGGCGGCTGGGGTGCATGGAAGCGCACCGCCCTCCCATACGGGATGCCCTTGAAGCTGCTGATCTCCCGGAAGCGATATCCCCGCACCGGACCGTAATTTGTCTGAACCACCGGGAAATCCGGCGCACAGCAAAATGCCTTTTCCATAAATGACCTCCTTCTTTCAAAAAGACAGACCCCCGGTACTGCAAACATGGCACCCGGAGGTCTGTTTTGTTATCCTAAATCTTCGCCGTTGGTGGCAATGACCTTCTGATACCAGTAGAAGCTGTCCTTCTTTTCGCGGCTCAGATCACCCGTGCCGTCGTCAAACTTGTTGACGTAGATGAAGCCGTAGCGCTTTGCCATCTCACCGGTGGAGGCACTCACCAGATCGATGCAGCCCCAGGGGGTGTAGCCCATCAGATCCACGCCGTCCTTTACAGCCTCGGCCATCTGCTCGATGTGGGCACGCAGGTAGTCGATGCGGTAGCTGTCGTGGATCTTTCCGTCGGCATCCTTCTTGTCGTAAGCGCCCAGGCCGTTTTCCACCACCATCAGGGGAATGCGGTAGCGGTCGTAGATCGCGTTGAGGGTGTAGCGCAGACCAATGGGATCGATCTGCCAGCCCCAGTCGGAGGCTTTCAGGTAAGGATTCTTCTTGCCAGTAATGATGTTGCCACCCACATCATCGGCATCCTTGTGGGTGGTGATGCAGTTGGACATATAGTAGCTGAAGGTGTAGAAATCGACAGTACCGGCCTTCAGGATGGCAGCATCCTCCGGCTCCTGCCGGATGGTGATATTATTCTCGGCAAAATAGCGCTTCATGTAAGAAGGATACTCGCCGCGGACATGCACATCAGAGCAGAACCAGTTGCTGATCTGCATGGCCTTCTGGTTGGCGATCTCGTCGGCCGGGTCGCAGGTCAGTGCGTAGCTGGTGATAAAGCAGATCATGCAGCCCATCTTGAACTGAGGGTAGTGGTCGTGGGCATACCGAACAGCCTCTGCACTGGCCACAAACTGGTGATGCAGCGCCTGAAAACGCTCCTGCTTGTTGTCCGGCACCTTGTCGGTAGGGCCTTCAAAGCCCCGGATGGTGCCTGTTTCCAGGATCGCGCCCATGGGCATGGTACCGCAGTTGATCTCGTTGAAGGTCAGCCAATACTTAACCTTATCCTTGTACCGCTCAAAAATGGCCTTGCAGTAGTTCATATAGAACTCGATGAGTTCCCGGCTGACCCAGCCGTTGTACTTTTCCACCAGCGCATAGGGCAGTTCATAGTGGCTGATGGTGACCAGCGGCTCGATGCCGTGCTTCTTGCAGCAGTCAAAGACCTTGTCATAGAATTCAAGGCCCTTCTCGTTCGGCTCGGTCTCCATACCGGTGGGGAAAATGCGGGTCCAGTTGATGGAGGTGCGGAAGGTCTTGAAGCCCATCTCGGCGAAGAGAGCAATGTCCTCCTCGTAGTGGTGGTAGAAGTCGATGGCCTCATGGCTGGGATACAGCCGGTCGGAGCGGACAGCAGTTGTCACCCATTTCGGACTGGTGTGAGAGCCATTGGTGCACAGGTCAGGGATACTGGGGCCTTTGCCATCCACGTCCCATGCGCCCTCGAACTGGTTGGCTGCACAGGCACCGCCCCACAGGAAATCATCACGGAAAACGCTCATAAGTTTCTACTCCTATCCTATTTTGTTCTGGTTCAGGCGGGGTTCTGTTCAAAGAACAGCTTCAGGGCACCGATCAGGTTGGCATCGTTGCCATAGCGGCAGCGCACCAGCTCCGGCTTGACCGCCGGCATGACTGTGCAGCGCTCAAACAGCCAATCCAACTCGGCCTGAATCGCAGGCAGCAGAGCCTCCGCTGCGCTGATACCGCCGCCGATGGCCACCTTTTCCACATCCAGCACATTCTGCAGGCTCAGGATGCCAACGGCCACCCGCCGGGCAAAGATCTTGAGAGCCTTCTGCGCTTCCGGCTCCCCGGCATTGTAAGCCGCAAAGATTTCCTCGCCGGTGGGTAGCGGGCCCTGCAGCGACAGTTTCTTCTGCCGAGCATATTCCCGGATCAAACCTGTCGCCGAAGCGGCACCTGCCCACAGGGGTGCATCCGAGAAAGTTTCCACCTTGTTCATCTCAAAGGTTTCTGTCTCCATGGCTGCCATATTGGAAACAAGGCCGCTAACCTCGCCTGCGGCAGCGTGAGCGCCCATCAGCACCTTCCCGTTCAGGATGATGCCGCCGCCGATGCCGGTGCCCAGCACCAGCACAAGACCATTCTCCACACCGGCCAGCGCACCGGTCCAACCCTCCGCTGCTGCGGCACACTTGCCATCGTTGGCGATGGTCACCGGCACGCCCAGCCGTGCCTCTACCTGCGCAGCAAAGGGCTGCTCCCACATAAAGGCACTGAGCATTCCACCGGTATGGGCGATGCCGTTTCTGGTATCGATGCGGCCCGGCATAGAGATGGCGCAGCCCACGAACTGTCCCTGAAGGGGAGCGGCAAAGCCCTCGATGGCCGCCAGAAGGTCATCTATATTCGTCAGCGGTGTCGGAACCTTTCCACCAGAGATTTTCCGGGCCTGTTCATCGGCCAGGCTGTACTTGATGAAGGTTCCGCCGATGTCGATCAAAAGATACTGTTTCATCTTATCTCCTGTTTTCTGTTGGTTGTTTTCAGACTCATGCAAAGCCCAACGCGGCAGCCAGGCTGAGCATCACTGGCAGCGTGATCAGTGACAGCAGAGTACTCAGGCAGACCATCTGCACAGCGTAGGAAGAATCCAGCCCCAGACGCTGGGCATATACCGCAATGTTGCTGCCGATGGGGGCCGCATTCACAATGATGAGCACCGTGCCGATCTGCCGCCATCCGGCTGGAAGAAGCATCAGACAGACGATCGTCAGCAGTGGGATCACCACCAGCCGTACCGCCGAAAGGGTGTAGAGCCGGAGGCGGGTAAAGATGGCTTTGAGGTCGGTCCTGGCCAGATAGACACCCAGCACGATCATGGCAAGCGGAGCGTTCATGCCTGCAATGGCCCCCATGGGGGTGCGGAGGAACTGCGGCACCGGGATGCGGCAGAAGTAGAGCACCACACCGCCCAACAGGGAGAGCACCAGCGGATTTTTGAGCACTGTCCCCAGTTGGATGTACTTTTTGTCCCCGGAAAGCTTTGCCTGGCCGTAGGTCCACTGCAAAGCATTCAGCAGGGCCACAAAGCCTGCTGCGTAGAACACAGCTTCTCCACCCAGCACTGCTGTGACCAGCGGAAGTCCCATGAACCCGGCGTTGGAAAAAGCCACACCGATCTGCGCCATGGGGTCTTTGCGGAAAAAGAGCCACGACACCGCCATGGAGAGCAGCAGCACCCCGGCACCTGCCGCAATGCTGACAGCCAATTCCACAGCTCCCTTTGCCGAATACTCAATACAAAATGATTTTAGCACAACACAGGGCAGCACACAATATAACAGCAGGTGAGCCAGTGCCTTGCTGCCCTCCTGGGTGATCAGTCCGGTACGGTAAAGCACATAGCCAATGATGAGATAGAGGAACATCAGAAGGATCTGCCCCAGAACAACACCAAAGACTCCGGTCATTGCTTTCCTCCCTGTTCTTCTCCGATTTTGCGCAGCAGCGGCAGCAGAGCATCCATCACAGGGCGGTAGCCGTTGGCATACAGGTGCATTCCTGCCGCGGCAGACATCTGTTGCATAGGGGCAGCACTGTTCGATCATAGAACAGGAGGAACGGGATCGCCAGCAGAACAAAAACAGCACCCATCACCAGCAAGATCTGATACGGCGCAAAGTCCACCCCGAAATGCTGGTAGGGAACCAGATACAATACCGTCAGCGCTTTGACCTGTTTGTGCACCACCAGTCGGCTGTCCTTTTATTTCACACCTCCTGCTGCTTGCAGGCATCCCCGCGCAGGAGGTCACCGGTCTGACCGAAGCAAAGACCACCAACACCTCCAACGAACTGGCCCGCTCCGGCCAGGACCTGGGCGACCACCAGAAGCACACCCTCCCCTACGCATGGGTTGCATCTGCCATTATGGTCGCTGTGGGCTGCTGTTCTGAGGTCTCACCAAAAGAAACACCTTCCTCCTTTTTCACCCATTCCTTCATTCTGATTCCGAAACGTCTGCCGGGCGGAGTACCCGCAGCACGCCACGGAATGCGTGCAAACCAGCAGACTTCCACCCGGTGCTCCGGGTGGTGTCGGCTGGTTTTGCCGTTTTTGAAGGATACCGTCCTGCCCTTGGGGCAGAAAGGAGTTTTCTCTTATGCCCGAGCCCATCCAGACTCCTGTTCCTGCGGCGGACGAACTGGCCGCACAGGTGCTGCTGCTGGCACAGAGTCGGTTGACTGCCGACCTGCGTTTTTTATCCTCCGCTCTGGAACAGCTGAAGCCGATCCCCGTCCCTGCGCTGGACACCCTGTTTGCCGGGGATGGCCGCTGCTTATACTATTGTCCTGAAACGCTGCTCCGCACATTCCGGGCACAGCAGTCTGTGCCCACCCGTGCCCTGCTGCATGTCACCCTGCACTTTCTTCTGGGGCATCCCTTCCAACGGCAGGAAATGGATCACCGCCTATGGAGCCTTGCCTGCGACATTGCCGTAGAGGAAGTCATCCGGGAACTGGAGATCCCCTCCTGCGCCCTGCCGGATGATGCTGCACAGGACAGCTGGCGCAGCCGCCTGCAGGATGCCTGCCCTCACCTGACGGCAGAAGCCATCTATAATTTTCTGCTGGAACGGCAGTACCCCGCCGATGTTCTGGCGGAATTGACCCAGCTTTTTTCCCGGGACAACCATGCGCTCTGGTATGCTGCGCCACGGCCCGGCTCTCGTCCGGCCCCCAACGGACAGCTGCTGCCCGCCGGGGAGGATGAGGATATCACCAACGAGACCGAGCTGCGCAAAGCCGACACCCGGGACGAAACGCTGCAGCAGATGCAGCAGCGGCAGAAGGAAGCCCTGCGCAGACAATGGAAGCAGCTGGCCCGCCAGGCCAAGACTGATCTGGAGACCTTCAGCCGCCGTCACGGCAAGCGTGCCGGAGCATTGCTGGATGGGTTAGAGCCTGTGACCTTTGAGGAATGCGACTATACCGACTTTCTTCGCCGGTTCGGGGCACAAAACGAGGTGCTGCAGCTTTCCGAGGACGAATTTGACCTCATCTATTACACTTACGGTCTGCGCACCTACGGCAATGTTCCCCTGGTCGAGCCGCTGGAATACCGGGACGACAAGCGCATCCGGGAATTTGTGATCGCCATCGACACCTCCGGCAGTGTTCAGGGCGATATCGTTCAGAGCTTTTTGCAGCGCACCTGCGACGTTCTGCGGCAGAGCGGTTCCTTCACCGAGTGGGTAGAGATCTATCTCATCCAATGCGATGCCGAGGTGCAGAGCGTGGAGCGGCTGACCAGTCTGGACCAGCTGCATGAGCTGATCCCCCGGCTGAAGCTCCGGGGCTTCGGCGGTACCGACTTCCGGCCGGTGTTCGCCTATGTAGACAGGCTGCTGGAAGAGAAAAAGCTGACGAACCTCAACGGCCTGCTCTATTTTACCGACGGCGTGGGCACCTACCCGGAAAAATCCCCTGCCTACAAGACTGCCTTCATCTTTAACCGTGACGACCACATCAGCCCCCACGTTCCCAGCTGGGCCATCCGGGCTGTACTTACCACTGACAACATCCGCCTGCTTGAACCGCAGAAGACCCGAACCGAGGAGGACACCGAATCATGGATATAGCAAGTGCAAAGCAACAGATCAAAAATACCGTGCAGATCTACCTGCAGAAGGACGCTCTGGGCCGCTACCGACTTCCGCTGGTACACCAGCGGCCCATCTTCCTGCTGGGTGCGCCAGGTCTGGGCAAGACTGCCATTATGCAGCAGGTCGCTGATGAGATGGGGCTTGGCCTTGTGAGCTATTCCATGACCCACCACACCCGCCAGAGCGCACTGGGTCTGCCTGTGATCGTAGAAAAGGAATACGGCGGCAAGCACTATCAGGTCAGCGAATACACCATGAGCGAGATCATCGCCAGCGTCTACGACTGTATGCGCACCACCGGCAAAACGCAGGGCATCCTGTTTCTGGACGAGATCAACTGCGTCTCCGAGACCCTCTCCCCTGCCATGCTGCTGTTCCTGCAATACAAAGTCTTTGGTGGGCATCAGATCCCCGAGGGCTGGGTGGTGGTCACCGCCGGCAACCCGCCCCGCTTCAACAAAAGCGTCCGGGAGTTCGACGCTGCCACCCGTGACCGCCTGAAGGTGATCGAAGTTGAGCCAAGCTATGAAGCGTGGAAGGCCTATGCGCTGGAACACGGTGTCAGCCGCAGCGTCATCAGCTATCTGGATATCCGTCCCGAAGATTTTTACAAGGTCGAGACCACTGTGGACGGTCTGACCGTGGTAACGCCCCGTGCCTGGGAGGACCTTTCCGAGATCCTGCAGTATCACGAGGAGCTGGGCCTTGCAGTCGGCGAGGAGCTGACTACCCAGTATCTGCAGAACAAGCAGGTCGCCCGGGATTTTGCCATCTACTACGAACTCTATCAGAAATATCGTCAGGCCTACAATATTGATGCCATCCTGCAGGGTGTGTGGGATGAGGATGTCCTCACGCAGGCACGCAGCGCCAAGATGGACGAGCGGATGAGCCTTGTCAGCCTGCTGCTGGAAGCCGTGTTCCTGCAGATGGAACGCTGTACCCTGCGCCACGATGCGCTGTGCCTTATTGTGGCCGCCCTCAAAGCCCAGCGCGGGACGCTGGATGTTCCCGGCGATGCCCTGACCGCCCTCGCCGGGCTGGAGGACAACTGGCGCGCCGAAGCCAACAAAGCCCCCTCTGCCCGGCAGAAGGCCTATCTCGATCTGCTGTCACTGACTGCCCAATGGCACGGAGAACTTTCCGGCTCCACCCCTTTTTCCGCCCTCAAGGCCTGCTATCAGCGCTCGGTCGCCGACCTGCAGGCTGAGGTCGCTGAAACGCAGAAGAAGCTTGGCGATCTGCTCCGTTTTTTACAGGAAGCCTTCGGTAAGGGAACGGAGCTGAGCATGGCGGTAAACGATCTGACCGTAGCCCCCGTAGCCACCGCATTTCTGGGGCAGTTTCTCAGCACCGATTACTTTGCAGCCAGCCGGGATCTGCTGCTGCACCGGCAGTCGGAGCAGCTGCTGCACCAGATCGATCTGACAGGACTGGTGTAAAATGGAACTGCTGCAATTTGAAGTAACCAACGCCGGAACGCTGGGCGGCCGCTGGACACCCCCCGTCCCGGAAACAAAAAAGGCCTCCTCCCTGCCCGGAGCCGCGCTGGCAGCTCTCTTGCAGGAGGAGGATGACGAGGATGATTGGGGCGGCGATGCTCCCGACATGAGCGCAGAGTTTGCACGGCTCAGCCATCTGAACGAAGAGTCCGGCACCGATGCCCTGCCCCTGACAGCCGATTTTGCCCCTCTGCCGGACGGCTCTTTGGCGCTGGTGCGCTGGCCCCGGCTGGCACGGCCTGCTGTGGTACCCGACACTGTAGAAGGCCGCACTGTCACCGCCATTGCCGCTACCGCCTTTGCTGCCAGCCATCTGGATGAGGGCTGCTTTGCGCAGTTCGGGCAATCGCCTATCAGTTTCAGCATATTTTGTATGCGAATGGGCCGCGCAGTCACCACCGAAACGCTGGACGAAGGCGGACCGACTTCCGTCATCCTGCCGGACAGCATCACTTACATTGGTCCCTACGCGTTCTACCACTGCACAAATCTGACTTCCATCACCCTGCCGGATGCCATTTCCGCCCTGCCTGCCGGTGTATTCGGCGACTGCAGCCGCCTTACCAGCGTCCATCTGCCGGAGCAGCTGCAGGCTCTGGGCTATCTGCCCCGCCCCACGGATCAGGTCATGCCGGATGTGGGCACGTTTGCCGGGTGTCATGCCCTGAAACAGCTGACGCTGCCTCCACAGCTTAAAATGCTGGGCGCTCACAGCTTCAACAGTTCCGGTCTGGCGACCCTGACCGCCCGGGATGCTGGGTGTGAAAATTGGAGCCGTACTGTCACTGTGGCTGTGTCTGCATTTGACCACACTGCCGCACTGCTCTGGCTGGAAAAGGCCGATGTTTCCGGCCATGTGGTGGCGCGGCTGGGTCTACCCGTGGCCCGAGATAAAATTCTGGCAGGCGATGCCAAATTCGGAGCCATCCTGCGGGTGCCGGTGCTGTTCTTCACCCAGCCGATGCCTTACTTTGACCAACTGGCCCGGGACGCGTTCCGGCTGGATTTCTCGGCCCGTATGGCGCTGGCTCGGCTGGAAGCCTCTGCAGGGCTTTCCCCCGCCGACCGCCAGTGGTATTGTGCAGTTCTGGTGCAGTATTTCGACCGGGCTCCACAGTTCATGCCCTGCCTGCCTCAACAGGCTTACGCAGAGCTGTTCCGCTTCCTCTGCCGCACAGACCTGCTCACCGCATCTGATGTCAGTACTCTGCTTCGGATGGCCGGAGCACTCGCCCTTCCCGCCGAACTCATCAGCGAGATGATGGAGGTGCGCACCCGTCGGTTTGAAACAGTCACCGGCTTTGAGGATCTGGAGTTGGATTGATCAAAACCATAAACACTGCGTAGAAAGATGCCTGGCCTGCACCGGAACGGTGCAGATCAGAAAGGGGTTGGGATTTCCCAACAAGCATTTTGCAACGCAAAATTTGCATTTGTGCGCACGAATGCACTGCTT
>ENA-OURZ01003695-OURZ01003695.1-human-gut-metagenome-genome-assembly--contig:-NODE-3695-length-12436-cov-13.375252_pt1 | contig 12436 bp, 10 predicted proteins | sample MGYA00242073_ERZ509195 | MGnify/ENA primary metagenome ERZ509195 (study PRJEB26280, sample SAMEA2338837) | human gut metagenome | biome: human gut; feature: human-associated habitat; material: faeces...
GTTAAAAGGGGCGAGCAGCCCCTTTTTCGTGGCTCCAGCGCGTCGAAATCGCTGGCACTTTTCTGGTTCTCTTTTGGTGTCAAAAGAGAACATCCCCGGGCAGCAGTGTTTTAGTTTTCCCTCTTTTTCAGCCATTCGCGCAGTTTCGACCCCCATTCGTGCAGAATTTCTTTTGTTTTTGCCCAGTTTATGGTATATTTATAGTAACGAGACCCCCGTATAAAAACCACACGAAAGGAGCGAACCCCTATGAAAGCCAAACGCATTGTAAGCATCCTGCTGACCGGCAGTATGCTGCTGTCCCTGCTGCCGGTGTCTGCACTGGCAGCCACCCCGGTGTTCGATGCACCCGCCCAGACCACGGCCAAAAAGGCTGCACCCCTTGTACAGGAGGCCGACGCCTCCCGCAGCACCGAGGAGGAAGCCGCCACCCGCAGCAGCCGTGATCTGGACGCAGAAAACGGCACCGCCGATAGCATTACCATCCAGCTGAACGCCGATGGCGAGCCCGCAGGCGGCGGCGACGGTACCTATTGGTACTACAGCGCTGACTCCGGTTGTTGGCTGTACAATGGCGTTTTTGCCCTGCAGCCCTCCTCGGAGGCCGAGGCTGAAAGCGCATTGCAGGCAAAACTCTATATTAGTAAAGATGCCGAATTTAACAGCGGCACCGTCGGCGGTAAAGCCAACAATTACGGCATCATCTCCGGCGGCACCTTCCAAGGGGATGTGTACAACACCGGTACCATCTCCAACGGTACCTTCCAAGGGGGGTCGTACAACTTCCGCGGCACCATCTCCAACGGTACCTTCCAGGGGATTCTGCACAACGACAGCGGCACCATCTCCGGCGGCACCTTTAAGGAAGCTGTCGAGGTAAACGCCGCCTCCGGCACTGAGGCCACGATCGAGGGCGGGACCTTTGAAAAGCGTGTGACGCTCAAGCGTTCTGACACTCCCATCACCATCAGCAACGGCCTGTTTAACGGTGAGGTTGTAGCCGAAGAATGTTACGCCCCGCTTTCCATCAGCGGCGGCCTGTTTACCAACGCCGTGGATGTAAGCAGCACCGACCCGTCCAAGCTTTCCATCACCGGCGGCTATTTTGTAAACGAGCCTACCCTGCCGGTAGGCAGCGACACCCGCTTTACCACTGTGAGCGATCAGAGTTACAGAACCTTCCAAGTGCCTGTAAATGGAGACTTTTCTGAAAACGGCTACAGCAAACTTTATGTTCCCCGCGGATCGTCTGAGCAGCCCAACACCATTACCGTAAAGACCAATACCAAACTACTCTATTACCTTGCAGATGGTGAACGCTTCCCCGTACCTGACAGCGACAGTGACAGCTACATTTACCAGATCCCTGTGCAGAACTATGAAAAGATCGTGCTGGTGACCGAGGAGCCTTCGGCACCCCCAACGGACAACCCCGGCGAGCTTGACCCGGCGTTCTCTTCCGGCGCAGCTGCACTTGGCATCGTGCTGGGCACTGCGGGTCTGGGTTATGCCACCTATGTCTACGGTTCTTCCCTGTACCTGCACTATGCGCTGCCGGACGGCTTTATCCCCTCCACCCGGCAGGAACTGGCAAACGTCCTGTGGACGACTGCCGGCAAGCCCGACCCCGTAAGCACCGCACTGTATACCGATATCCCCGCTGACGCTATCGAGCAGCAGAAAGCCGCCCGCTGGTGCGCAGAGCAGGGTCTGCTCTCCGACCACGGCGAAACCTTTGGCCCGGACACCAAGGTGACCAATGCACGCATCATCCGCGCATGGAACAGCCTGAAAAAAGTGCCCGTGACCATCAAATAATCATCCTCACATTCATCCTTTCATGTACACCGCCGCCCGGCTTGCTTCCACAGGCCGGGCGGCGGTGTTTTCACTCTTCCATCTGCCTTGCCAGAAATGCCGCCGCCACATTCACGGCCTTGAGCTGGGCGGCATCCGGCGTGGCCGTGCGGTCTTCGGTCAGCAGGGCCACCACGCCGGTCACATCGCCCGCCGCAATGATGGGTGCGGCGCACAGCAGCGCCCGGGGCGAGCCTTCGCAGGGCAGGATGCACTTTTCGGCAATGCCCTCGCTCTGGTACAGCCTGCGGCCATCCATCAGCTTTTCCAGCGGCTGGCTGATGCTGCGGTCGGCCAGCTCCCGCCGGCCGCTGCCGCTCACCGTAAGGATGCGGTCGCGGTCGGCCACCAGTGTGGTCAGCGCAAAGCTTTTGCTGAGCACCTCGGTATACTGGGCCGCTACTGCGTTCATCTCGCCAATGGGCGAATACTTTTTAAAGATCACCTCGCCGTCGCCCGTGGTGAAGATCTCCAGCGGGTCGCCGCGGCGGATGCGCTGGGTGCGGCGGATCTCCTTGGGGATCACCACCCGGCCCAGCTCGTCGATGCGGCGCACGATTCCTGTTGCTTTCATGTTTTTGCTCCTCCGTTTCCTTAAAAATGCCTGCAGCACTAGTATCTGTCAGGCCGGGCCATTTATACCTGCTGCCCCCGCGCAAAAAGACCTGCACGGAAAGCTGCCTCTTCGTTGCGTTTCCGGCAGGGTTCTGCTACAATGATACAAAAAGCCGTTTTCATAAGCACAGCACCCCGCTTATGAAGACAGATCCTAAAATTCTACTGAGAAAGGCAGGTGTCCGGATGCCGAACATCCTCATTCTGGGCGGCGGTGCCGCCGGTCTTGCAGCCGCGCTGGCGGCGGCACAAAGTGCCCCCGCTGCACAGGTCATTGTGCTGGAGCGCAACCCGAAGCCGGGCAAAAAGCTGCTTGCCACCGGCAATGGCCGTTGCAATCTGGATAACACCGGCATTGCACCGGAGCTGTATTTCACTGCCGACCCGGCAGCACTTCGTCCGCTGCTGGATGCCGTAAATACCGCCGACCCGCTGCGCTGGTTCCATGCGCTGGGGCTTTATACCCGCACCGACGAGGCGGGCCGGGTGTATCCGTACTCCAATCAGGCGGCGGACGTGCTGGCCCTGCTGGAGCATCACCTTGCGCAGCACCATGTGCAGCTGCGCACCGGCTGCACCGTGCGCACCCTGAGCCAGAGCCGCAGCGGCTACGCCGTGCAGTTCGAGACGGCAGAGGGCTCTGCCGAAACGCTGCGCGCCGATGCCGTCATCTGCGCCATGGGCGGTGAGGCAGGGCCGCAGTTCGGCACCGACGGCTTTGGCACCCGGTTCGCCGCCCAGTGCGGCGGCAGGGTGGAGCCGCTGTACCCCTGCCTGACCGCCCTGCAGTGCGCAAAGCCCCGCAAAGCGCTGGCTGGCATCCGTGCCAAGGCAGCAGCATCCCTGCTGGACGGTGCCCGTGTGCTTGCCTGCGAGAACGGCGAGGTACAGTTCACCGATTACGGCCTTTCCGGCATCTGCATCATGCAGCTGTCCGGCCTGCTGGCCCCGGGCCGCGGCCCCAAGGCTCCTGCTGTGGAGCTGGACCTCTTCCCGGCAGTGGACGAAACCGCACTTGCCAGCCTGTTTGCGGCCCACGCCGCCCAGACGGCAGGGGGCAGCGCTGCTGACTTCTGGCTGGGCCTGCTGAACCAGAAGCTGGGCCGTACTGTGTGGTCTGCCGCCGGGCTGCAGGACAGCGACGCGCCTGCCGTACTCACCGCCGCACAGTGGCAGAAGCTGGCCCACACCGCCAAGCACTGGCGCTTTGAGGGGCTGACCCCCTGCAGCTGGAAGCAGGCCCAGACCACCGGCGGCGGGCTGGCCCTGCGGGAGGTGGATCAGCACTTCCAGTTCAAGGGCTGTCCGGGCCTTTACTTTGTGGGCGAAACGCTGGACTGCGCAGGCAGCTGCGGCGGTTTTAACCTGCACTGGGCGTTCGGCTCCGGCCTTGTGGCCGGGCGCAGCGCTGCAGGCCATGCTGCAGCAGGCCGTGCTCTGCCAAAAGCCTCCGCGCCCGCAAAGAGCAGGAAAAAGCCGCACAGGTAAAAATGAGCTTTAAATTTTCAACAAACGCTTGACATCTTGTGCAGATCGCATTATCATAAAGACAATAAAAGTTTGTTCAGAGGATCGAGCAGAACAAGCAAGGGGAGAGTCGAAAGACCCTTTTGTTTGTCCTGCTCTTTTTCTTTTATTCGGCAAACGGAGCGATCAGGAGGTTTTTATGCTGGATGTAGCAATTATCGGCTGCGGTGTCATTGGTGCGGCAGCCGCCTATGAGCTGTCCCATTACCCGCTGCAGACCGCCATTTTCGAGGCTGAAAATGACGTGGCAGACTGCACCACCAAGGCCAACAGTGCCATTCTGCACGCTGGCTACGACCCCGAACCGGGCACCCGGATGGCGCGGCTCAACGTGGAGGGGTCCGTACTGGCCAAGGAGATCTGCGCCCGGCTGGATGTGCCGTACCTGCAGTGCGGCAGTCTGGTGCTGGCCCTCAGCCCGGAAGAGCTGCCCCACCTGCAGAAACTGTATGAGAACGGCATCGCCAACGGCGTGCCGGGCATCCGGCTGCTTTCCGCAGAGGAAACGCTTGCCATGGAACCGAATCTGGCTCCCAATGTGGTTGGCGCGCTGTATGCGCCCAGCGCCGCCATCGTCAGTCCGTGGGAGTTTGCGCTGGCAATGGCAGAAGTGGCTGTGCGCAACGGCGTGGAGTTGCACCGCAGCTGCCCTGTGACCCGCATCGAAAAGACCGCCGGCGGCTGGGCGCTGACCACCCCCTCCGGAATTGTGGAAACGCGCTATATCATCAATGCGGCAGGCATCTCGGCGCAGGCCGTGCACGATATGGCCGCACCCCACAAATTTACCATCCAGCCCACCCGGGGCGAATACTACCTGCTGGATAAATCCGAGGGCAGCCGTGTGCACCACGTCATCTTCCAGTGCCCCAACGAAAACGGCAAGGGCGTTCTGGTGGCCCCCACCGTCCACGGCAACCTGATCGTCGGCCCGAACGCCGACCCCGTGGAAGGGGACGATACCGCCTGCACCGCCGCCGGGCTGGCCTTCGTCAGCGCCGCAGCGCGCCGCAGCGTGCCGAACATCCGCTTCAGCGAGTCCATCCGCAATTTTGCGGGTGTCCGTGCCAATGTGGACACGGGCGACTTCGTTATCGGCGAAGCAGAGGGCGCGCCCGGCTTCATCGATCTGGCGGGCATGAAATCGCCCGGCCTTTCCAGTGCACCGGCCGTTGCCAGAGAAGCCGTCAAAATTCTGGAAGCTCACGGCGATCTGCCCGCCCCCAAGGCGGATTACAGAGATGGCCGCACCCGGGTGCGCTTCAAGGAGCTTCCGCCCGAAGAAAAAGCCCGGCTCATTGCAAAGGAACCCGCCTATGGCCGCGTGATCTGCCGCTGCGAGACGATCACCGAGGGCGAAATTCTGGACGCTCTGCACGAAGAGATCCCCGCCACCACCATTGACGGTGTCAAGCGCCGCTGCGGTGCCGGTATGGGCCGCTGTCAGGGCGGCTTTTGCGGGCCGCGGGTGCTGGAGCTGATCAGCAAAACGCTGGGCATCAGTCCGCTGGACGTGCTGCAGGATAAGGCCGGCACCAACGTCTTACTGTGCGAAACCAAGCAGGAGGGAGAGCACCATGATTGATCTGGTCATCGTCGGCGGCGGCCCTGCAGGCCTTGCCGCAGCTTACAGCGCATGGCAGCATGGTCTGCGCGATATCCTTATCTTAGAGCGCGACAACGAGCTGGGCGGCATCCTGAACCAGTGCATCCACAACGGCTTCGGCCTGCACCGCTTTGGCGAGCAGCTCACCGGCCCGGAATACGCAGGCCGCTGCATTGAACTGCTGCGCTCCACCGGTGTCCGGGTGGAGCTGGGCACGATGGTGCTGGAAGTCACCCCGGACAAAAAGATCCACTGCGTCAGCCGGGAAAAGGGCTATCAGATTTTGGAAGCCAGAAGCATCATCCTCTGCATGGGCTGCCGGGAACGCACCCGCGGTGCCATTGGCATTCCGGGCAGCCGCCCTGCCGGTATCTACACCGCCGGTGCGGCCCAGCGCTATGTCAACATGGAGGGCTATCTGGTAGGCAAGCGGGTGCTCATCCTCGGCAGCGGCGACATCGGCCTGATCATGGCCCGCCGCATGACGCTGGAAGGTGCCAAAGTACTGGCCTGCGTGGAGGTCATGCCGTATTCCGGCGGCCTGACCCGCAACATCGTGCAGTGCCTGCAGGACTTCGACATCCCCCTGTATCTGTCCCATACCATCGTGGATATTCAGGGCAAGGCCCGCGTGGAAAAGGCCACCGTTGCCAAGGTGGACGAAAACCGCCGCCCCATCCCGGGCACCGAGATGGAATTTGATGTGGACACCATCCTGCTCAGCGTCGGCCTGATCCCGGAAAATGAGCTGACCCGGCAGGCGGGCATCCCCATGGACCCCCACACCAAGGGCGCTGTGGTCTACGAGAATATGGAGACCGGCATCCCCGGTGTGTTCGCCTGCGGCAATGTGGTGCACGTGCATGATCTGGTGGACTTCGTTTCCGGCGAAAGCGACCTTGCCGGTGCTTCTGCGGCGGCCTATGTTTTAAAGGGCGAAGCCTCCGATACGGTTGTGCTTGACCTTGTGCCGGGCAATGGCGTGGGCTACACCGTGCCGCAGCGGGTGCGCCCCGCTGATGTGGACAGGAGCGTGAACATTTCCTTCCGTGTGCGGCAGAACTACGGCCCCAGCCAGATCACCGTGACCTGCGGCGGCAGGCAGTTGGCCCGGTTCAAGCGCCAGCGCATGGCACCCGGTGAGATGGAACACATCGCACTGCCCAAAGTCCTGCTGGAAAAAGCAGACGGCCCGCTGACCGTTGCGGTAGAGGAGGTTATTGCAGAATGAGCAGCATCAAAGAAGTCATTTGCATCTGCTGTCCCTGCGGCTGCCACTTGCAGGTAGACCCGGAAAATGATTATAATGTAACTGGAAACGCCTGCCCCAACGGTGCCGCCTACGGCAGGGAAGAGCTGACCCACCCCACCCGCATCCTCACCAGCACCGTGCGGGCGGAGGGCGGGCTGTACCCGCGCTGCCCGGTAAAGACTGCGCAGGCCGTGCCCAAAGAGAAGATGACCGAGGTCATGGCTGCGCTGGACCGCGTCACCCTGCACGCCCCCGTCCGCACCGGACAGGTGGTGCTGGCAGATGTGTGCGGCACCGGCGTGGATGTCGTGGCAACGCGAAATCTGTGATACACACTCCTGAAACGATACGGAGGTAGCAAAAGCATGAGTACAAAATATGTTCTGGCGTTGGATCAGGGAACCACCAGCAGCCGTGCCATCCTGTTCGACAATGAGCAGAACATCATTGCGGTGCAGCAGCGCGAGTTTGAGCAGATCTATCCGCAGCAGGGCTGGGTGGAGCACAACCCCATGGAGATCTGGTCCACCCAGTATGGGGTCATGAACGAGGTGGTGGCCCAGAGCGGTGTCGATGTCCACGACATTGCCGCCATTGGCATCACCAACCAGCGGGAGACCACCATCCTGTGGGAAAAGGCCACCGGCCGCCCCATCTACAATGCCATCGTCTGGCAGTGCCGCCGCACGGCTCCGCTGGTGGATGAACTGCTGCAGCAGCCCGGCATGGCAGACTACATCCGGGAGAACACCGGCCTGATGCCTGATGCCTATTTCTCCGCAACGAAGATCAAGTGGATCCTGGACAATGTGCCCGGTGCGCGGGAGCGCGCCGAGGCAGGGGAGATCCTGTTCGGCACTGTGGACACATGGCTGGTCTGGAAGCTGACCGGCGGCAGAGTGCATGTCACCGACCGCACCAACGCCAGCCGCACCATGCTGTATAACATCCGCACGCTGGACTGGGACGACACCCTGCTCAAGGCACTGGATATCCCGCGCTGCATCCTGCCCCGCGTGACGGATTCCAGCGAGGTCTACGGCACCACCGACCTGTGCGGTGTGCAGATCCCGGTGGCCGGCATTGCCGGTGACCAGCAGGCTGCGCTGTTCGGACAGAGCTGCTTTGGCAAGGGCGAGGCCAAGAACACCTACGGCACCGGCTGCTTTTTGCTGATGAACACCGGCGATACCATCTGCCGCAGCCGGAACGGCCTGATCTCTACCATCGCCATCAGCCTGAACGGTAAGGTAGAGTACGCGCTGGAGGGCAGCGTCTTTGTGGGCGGTGCCGTCATCCAGTGGGTGCGCGACGGCCTGCGCATGATCCAGGAGAGCCGCGATGCGGAATACTATGCCCAGAAGGTGCCGGATAACGGCGGCATTTACATCGTGCCGGCCTTTACTGGTCTGGGTGCACCGTACTGGGATATGTACGCCCGCGGTGCCATCGTGGGCATCACCCGCGGCACCACCCAAAACCACATCATCCGCGCGGCAGAGGAGTCCATTGCCTACCAGAGCGCAGACCTCGTGGCTGCTATGGAAAAGGACACCGGCGTGCCCATCACCTCGCTGAAGGTGGACGGCGGTGCATCCCGCGACCAGTTCCTGATGCAGTTCCAGGCCGATATCCTGAACAAGACCGTGCTGCGCCCGGCCATCCGGGAGACGACCGCTCTGGGCGCTGCCTATCTGGCGGGCCTTGCCACCGGCGTATGGAAGGACCGGGACGAGATCCGCAGCCTGTGGCACTGCAACATGACCTTTGCCCCGCAGATGGACGAGGCCGAGCGCACCCGTCTGCTCTCCGGCTGGCACAAGGCTGTTGGCCGAAGCTGCGACTGGGCAGAGCATTGATGATTTTCGTCTGACTTTATAGTTCGCGCACAAAATATTTTTTAATTGTTTATTTTCTATTGACATTTTGTTACAAAACGCTATACTAGAAGCATCCCAAGAGAAGTGAGATGGGGATGCACTGTATCGTCCAGATGCAGTGTGTCCCCATTTTTATTACGGAAAAATCAGATTCAAAAAGGAGGTCCCCCATATGAACGAGAAAAAACTTTCAAGGCCGCTGATCAGTCTCATCGTCAGCATCGCGCTCATCATCGTAGGCATTGCCGGTTCTTTCATTTTACAGACGAACTCCGGCAAAACGACCATCCGGAACGTTACCATTGAATCCGAATCCGGTCATACCCTTGCGATGGATGTTTATATTCCGGAAAACGCCACCGCTGAAACGCCTGCGCCCGCTATTTTTGTACAGCATGGCGGAAACAACAACAAAGAAGAAATGCAGCACTACTGCATTGAGCTCGCCCGCCGCGGCTATGTTGCGATCGGCGTGGATATGTACGGCATGGGCGAAAGCGAACCTCTGCCGGACTCCGAATGGCTCACCCAGGGCCGCGGCCTTTATGATGCGGTACGCTACGGCGTGACTCTGCCCTACGTTGATACCGACCGAGTTTCGCTGCTGGGCTACTCCCGCGGTGGCAAGGCAGCTGGTGAAGCACTGCAGTGCGATAACGACAGTCTGAATGTTGTCAAGGCCATTTTCCTGATTCATAGCGATCCCATCGTGCGTAACAGCGAGGGCTACACCGATGTTTACGGTGCCCGAGATGTCGCAGTTCTCGCAGACAAGAACGACGAGTTCTTCTTCTCGGAAAAAGCTAATGATAACGGTACCTATTCCAACGATGCCAACAAGTATGCAGCCAACCTTTCCAGCCCGGCAGAATATGTGATCAACAACAGTGCACAGTCCTTCCTGTATTTCGGTATCGACCCCGCAACCACCAGTGAACAGCGCGTGGCAGAGACCGTTTATGAGCAGGATTACGGCGGAAAGACCGGAAGCCGCCAGATCTTTGTTTCTAACGAGACGCATATGGCTGGTTGGTGGTCCCCGCTGGTCATGAACCGTGTGTTGACCTTCTTTAACCGTGTTATGCCCACTGGCACTGCTCTGAGCGCCAGCAGCTACACCTATACCATCTGGAACATCTTCAAGATCATCGCCCTGTCCGGTCTGCTGCTGTTTGCCGGGTCTCTGATGGTCTGGCTGGTCAGCTCCGTCAAGACATTCCAGTGTGCCGACAATGGAGAGCAGGACCTTCGCCCAGTTGGCGATAAGAACGCAGTTGCATGGTTCTGGGGCATCCAGATCATCAGTGCCGTCCTGTCCATCCTCATTATTCGATTCCTGAACAAGCAGGGACTGGCATCTTACCGTGATGCACTTTTCCACTCGGCCAACCCTGCGTACCACGGCCTGATCTCTCTGCTGTGCGGCGCACTGACTCTTGTTCTGTGCACGGTGTGGTACATGGCCTACGGCAAAAAACACGGTTTCTCCTTCCGGAATACCGGCATCGCTATTTCCGGGCATGCACTCCTCAAATCCATCGGCGCGGCCCTGCTTGCAGTCTTTGCCCTGATCCTGATGGTTTTTGCCGTCGACTATTTTGTGGATGTGAACTTCCTGATCGTTTACTGGGGCTTTATGAAGTTTGGAGCCAACCGCATCCCGGGTATGCTCCTTGTTGTACCCATGTATCTCGTGTACTACATTGTCATGTCCATCAGCGTCAACAGTTTTAACTTTAGCACGGCGCTCGGCAAAAACAAGCTGCTTTCTAACCTTCTGATCAGCTTTATCGCATCGGTTCCCACTCTGTTCGTCCTCTGCTACGTTTACGGCATCTTCAAGGCTACCGGCTCGAACCCGATGTTCGGCGGTCTGGCTTCTGCCGCAACTGCAGTGTATGCGCTGCCCGGCTTCATCTTTGTTGCGATCCTGATTTGTCGTCTCCTGTACCAGCACACGGGCAATCCCTACCTTGGCGGCATCTTCTGCGGCGTTCTTGCAGCTGTCAGCGAGTGGGGCATCTGCGAGATTCGCGTGCACACCCCCGGAACACAGTACGCTGGCACTGCTCTGGTCTACGCACTGATCGCGATCGGCTTTGTAGTTACCATAGCATGCGCTGTACTGCTGAAGAAAAATAATGCAGCCGTGCAGGCACATAAATAATGCCTCTTTAATCCTCTTTACAAACCCCTCAATTTTTTATAAACTTGGTTTACGCATGGTGCGGCCCTTTTAGAGTTTTCTGAAAGGGCCGTATCTTCTGATTGCTCCCTATCTCTGTAAATCTGGCTCGAAAGGAGTCTTACCCAATGCATCCTCTTGCTGAAACCCTGCTGGACGAACCGGTGATCGCCGCCGTGAAAACGGACGAAGCCCTGACTGCTGCGCTGGCTTCGCCCTGCAGCGCCGTTTTTCTGCTGGCGAGCACCCTGCTCACCGTAGACGGTCTGGTGCACCGCATACATGATGCCGGAAAACTGGCCGTGGTTCACATCGACCTTGTGGACGGCCTTTCGTCGCGGGAGATCGCGGTGGACTCCCTCAACGCCCTGTGCCGCCCGGACGGCATCATCTCCACCCGCCCGACCCTGATCCGCCGGGCGCGCCACCGCGGCCTGCTGACCGTCCAGCGGGCATTCATCCTGGATTCCCTCTCGCTGACCAGCCTGTCCGGTCAGCTGGAGCAGGGCAAGCCGGATTTTGTCGAGATCCTTCCCGGCATCATGCCCCGGGTCATCGCCGAGATCAGCGCCCGCACACAGGTGCCTGTCATTGCAGGCGGCCTGCTGCGGGACAAAGCCGACGTCATGGCCGCCATGCGCGCAGGTGCCGCCGCAGTTTCCACCTCTGCGCCCTCCCTGTGGGATATCTGAGCCAGAACAAGATCCCAGCTGAAGTACGAAAAGCATAATCGTATTCTGGTGTTTTATTGGATATGCCCGCCCACCGATGGAGCCGGATCTCCACGGTGAGCGGGCATTTTTTCGTTTTCATTCGATTCGAGTGAATCTATTCAGCCTGCGGATTAACTCGATAATTTAAAGCAATCCTACAAGTCGCACTCCCCTTAAAGTCTTTCTGCTTCCTGCATCTTAGCATCATACTGGATGGCAGAGATCGGCACGAGGCCCTCGATCATATCCAGTTTGCTGTCGACAAGTTCATCATACACATCTTTGATGGACAACGTAATGGAAGGCTCCAGCTGTTCATTTGCAATTACGCTTTCCACCAGTGCTTGTTTGTTTTTCAGTTTCTGCGCCATATCGGGCAGGAAGTGATAATTTTCAATCATGCGCAGAATGATGTTTGCCATAAAATTGCCGCGGATGCTGCTCAACTCGATATAAATCGCTCCGGCATCCTCCACGGAAATTTGTGCGATGCTCATCAGGTAATCAGCCAGAGTCGTTTGCGTATCGTTCAAAATTCCCTGACTTGCCATCCTGCGTTGCAGGATATTCATTTTTCGATAGTCCTGAATTATACCGGTTTTTATCAGTACATTCCACTACTTTATGCCGTCACATGGGTGGCATTCTCTTTCACCGAATTGATCGTATCCATCAGTTCACTCCCTGTTTTGCCATCAAACAGGCGGGTAAACAGAATGGGTTGGTCAAAGGGTGGTTTCATCAGCACCGCTTTGCTTTCCACATAACCGTTCTGCTCGATGTAATGAATGACCTTCTGCA